>Ga0315281_10003671_pt1 | contig 22468 bp, 28 predicted proteins | sample YL17G07_0_MG_FD_204540 | JGI IMG/M metagenome (GOLD analysis project Ga0315281, IMG submission 204540) | Sediment microbial communities from Yellowstone Lake, YNP, Wyoming, USA - YL17G07_0 | ecosystem: Environmental > Aquatic > Freshwater > Lake > Sediment | place: USA: Wyoming | collected... | reverse complement strand
TTGCACGCTTGCTTCTGTTCAATAGCGAGCCGCGAGATAACCTCTGTTCTTACCGGCACATCCTCCACTAGGTGGGGCGTTGCCGTTCCGGTAACCACGACGGCCCCCATTTCAACAGCTACCTGTTCCAACTCAAAATCGACCGTAACCGGTCGATTGGGTTTGACAACCGTTGTCCGATGCTCCGTTCTGTAACCTATCATCGATGCCGTCAGCTGTGTTCTGCCATGCGGGACATTACTAATGGCATATTGACCTTTGTCATTCGTTGTGGCACCAATGGTTGTGTGCTGCACCATGATGTTGACGCCCGGCAGTGGATCTTTAGTTTTAGCATCGACCACTTTTCCTGCAATCTTACCCCTCTGAGCAAAAGCTGGTGAAAGCTGTAAAGAGGCTATTGCCAACGTTAATACCAATAAGTATTTGAGAAAGCTATCCATCCCTTAGCTCCTTGTTTCAGAACCGAATTAAAGGAACAGTCCGACTCAACACGGACAACCACAGAACAAATCCGCCAACCATGAGACAGTGAAAAAGCAAATTTGTCATCATCTCATGAAAAAAGAGATCGAATTCTGAGTGCGGGTGATTCGGAAAAGCCCCGTCGTTACCCGCATCCTTTGCATACGGATGCGCATGATGTATCAGTCGGTTGCCAATCCTGCAAGATTCTTCGCGCTCACCCAAGACAATCCCGGAGGATGCCTCGACCGCACATACATATCGGATCACCGGCACCACTGCAAATACAAAGCCGGTGGACATAAAGAGCTTCGACGAATGTCAGCAATGAAGAGAGAGCCGTCGTCAGCCAGAACTCGTTCGAGTTCATCAAGCATTCGAATAGGGTCTTCAACGACATGGACCATATTAATGTTGAGCACCACGTCGAAATACCTGTCCGGGCATGGGATACCGCAGACGTCAGCTTTTCTCAATTCAATTCGGTCTGCAAGGCCCGCTCTGGCAGAACCGGATCACGAGTGGGCCGTTCACGTTTCAATCTACTCGTTTCCTTTCATCTCATCCCGAACAACTAAGGTTCTGCTGCGACGCTCGGCCTCAGTCCTGCGACAAGTAGTTCTCGCAGGCCGCCTTCAGAGTGTTGGCCGCAAGAAGGGCGCAATGTTCGCCATCTTTCGGCATGTTCCCGAGAGCTTTGAGGATATCATCCTGACAAGTGGCCATCGCTTCTTCCACCCGTTTGCCTTCGATCAGACACGTTGCGATACTTCCGCAGGCTCGCGATGAACCGCAGCCGTCGGTGATAAATGCGGCCTTCTCTATCTTGTCGTCTCGGATAGCCAACCAGAATTCCATCGTGTCCCCACAGGGACCCGTGATACGCGCGTGGCCGTTGAACTCTGAAAGCGGTCCAAGGTGTCGCGGATGTTGCGCGTGGTCGAGCGCTGTGGGTGAGAAGTCCTTCTGAATTGTGTTTTCCACGTTGTGCTCCTTTGAATCGAAGTAATTCCACGTGAGTCGACGATCCTTTGTGCCAAAGGTGCCTGTCGGTCGCACAGGATGCAGCCGTTCACTTATTGGGTTGCTCTCCAGATTTGATCTCAATCGCTGCGCCTACCCCGATCGCAACGTAGTTCTTGCCATATGCTTCGCTGAAGATCAATCGGGCCGTATCACCGGTGCAGTGGCAGGGGGCGACTCTTTGGACTCCGGCTTCCCTGAAGCCCTTAACGATTTCCAGAATCGCCTCTCTTGAGGAGCGGAGAAGATGGAATCCGCCTATCACCAAGTCCAGAGGTTCCGCGCCGAACACCTTCTTTGCCCGTGAGACGATCGTCATGATGCCGGGATGCGCGCAGCCGGTGACAATCACAAGACCTTTCGGGGTCTGGATGGCAAGTGCTTGTTCCGGAATTGTACCTCCGAATTCCCCCAAGGTGAAAACCCCGGGCTGAATTTCCGCAAACGAGGAGACAGGAACGGGGGTTGCGCCTGCGTTCTTGATCTCCTGGGAGAGAGACTTCGGGAAAGAGCGGGAAAAATAGACTGGAAGGCGGGGATGTATGTGGAGAAAGTCGGATAGCCCGCCGGTGTGGTCACCGTGAGCGTGGGAAAGAACCACCAGATCGATGTCCGCCGGGTCGATTCCCAGCCTGCGCATGTTTTCCAGAAGGAGAGGGCCCTCCCCTCCGGTATCGAAGAGCACCTTGGTCTCGCCCGTTTCGATGACGCATGCGAATCCCCAGGCAGTTCGCAGGCCGGCCGTCATTGGATTGTTGTCATACACGACCGTGAGACGGACAGCAGAGGTGTCTCCTTGCGTGACGTCGTTTTGATGGGCATTCGCTGTCATGATGGTAGCCTTTGTGCAGAGAAAGAACATGCCGCCCAGCGCAATAACTGAGCAGAACAAACATGCGGCTCTGGTCATCAGCATGTGAGTGATTTTCCGGCTTCTACCCATGCTGATCACCCTCGATGGTGACGACCGCGGGCCCGTGATCGATGATGAGCACGCCATTCAGGTGATCGATTTCGTGCTGTATCACGCGGGCTGGGAGCCCGCGTACTTCCTGCTCCACTTCCCTCCCGTCTGCACCGAGGCCGCGCACAACGACTGCGTGCGCGCGCCGGACATCAACTTGGATGTTCGGAAGGCTCAGGCAGCCTTCCCGCAAACCTTCCTCGCCCTCCGGAGCACAGATTTCGGGATTGGCCAGCGCGATCAATTCCTCACCGATTTCGGCAATGATCACTCGTTGTGCTATCCCCACCTGCGGCGCAGCCAATCCGATCCCTTGGTACCTGCGCACGAGTCTGGTCATGGCCTTCATCAACACACGAACCGCGCCGTCGACATCTCCAACCGGCAGTGCCTTCGCGCGGAGAACCGAATCCGGGTACAGCCTTAATTGCAATGACTTGTGTGTCATAAGTTGCCAGTGCGTTCGTTTGTGACTGTCAACAACTCTCTCTGTAGATACAATGGCTCAGGAACCAGCCTCTGGGGCCAGGAGCGCTTCCAAATCCTCGATGCAGGTTGCGATCTCTTCCTTTGCCCGGCACGAACCGATCGCAGCACCCTCCAGCCCGGCCCTGCCAACTTCCGGATCGTGTCGAACGGTCCCGAGGATGCTCGCGCCTCGTTTCTAAATGGCGATCCGCATCTTCGCAGCGATTTCCTCGGACCGAATATCATTCAAAATGGCCCAGGCGTTCTCAATGCCCATCATCCGACAAAGACCGATCACTCTCTCGGCAATCTCAAATGATTCAAACGTGGGGTTCACAATGATCAGGACGATGTCGACGTTCTTTTCCACGCCTCTCCCGAAATGTTCAATCCCCGCTTCCACATCGATGACGGTAACGCGCGTGCCCCTTACAATGAGGTCCCGTGTCACCTTTGACATCGGTCCGTCACAGCCTTCGCATGCGCTGTGAATCTTGCCGACTTGAAACAGTACAAGATTGCCTCTTCGGACGAAGTACTGTGGAGGGACTTGCTGCAGATCGAGGTGTACCTCAGTGACTGGTGTCAGGTCTGTTACGCGGACGAGGGGAGAGGGATCATCGACGGGGCACATCACTTTCTCCCGACCGCCGAAGAATTCGATGAGCGACTTCGGGCCAGCTGCTGCTCCGAGGACCACACGGCCCAATCCTCCGGGATTGGAGGCATCACCATCCACAAGAGCCACCTCGTACGCCCGCGCGAGCAGAACATCTGCAATGAGTGCGACGAGTGAGCTCTTGCCGCTGCCTCCCTTCCCACAGACCAGAATTCTCTTTCCCGCGAGGCGTCTCATGACGACGATTCCTCTTCCGGTTTTCCCTTCTTCCAAAGCTGATGATGATATGATCCTTCACGTAACATTTTAGTGCCGCACTTCGGACAACGTTCATTCTGACACGGGACTCCCCGTTGATGGGGAATTCTCTCTCCGCATTTCAGGCAAACGCAGAATCCGCCGCTGCCCATTTCGTATCTTCGTGTTTGTGGCATACTGCTGCTCCATGGTGTGCCGGAACATGCGGTCCGGCCCGTGGCTTCATGGTCCCGCGAGACCGTTCTGATCGCGTCGCGGCCAATCTGGTTATTTCGTCCGTCTACGCTGAAGCCGGAAGAGGCTTCGGCTAGTCTCTCGTCCGGCGCAGCTCATCGGCGCGGCGCGATTCGTCTTCTTTCCTGCTTTCACTCATTCCTTTGTGATTTTCCATGTTCGGTGCTTCCTATGGAAGCAAGACTGCCATGGCGACGACGGAGGTCCACCTGCCATCCTTGTCTCCTTCAGCTGATTGCGTAATATTAAATGTCTTCAGGATCTTCCCGCTCATCTTGTAGTATTTCTCACGTTCGTCCCAATCAACGGATGGATCGAAATCAACACCCAGCGTCGTCGCGAGCATCGTCGCCGCGAGGTCCTCCGCGTATTCTCCTGCACGATTATCCGTCTCACCCAATGAATGGTGCTCCGAGAGATATCCGTATGCCGACTCATCTGAAGGTTGGGCAACGCCGATTGAGGCAGCGATCAGGCGATTGGGTTCGTTCGTAGCATTGCGTGCCATTACCACGAAGGTAAGAGACCCCGGCTCAAGCAGTTTCGTTCCCTCTGATGCTGTGATCCGACGACACCCGGGTGGAATGATGCTCGAGACATTGACCAGGTTGCATCGTTCCACGCCTGCGCTCCGAAGGGCCAGCTCGAACGATTGCAGGTACTCCTTATGACGGCCGACGCCCCTCGTAAAAAAGACTCTCTGCGGTACAAACATCGATGTTCTCCTATGGTCTGTTAGCGAAAAAACATCACCCCCCGCAGCGCCACCAAATCCAATTCACTAAGTGCGATCGTCGGTTTGCCGCCGAGCTCGATGATGAGATCCCTTATTCACTCAACGGAATCTCCTTTTTTTGTTGAATTACCTCCAGACATGTTGATCAGTCTTGTTTTCATACGCTAGTTCCTCACTCCACACCTTCACCCATAGAAGCGATGGCGGTTTCTCCTGCTCGCACCTTTTCTTTTACTCTTACCGTAGTCTTGGCATTCATGGGGACAAAGACTTCCAACCGAGAGCCAAATTTCACGATGCCAAATCGCTCACCCCGTCGCACCTTATTTCCTTCATGCAAATTGCACACAACACGCCGTGCGAGAATGCCGGCAATTTGCCTGACGAGTATCTTACCCCAGGGCGACTCGATACCGATAATGGTTTGCTCGTTCTCCATCGAAGCTTTGGGCGACCAGGCCACATGAAAGCGGCCTTGTTGGTAGCGAAAGTACTTGACAATACCCTCAAGCGGTACGCGATTGACGTGAACATTCCACACCGACATGAAGATGCTCACCCTCTGCGCGCGACCGCGTATGAATTCGTTTTCATCGACCTCGTCAATGCCGATCACCCTACCGTCGGCAGGCGATACGAGTTCTTGTGCCCCATTCGGTATGTGCCGTTCCGGATCACGAAAGAAAAAGACGACCAGCCCTGTGCACACCCAGAACAGAACGCACAAACTCAAACCGACCCATCCACTTGCCAGCGTCAGAGAAGCGAGAGTGACGATGAGGGCCGTGAGTGCCAACTGGAAGACGATTTTGTATCCCTCTCGGTGCATGATCGTCTTGAACGAATCCTCTTCAGGTGTACCATACCGCCCAACATTCCTGGCTAACACATACAATGTCGAGGCGACAGCGACCTGGGTGCCAGATTCTTCAAACCTCATTTCCAGCAGATCAGGATCTTGGAGCGTCCGGCTGGCACCATAACCTTCTCGACGCGCCCGAAGTATCTTCCCAAGAGCTCCTGCTCGTGGCGAAGGATGCTGATGGCCCTTCCGGCACCCATGAAGGCGAGGCGAAGGTAAAAGAGGGCCCTTACGAAGGGGTTCAGGGGCACGTCATGTTCCATCATGAGGAAGGCGCCCTTCGGCCTCAGGACGCGAAGGATCTCCCGCAACGCCCTGTCCTGTGTTTGCCCCTTGAGCTCATAAAAGGCATGCGAACAGGTAACCGCGTCGAAGGTGGCGGCTGCAAAGGGCAGATATCCTGCGTCGGCTTCCACCAGATGGATATTGACGAAGCTCTTCATCTTGTCCCGGCCCACCTTCAGCATGCCACTGGAAAAATCCACGCCGACCACGCGCGCATCAAGACCAACTTTCGCCAGCAGGTGCGATAGAAGCGTAGCCGTTCCTGTACAGATATCGAGGACCGATGCGCCTTCTTCCACAGGCAGCTGATCCGCGAGGAACTTCCTGGCCAGACCCTGCTTGTCGCGGGAATGGAAGTTGACGAAGCGGTCGTAAAAGCTGGAAAACCAGTTATAGTAAACCCGTCTCAAGGGACGATTCATCGCTATTCCCAACGCGATACTCGCAACTCCTTCAATTTGATGACCCAGGCAATCCTTGCAAGCTACCAAGCGACTCCCGGGATCGCCTTTTGCTTCCATCGGACGCTATCGGGTCCGCGTAAGGCAGCCAGGCACCCAACTGCATGGCATACTGGGTTCCTTATCCTCGTGCTCCAACAACGCATCTCTTGCCTCAATACCCCGCCAGCCTCAGCATCAAATTGAGGAGTCCGCCGACTGTGACGACCGTTGCCACCATGATTGCTGTACTCTTCAACGTGCCGAGGATTCCTAATTCCCTCAGAATTACGGCAAACGTTGCCACGCATGGGAAATAGATGGCGAGCACGGTGCTCGCCACGATTGTCTGTTTGAACGAGAGATGGAGAGGGATAAGCATCCCCACCGCCACGTCTTTCCTCAGGAATCCCACCACCAGGGCCCCGGTAGACTCCGGGGGCAGACCAAGGAGGGACACGATTACCGGAGACGCAGCCCGCCCGATGGCATCGATCACCTTGAAGTAATGGAGGAGATTGACCAGAAGCACACCCAGGAGCACAAATGGGACCGCCTCCACCACGAAGGAGACCAGACGCATCCAGACCTTCTGCGTCAAGCCTCGCAGGAACGGTACTCGATAAGGTGGCACGTCCATAACCATCTCCAAGCTCTCGCCCCTCAAGGTTGTTCTGAGTATCATTCCGAGGACGAGCCACAGCGCAGCGAGCGTGCCAAATATGAGGGCGAGGGCGGGAGCACCGTAGGGCCCTGCGAGCATAATGATCATGGCGACCTGAGCCATGCAGGGGATGGCTATCGCCATCAGCGTAATGCTGATGAATCGTTGCTTTGCGCTTTCCATTATCCTCCCCGCCAAGGCGCCGGGGACGTTGCAACCGAGGCCCAGGAGCATCGGCACGACGCCCATGCCATGGAGGCCGACGAGATGCATGAATCGGTCGGCGATCACGGCGAGCCGGGGGAGGTACCCGCAGTCCTCGAGCAGAGACAGCACCAAGTAGAATGCGAAGACATAGGGCAACACCGCGGCGATAGGCACGTAGAGGCCCGTCGTGAGGAGGCCGAAGGATTGTCCATAGTCGATCCCACCGTCTATGAGATCCCCGATGAGAAGCATGTGGAGGAAACCGTCCCCCCCAAGCAAGCCTGACAGCCGGAGCATCAGCGGCGACCACAGTCCCTCAAAGAGGGGTTCGAATATCCATCGGATCGAACCTTTACCAATCAGCCGGATGGCCTCGAACGATATCCCAAGCACGAACAGGGCGATTACGAGACCGGCCAATGGCCTGAGCGACGCGTCGCCGAGCCGCTCGAGAAGCGTGTGGTGTTTTTGAGTGATGAGTTGCACCCTTCTGACGATTTTGCCGACCTCATCCCATCGCCTGGCGGAATCGAAGTCAAGCCTGGAGACCCGGGCACGGGGAAGGCTGTCGACGAGCGCTTTGACACCTTCGCCCGTCAACGCGACAAGGGGCATGCAGGGTACGCCAAGCATCTCCTCAAGCAGTCTCGCATCTATCTTCACGCCCGTATGAGCAGCTTCATCCCAGAGGTTGAGCGCAATCACCATGGGCCGGCGGAGCTTCACAAGCTGGAGCGTGAGCGCCAGGCCTCGCTCGAGATTTGTCGAATTCAGTACGTTCACGGCAATGTCGTCCTTTTCAATTCCACGGAGCATCTTCACTGTAACTTTCTCTGCCTCGGTCGTCGGCTCCAGTGAATACGTTCCGGGGAGATCCGTCACTTCTGCGATGCCCTTGCCCGCGCGCATTTTTCCCGTAATCAATTCCACGGTCGTCCCGGGGTAGTTGGAGACAACGGCATACATCCCGGTGAGCCGCCGGAAGACCACACTCTTACCGACGTTAGGATTTCCAACAAGGAAGACCCTCATGATGGGCCCGCCTTTTTTACCTCTACCATGACCTTGCTAGCCATGCCGTAACCGATGGCGAGGCGCATATGTCCGATCCTGATGACGACGGGGCCACCGAACGGAGATCCGGTCATCTTCTCAATCGTCACGCCCGGTCGCACGCCCATGACCTCCAGTCGGCGCTTGGAACCGATACCCCCCACGATCTCGAAGACAACTCCTTGCTCACCCGCTCTCATTTCTACGAGCCTCAGGCGATGACTCATTGCTCGGCCGTCCGTTTGATCGAGTCCACCTTCCGTCGTTCTATGTGACTCCATTTACAAATGCGTTTTGTGTCACATGTTGCCAAAGTCTGCGGATATCTTCCGCCGCGGGCGAGTCCAGCTCTACGACTGCCCGCTCCTGTATTTGCGCCAAGGTCACGCCGGGGTCGTACCGGATGCGGCCAGCGATCTGCGCGCCCATCCGGTAAGCCTTTTCCTCGATTCTCTCCGTCATCTCGGCGTTCAGGTCCCATTTGTTGACGCACACCGCCGCCGGAATGTCGAAGTGTCTCATCAGGGAGAGAACACGCTCCAGATCATGTTCACCTGAGACCGTGGGCTCCGTAACGACCAGCACGAAAGAAGCGCCCGTCACCGATGCAATCGCCGGGCAGCCGATGCCTGGAGGACCGTCCACGATGACCATGTGACGATGCTGCTCCTCGGCGATGCGACGAGCTTCCCGGCGAACCGTGGAGACCAGCTTGCCTGAATTCTCGGCCGCCACACCCAGTCGGGCATAGACCATCGGTCCGCAGCGGGTATCCGAAATCATCCATTCGCCGCACCTGCGCTCAGGAAAATCAATGGCCCCTACCGGGCAGAACCGGACACACAGGCCACAACCTTCGCAGGCGACAGGATCGATGGAAAACACCTCCCTGCCAGTTGACGTCCTGTTCACCTTGATGGCATCGAAGCGACAATAACGCAGACATACGCCGCAGCTAATGCATTCCTCATCACGGACGACGGCTTGATGCCCGCTGCGAAACTCGTGCCGCTCTGTGACCTGGGGTGAAAGGAGCAAATGCAGGTCCGCGGCATCGACATCGCAATCAGCGATAACCGGCCGATCGGCCAACACAGCAAATGACGCGGTCAGGCTGGTCTTGCCCGTTCCGCCCTTGCCGCTGATGACAACAAGTTCTTTCATTCTTCTAAGACCCTCCGCCACATCCTTCGGGAGTAAGCTTTCCATGGCAAGCCTCTGGTCCGCGGGAAGGAGGAAAGCGAACTCCTCGGAAGGCGGACGGAGATCGGCGTCCAGTTGACGCATCGCGATGTACTCCGCCCCCGCTGAAGATCCGTTTCACCGCGCCGTCGCTGCGGCACGATGTAGTCGCCGGGCTTAGCCGCCAGTTCCGGGATAATCTGAGCCGCATCAGTGCCGGCAATTGCACGAGGGCCCCAGATCTCAAACTCCCTGTCGCCTTCGGGCCTATGAGCGTCGTTGGTGAAAACCACGGGATAGCCCCTCGCGCGGGCGGCAGGGAGGAGTGCCTTGATGTTCGGGATGACGCTTTGGGCACCACCGCAGCGGAGCTTCCCGGTCACGAATTCATTAAGCATGTCGACCACGAGCACAGCTGTCATAGCCTTTCTACCTCCTTTTGTCAATTACCAGTGCGACTGGGCTCGCAAGAATCAGAATCCGTTTGCATGTTTGGCGGCGTTTCTGGTTCACGCGCCCTCCACAAATTAAACTGCAAGGGCGACTTCGTGCCCGGAGATCACAGCTTTGTGGATACACGAGGGTTCCACTGCGTCGCCAGCAACTCCAACAGCTATTCCTTTTCGTCGCAGGTCATCGCTCAAGCGGTCGAACGTCTGATTGCCGACGGCAACAACGACGCTGTCAAAAGCCCCAAGATCGCATTCACTCCCACCGTGCTCGACTATCGCGTGACGGTTCTCGATACGCAATAATTTGGTCTGAGTGTGTATTTCAACGGGAAGAACGGATAATCGTTTCATCATCAAGCCACGACTGAGCGGAACCATGTCCTGGGCGACGTCTTCGAGGATCTCAATAACAACACATGGGCTTCTTTTCTGGACCAAGAACTCCGCGATTTCCATTCCGACCATGCCTCCGCCGATGACCAGGACTCTCTCTCCCATTTCCCGGTTCTCCGTGAGGGCCTCGCCGGAGGTGATCGGATTCTCCAGCCCCGGGATGTTTGGAATGATCGGCTTTGAGCCAGTGGCGATGATGACAAAATCCGGCTGGAGGTCCGTCAGAGTTTTCAGGGTAGCTTCCTCCAGGCGGATATCAACTCCTGATCGCACAACCTCTGAAATCACAGATCGAAGGGATAATTGGAGTCTCTCTTTGGCCGGGGGTAAGAAGGCCAGAGCGAATTGGCCGCCGAGCTGCTTTTTCTCGAACAGCGTGACACGATGTCCCCGTCGGCGCGACGTGAGAGCAGCCTGCATCCCCGCAGGCCCACCTCCCACCACCACGACATGTAACGACCTTTTTGCCGGAGTCACCTTATCGCCCTCGCGGCCCACTTCGGGATTGATGTTACAGCCAATCCCTGCTCCCGAGTTCACTCCTGTTAAGCATCCCTGAAGGCACTGGCCGCAGAGCCTGACCTCATCATCGTTGTCCAGGAACATTTTATTCGGAAGATCAGGATCTGCGAGCAAAGGGCGTCCCAACGCAATCATATCAACCTTCTCCTTGCCCAAGAGCTCATCTATGCGGGAAGGATCCCCTAACCGCCCCGCAGCCATCACCGGTACACGGACCACATCTTTGATTCGAGTTGCGAGGGCCTCGTTGACTCCGAGCGGGAGAGCCATGTGTTGGAAATACCACGGCAAACTGTCGCATGTGGAGCCCGTGACAATGTGGATGAGATCCGCGCCCCACGACTCAAGACGCAACGCCAGTTCTCTGGCGTCACCGAACTCCAACCCTTTCGGCGATTTCTCAGACCCTGAAATGCGCACACTTATAGGGAAATCCTTCCCTACTTCCGCACGAACCGATGCGAAAACCTCCTGGGCGAAGCGAGTTCGTTTAGTGAGATTTCCACCGTATGCATCGGTTCTCAGGTTTGTGAAAGGTGACAGAAATTGTGAGACCAGGTAGCCGAGACCGAACTGTAGCTCTACGCCGTCAAATCCTGCGTCCCTTGCCCTTCGTGCGGCGTGTGCAAATGCATTCACGAGTTCAATGATACGCTCTTCCAAAAGTTCCACCGGTTCCGTTCCGATCCGAGGGCAGATGACCTTTGAAGGAGCTTCAGGAGGATTGCCCGACGCTCTTGGTGCTGCTGCACGGCCACCGTGATTCAGATGGGCGAAGACCTTGGTTCCTTCGCCGTGTATCGCGTCTGCCAGCTCGCGCAGGCCCTTGATTTTTTCGTCCCCATCAATTCCCAGTTGTTTGGGGTGTTCCTGCCCTCTCTTATCAATGTACGAGGGCTCCGTGAAGATGAGACCCACGCCGCCTTGAGCGCGACGACGGAAATAAGCAATCATCCGCTCGGTAACTTGACCGTCTTCCGTACCAAAAGCTGTCTTCATCGGCGCCATGGCGATGCGATTGTTGACTTCAATCGGACCGATTCTCATGGATGCCGATGGAGAACTCATTTCTCTGCTCCTCAATTACTGCAAGGCGGTTCATCACAGGGCTCATTACGCCCGCAGCACGTCTTGCCCGTGTGTTCGAAGCTACAGTCCCCTCCGCGAGTTCCTGTGTGGCCGTGGTCGGACCCTTTGAAGATGAACCCGGCCCCACCACTGACCATCCGGCGTACCTTCCCATGGCATTCCGGGCATTCCGTGATCGGTTCCTCCGTGAAGGCCTGCCGGCGTTCAAACCTCAGGCCACATTTTTCACACTCGTATTCGTATGTAGGCATAGCTCAAATCCTCTCGGCGTTCTTGAAATCCATGGTCTTCTCTATCAGGCTCTGGAAAAGCCCCCGGTATTCCGGCAGCGCCTCCACAATGACTCTTCCCTTGGAGTAGGCCTCAGCGATCCGCCGGTCATCCGGGATTTCCAGGAGAACGGGGATGTTTTCTTCCCTGCAGAACGAATGGACCCTCTCATCGCCGATCCCAACACGATTGACCACCACGCCGAAGGGAATTCTGAGTGCCCGGACCATGTCCACGGCGAGTTTCAGATCGTGCAGGCCGAAGGGTGTCGGTTCCGTGACGAGCACGACAAAGTCTGCTCCCCGAATCGTCGTGATTACCGGGCAGGAGGTTCCCGGAGGCGTGTCCAGGATTGAAGGTACTCCGTTTTGTAGGCGCGACTTCACCGCGCGGATAAGCGGCGGAGCCATGGCTTCGCCCACGTCGAGCCGGCCTAGAATCAACGTGATATTCCCCGCATGGATTGTATCGATGACCCCTATGCGCCTCTCAACTTCATGAATCGCCTTCGTGGGGCACACCTTCGCACAACCGCCGCAACCGTGGCACATCTCAGGGAACACGAGAGGTACGGCCCCGAACGAAACGATGGCGTGGAACTCGCAGAACTTGCTGCATTCACCACAGCCGTCGCAGCGGGATTCATCGACATGCGAAATCGGAACAGTGACTATTTTCTCTTCTCGCAGGTCGCCCTTGAGAAAGAGGTTGGCATTCGGCTCTTCCACGTCGCAATCCAGAAGCCGCACGTCGGAACCGAACATGCGCGCCAAGTTCACCGATACTGTTGTCTTACCGGTTCCACCCTTGCCTGAAGCGACCGCGAGAATCACGAGACGTCTCCAATTGCCAATTCCTTGTCTGACGGATTCTTCGGTAGACTCACAAATCCTGTTTGAGGCTCATCGGGGGCACTCGATATCTACAGCAGACAGTACCAGCTGCCTCCATCCGCCATTGAGCCACGACCTTCCAGCCCTGTTCCGTCATATCCTGGCATCAGAACAGTCACCTGAATTCGGAAGTCTGGCGCTGGATCGCGCCAGTACGTGACTTCCAACCGGTAGCCCGAGATGGGCCGCGATCACGGGGCACTTGACCTTGAACAGAAAAAAGATATTGCGCGGCTCATCGCTGAGCGTCTCGAAATTACCTTGCCCCTTGGCAAGGATTAGGTCAGCCTCGGCGAAACGTCGAACAAAGTCCTGGCTGCAGTCTTCGAGTATCGTGCCCGGTGCATCTGAACCGTTGTCGATGATCTGGACGATCTCGCTGAGCCCCACAGCGCGCGCGTCGGCCACGGTCGCGTCATTAATGACGGGGGAACCCCGCACGGCCAAGGTGACCCGAGGCGGAGAAAGCTGTTCGATGAGCAAGCGGTCAAATACGATCTCGCCTGCGTTGTCGGCAAGATAGAGGATGGTTCGAGCTCGGTCAGCGGCCTGACGAAAATCATTCCACTCGCCGGCGATGGGCTCCAACAGCGCATCGCGAACAGACTGGCGTACGTCGGATTCCGTTATGTTTCCGTTTACACCCATGTCGATCACATTGCCTGCAATCGCCAAGCGTACCGCCGCCATCAGCGGGTCTTCCGCAGATTCGACTTCAGATTTCAGATCAGGCAGCAAGTCCATCGCCATGCGGTTTAGATGATCTTTGGCTGTCCGGTAGGGGTCCTTCACACCGGTGATCTCGCGCAGTCGCCTGTGAATGCGCTGCCCCAGGAAAGGAGGCGGTTCATCGAAATTCATTTCGCTTGCCCAGTGCAACACCTCACGGACTATCCGCTCACGGACGCTGGGGTCCGTTGATACCATCTTCGCTGCATCCAAGGCCTGGCGAACAATGCAGGGAGTGCAATCGAGAGATGTCTTCATAATCCAATATAGCTGCGCCTTCCACTTTGTCTGGCCGTTTTCTCGTCAACCTCATCCTGCCAACCGTTGCGTGTTGTCTCGAGACAATCAAACCTCGCCGTGTATGGCTTGATGTCCAGGAGCGGCGTTCCGTCAAGGATGTCCACACCGTCGAGATGCAGCGCGTTCCCCTCGCGGCGGACCAGCTCGACAACGCTCAGTCCGATGGCATTGGGACGACAGGGAGCGTGCGTTGCGAAAACTCCACGCTCAATGTCCTGGAGAAAGGGCTTCACGATCAGCTTCGCAGGTGCTGCCCGGTGGAAGTGATAGATGAGGCAAACGTGGGAGAAGCCTTCGAGGTCGCGCAAGCCGTCCGCAAACTCTGGGAATATCTCCGCCCGCCCCTTGCAGCCCTTCGCGTAGACCGGCTGGATGGGTGTTTTCTCCGGAGAAACATTCTCGCTGCGAATCACGCCGATAGGCCTGTAAGTGATAACGGTCTCGGTCATAGCCCGTCCCCCTCCACATCCGCAGTTTTCGCCTCGGCGAGCTTCCCGGAGAGATATTGCTCGAGGGCCTCGGCCACTGTGGGCGCATCGCTGTGGTAGACCTTTATCCCAGCGGCAGCAAGAACGCGAAAGGCCTTCGGTCCGGAATGTCCCGTCACGATACCCTTTGCTCCCAGCCGAGCCACTGTTTCCGCCGACTGGATTCCCGCTCCTTGGGCCGCGTTCAGATTTTGCTGGTTGTCAATCACCTTGAAGGCTTCGCTTTCCAAGTCGTAAACGAGTAACTTCGGGGCCCGGCCGAAGTGGCTGTCCAGAGGAGCGTTCAGATCGTCCCCTAATGTTGTAAAGACTATCTTCACTGATCCTTCTCCTTGCGCGTCAGAAGTCAGGCCACGTGACCGCGCTGATCAACAAGCTTGCTTGGACGCGACGGTGACAAGTGTCGTGTCCCTCACTGTTCAGTGGTTTCGCTTTCGATCTCGGAGAGGCGCTTCTTTACGAGGTCCAGTTCCGACTGCAACGCGTCCGCTTGGTTCTTGAGCGCCTGCTTCTCCATCTTTGGATCGGGCTGCGAGTAAGGCGCGGCATACCCACCGAATCGCGCCCAGCCCGGCAGACCGGTGGCATAGAACCAGTGCCGCCATCCGCGTCCGCCGCCAAAGCCGTGACCGCAGAAGCCGCGTCCGCCGCCGAAGCTCATGCCGAAGCCTTGGCCAAATCCGGGATTCGAGTAACCCGGCATTCCAGAACCTGCGCAGTAACCGGCCCCACGGCCGGTCATCGGGCCCATTCCCATGGGTCCAGTTCTATCTCCTCGTGGCATTATCCTGTGCTCCTTTCTTCATGGATTGATTGTTATTCCCTGTTCATCGCTACTCCGCACTTCGGGCAAATGCAGAATCCTCCGCTGCCCATTTCGTGTCTTCGTTTTTCTGGCATGATTTTTCTTCTTGCCTCTGTAAAACACAACTCATTTTGCGTCCGCCTGGGGCTGAAGAAGGCTTTCCATTTGCGCTCGGGTCAGCGGTTTTCCAAATCCGGCGTAGTGCAACCTTGGTGTCCCTGGATTTTTCATGGGAACCCACTTTCCTTCCTCACGCTCGTAATAAAGCATTTCCCAAGTGACCTCTTCCGTCACCGGAATAACTCCCTTCAAGTTTTCAAGTCTTCCATCTTTCAGCCAGCTTAGTGTTAGTCTTCCATTCTTCGCTTGTTTCGCGTTCGTTGAGGCGTGACATTCTGCACACGATCTTCCCTTTGGCGTAATGGAATGGCTGTGCTGGGGTGCAAACATCAAAAAGGTCTTGTTCCCCCTCACCACGAAGGTCTGCATGTTCGCAGAGGTCACTTTTCCATTGAGATTCATGAGAAAGAGCCAACCTGAGACGGGAATGGCAATGCGCTTTCCCTCTTGCACCTGAGTCTCAAAATGGCAATTGGTGCAACTCACAACATGCTGCTCGTGACAGGCTTTGCAATCGACCTTGCCGCCGTGCACGGTGTGAGAACGACTTTGCCCTAGCGTGTGGCATTTTTCACAATTCGTCTCCATTGCACCTTCTTGCTTCATTGACACGTATGTTTTGCCGTCACCGTGGAGATCGCGCACGGTGTGGCAATCCAAGCATGTCATGCCCCGCGCGAAGTGCACATCCAGCCGGTTGGACTCCTTGTCGCTTTTCAAGACGGAGGCTTCACGGGCATGGCATTCCAGACATTGTTCCTGCTGTCGGGCAGCCTTGCTGGAATACGCTGGACCGTCGCTCGTCGCTGTCAGGTGGCAACGGGAGCAGCCGGAGACATGGCAGTTCTGACAGGGGAGCTGCGCATAAGGGATACCGGTGATGGTTTCAAGTCCGCCGTTGGATTGAGAATACCAATAGCCCATACCGCTCGCTGTGTAGTGTAGACTACGATAGAAGAGGGTGTCTTTTGTCTCCTGAGAGTATGCCGTTGAGACCCAGACAAGGAGCAACAATCCTAGATGCCGCGTAATCGTTGTTTTGTTCATGGACAACCTCCTCGGTTTTCTTGTGTGGAAATAGTCCGCCACATCCTTTTGGATTGAGCTCAGCCATCGTCTCTGTTCGCGCCTTGGTGACATCATATTACACAGCTACCGCACTGGTTTCATGTCTTTTTCAATGAAGCTTCTCTACGTCCTCGCGAAGTGTGCCCGCGAGATACATCTGCACCGCCTTCTCCACTTCGGTTTCATCCGTTACGATCATTTCAATTCCCCGGGCCCTCAGGTCTTCCCAGGCCCTTCGGCCCATTCCATGGCTGATGACCACATTGCAGTCGCTCAGACCCTCTGCGGCAGAATCATGATCATGAGGATCACCTGCGCCATGATGATGTTCCCCGTGCTGATGGTCCTCGTGGTGTCCCTGAAAGTGTCCGGTGAAGGTGTTCTGTCGCATGGACTGATTGATGATCTTGCCATTTTCGATTTCGAAAATAGCGAAGTACGGACTACGCCCGAAGGGAGAGGAACACCGTTGTCACTGCCGCCATGCCTGTCGCTGTTGCCATCCCTCTGCAACCACCCTCAAGAGCGGTCACGTTCTCCTCCAGAGCATTCACCGTCGGATTGCCCAGGCGCGAATACACATACCCGGATGATTCTCCGGAGAAGCGTGCCGCACCTTCTTCCGCACACGGGAACGAGAATGTGGAAGTCTGAAAAATCGGGACCGACACTTCACCGAAGTGCGATCGGTGCGGGTTACCGCCGTGGATTGCTTTTGTGGATTTGTGCATCATGATTACCTCTCTCTCGATTTGGTGTCCAGGGCAGCTCTACCGTAAGAGAATTGCAGTAGCACCTGTTCGACCGACCCAGACGGTATTATAGTCTGTGACTACTTCAGCTTTCGTGGGCTTCCTGAGTTGCTTCTTCTTCTCAATCGATTGTTTCGTCAGGCCTCCTGTTTTGCTCTTGGCGCTCGGACCGGCACGATGAGAGAGACAGTCAACGCCAGGATTGCATGAAGAGAGACCAGCGTGTAACCGGTGGGGAGGTCGAAATTGTACGAAACGACAATCGCGGCGACGTTCACGACCGTGCCGATGATCCACGCGTTGATAATTGGAATGCCCTTTCTGATCCTGAGCGCGATGAGGGCGGGAGCTACCAGCAGGGCGAACACAACGAGTACTCCTGCCAGTCGTACCGCAACAGTCACCGTGATCGCGAACGTCACAAAGAAAAGCCCTTCTTTGACGAGACCGTTCGCTCTGTTGTAGAAAAGAAGGAGGATTGTGCCGAGGACAGCATAAATCCCGGCGGTTCTAAGGATTTCCGATAGCGGTGTGAACAGGATGTCTGATGCCATCAACTTTTGGAAAGTTTCCATTCCATGGTAGGACTTGGAAAGAATGATGAAGACGGCTGAGAGCCCAAACGCGTAGAGAAGTCCAATAAACGCCTCGTGCGTGTCTGTCCGTCGGGCAGCAAAGGCTATGATGGCGCCAGCAACGAGCGCGAACGCAAGGGAAATCGGATCGAGATATTCGCCATCGAGAAACAGGATCGAAACGGCGCCTCCAACGGCGGCCATCTGTCCGATTGCAAGATCGGTGAAGATGATACCCCTCTTGATGATCTCGAGGCCGAAGAAGGAGTGAATGCCGAGGAGCACAATCGAGAGAAGAAATGCGGAGAACAGGATGTCATTCATTCGGTCATTCTCCTCACAAGTTCGTCGAAGAGCGAGAAGATACTGTTGGTTTCCTTCACAGCTCCCACGTCATGGGGTAAGACAACGAGTTTCATGTTGAGCTTTTCGGCTAAATGCCTGGATGCGTCGTCGGGATTGTATACATCCTGAAGGATGAACCGCGCGGGTGCGGCGGTCAGGACGGCTTCGAGATGCTCAATGTGCTTGGATGTTGGAGGAATCCCCGGCAACGGCTCCACCGTTCCGGCAATCTGCAGCTTGTAGCGGCGAAGGAAGTAGTCGTAGTTCTTGTGGTACTCCACAACCCTCGTGTTCCTGAGCGGGGTCATTTTCTGGGTCCATTCAACAAGTTTCTTTCCCCACAAGTCAGAGAATTCACGATACCTGCTCTCATAGTACGAGGCGTTTCGTGAATCGAGTTGTATAAGCTTGTCCTTGATCGCTTTGGCGATGGGCAAGATATTCTCAGGATCGAGATAGAAGTGCGGATTTCCTTCAGGATGCACATCGCCCTGTTCACGGGAAACCGAAGTCGGGACATCGATCAAGGTGACGTATTGCGAGAGATCCATGAACCCCGGCTCGCCGGTTTGAACAGCAGGGTTGTTTGCCTGTCGCAGCAGCGGGGGCATCCATCCGATCTCGAGCTGGGCTCCGCTGATAATAAGAAGGTCCGCTCTCCGTATTTGTGCGATGAATGACGGGCGCGGGATGATCACGTGGGGATTGTAGTCGCCACGGGCTAGTGAGAAAACCCTGACGTTGCTTCCCCCGATCTTCTCAACGAGATCTCCAATGTATGGATATGCTGCAACGACTTGGAGTGGCTGGGCAGACGCCAAGGGGGAGAGAAATGCAGCGCAGATCAAGAATGCTGAAAGATACTTCTTCATAGTCGTGTCCCTTTTCTGTTAGAACGAGTGAGCCCCGTGAGCACCGATCGCGAGATTGACCTGGAGACTCAGTTCATGGACTGTCGTTCTGTTGAGTTGCTGATTTGTTTCACTGTATCTCGAAAGGTCATAGTTGTATTGGAGCCTGACGCGGGAGAACTCTGTAGGATTGAACTCGATCATTCCGCTGAAGCGGGGAAGACTTTCGGGGAGATCTCTTCGCCGCCCGTTTTCCACAATCTCGTTACCCTGAAGCAAGTCAAACCGGACCCCGCCGCGCATGCGCAGGTCGAATTTCGCCACGGCTTGGGCGTAAAACCCTGACTGACGGTTCTCCAGAGCCGACCGGTGCAGTTGTTGCGTCAGGTCGAGGGAGTACGATGTCCCATCGGTGTGTCTCCACAGGTACTCGGACTGGAAAGAAATGTACCGAATAGCGTCGAGCGTGTGTTTCACCGTGAGGGCGCCCCCCAAGAGCGTAGTGTTTGCCGAGAGGGCCCGGCTGTTTGGTGCACCTGATGAGAAGTCCTGGTCGCTCCGGGTTGTGCCATGTGCCCCCGAGAGACGCACAAGGACCGATGCATCACCGATGTCTACGGACGATTCAAGGTATCCTACGAACAGACCAGGGCCCTTTACGCTGCTGACATGGATGTTCTCCTGGGCCATCAGGAATCCCGTCCTGCCAAAACTGGCCTCATTCGCTCCCATCAGCACCTCCCCGCCGAGGAGGAGATAGATTTCAGTCGGTGCGACCCATGTCACCCGCGCGCCGATCTCATTCAAGCCTTCGTCCCCGAACATGGCCTCATGCACCAACGGACGATCAGCAAAGTCCCAGTAATGGGTGTGGAGTTCATTGATTCTCCCAAAGCTTGATAGGAACTTGCCGGCTTTGAGCTGGAATCCTGCGGGGAGCTTCTTCGTCAACCAGTAGGCTTCTTCCAGGTGAAAGTGTTCCTCTGAAAGGTGACAGACGGCGAAGAGCTCGAAGTACGGGTCTACGATGGAGTAGAAGGTGATCTCGGCATAGTTCAGGTTGAAGCCATCGCGGGGGAGAGAATGTTCGGTTGACTCGACGAATCCCGGAAGGAAGAGTCCGGAAACCTGCTCGTCCGACACATTGCGGTGCAGATAGGAACAATCAAGGATAAGTGAGATGTCGGGAACGAACTTCGCCTGGCTGAAGGGGGAGCTCTGGGCTGGCGTGCTCGTCTCCTGTGACCGAACCGGCGTCACGAACAAAGAAAGAAAAAACAGCAACAGAATGTGTCGTCGCATGGCGAATCCCTCGACTGTTGTTTCATATGAATGCTTCAATGTGAGAATGCATCAACTCAAGCTTCTCTTGAAGACTCTGATGACCTCGGGTCTGGAGACAAACGGCTGCGAACGCGCCCCTCATCATTTGGCCTTTTGAACCAGGAGGAGCTTGCTTATTTGATCCTTTGTGAGGGGCTTTCCATACGCGGCATAGTGCAATTTCGGCTTCGCCGGATTTGAGAGAGGTACCCACTTCCCCTGTTCACGATCCTGGTACACCATCTCCCAGTTCACGCCGTCTGCAACCGGGATAACTCCTTTGATGTTTTGCAGCTTGCCATCTTCAAGCCGGGTTAATCTCACTGTCCCTTTCTGGATCTCTTGCAGGATTTGCGTAGCGTGACACTCACTGCATTCCCGCCCCTTCTTCATAATGGAATGGCTGTGCTGGGGGGCAAACATCAAGAAAGTCTTGGCCCCCTTGACGACGAAGGTCTGCATGTTCGCAGAGGTCACTTTTCCGTTGAGGTTCATGAGAAAGAGCCAACCTGAGACGGGAATGGAAACGCGTTTTCCCTCTTGCACCTGAGTCTCAAAATGGCAATTGGTGCAACTCACAACATGCTGCTCGTGACAGGCCTTGCAATCGACCTTGCCATTGTGCACGGTGTGAGAACGACTCTGCCCCGGTGTGTGGCATTTTTCACAATTTGTCTCCATGGCACCTTCCTGTCTCATCGAAACGTATGTTTTGCCGTCGCCGTGGAGATCACGCGCGGTGTGACAATCCATGCAAGTCATGCCCCGCGCAACGTGAACATCCAACCGATTGGACTCTTTGTCGATTTTCAAGATGGAGGCTTCGCGGGCATGGCATTCCAGACATTGTTCCTGCTGCCGGGCAGCCTTGTTGGAATATGCCGGGCCGTCGCTCGTCGCTGTGAGGTGGCAACGGGAGCAGCCGGAGACATGGCAGTTCTGACAGGGGAGCTGCGCATAAGGGATGCCGGTGATGGTTTCAAGTCCGCCATTGGCTTGAGAATACCAATAACCCATACCACCCGCTGTGTAGTGTAAACCACGATAGAAGAGCGTGTCTTTTGTTTCCTGAGAGTATGCCATGGAAACCGACACAAAGAGCAACAATACCAAGTACCGTCTAATCGTTGTTTTGTTCACGGGAGACCTCCTCGGTTTTCTTGTGTGGAAATAGTTTGCCCTATCCTTTCAGATTGAGTTCAGCCATCGTCTCTGGTCGCGGCTCGGTGACCTCGGACGAGACAGCTGGCGCTCTGGTGTCCTGCCTCTTTCAATGAAGCTTCTCTATGTTGTCGCGGAGACTGCCCGCGAGATACATTTGCACTGCCTTCTCCACTTCGGTTTCATCCGTTACGATCATTTCAATTCCCCGAGCCCTCAGGTCTTCCCAGGCTCTTCGGCCCATGCCATGGCTAATGACCACATTGCAGTCGCTCAGCCCTTCTGCGGCAGAATCATGATCATGTGGATCACCTGCACCGTGATGATGTTGGCCGTGCTGATGGCCCTCTTGGTCTCCGCGAAAGTGTCCGGTAAAGGTGTTCTGTCGCATGGACTGTGTGACGATCTTGCCATTGTCAATTTCGAAAATGGCAAAGTACGGGCTACGCCCGAAGTGATCAGAAATGATCTTACCCTGTTCGGTGGCAACGGCAATCTTCATAACTTCTTCCTTTCCTGGTTGATTCCTTTCAGCAAGGCGCGTACTGATTTGCAGACGTCCGCGACGGGCAACGCCGTTCGCCGGAGGATGGGGTCGGGATACTCTCTCAGGGGAGGTCGCGTCTCAATCTGCTTGATCTTCCACTGGTCATTCATGTGGCTTCTCTGGTCAAGAGGATTTTCGTTTTTGTTTCTCCTTCAGAAGTTGATGATGGTACGTGCCCTCGCGCAGCATCTTCGTGCCGCACGCGGGGCACTTCTCTTCCTGACAAGGAATTCCGCGACGATGGGGGATTCTCTGTCCGCACTTCGGGCAGAGGCAGTGCCCGCCCGTTCCCATTCCTTGTCTTTGCTCCTGTCGCATGAGGGTT
>Ga0315281_10003670_pt1 | contig 22470 bp, 21 predicted proteins | sample YL17G07_0_MG_FD_204540 | JGI IMG/M metagenome (GOLD analysis project Ga0315281, IMG submission 204540) | Sediment microbial communities from Yellowstone Lake, YNP, Wyoming, USA - YL17G07_0 | ecosystem: Environmental > Aquatic > Freshwater > Lake > Sediment | place: USA: Wyoming | collected... | reverse complement strand
TTCGTGCCGCTGTCGCAACTTTCCCAGACACCAATCAAAAACGTTATTGAATCCTTCAAGATTGGCGATCCAATATGGCTGAAAGTAATCGAGTTCGAGAAGGAGAGCAAGAAGATAGTTCTTTCCGCCATGGAGTACTTCCGCGGCAAAGAGCAAAGACTTGTCGATGACTATGTGGCTCAGCATAAGCTCTCGCCGATGACGATGAAAGACATCGTAACGACGCCTCTGACAGCTGCCGAGACGAGCATCGCGGAAAACTAATCGCAGTCCAACAATCGAAAAGAGTTGTTCGGCCCGGCCGGACAACTCTTTTCACTTTCAGACGGAAGCTTGATCGTGAAACGCGTTGCACTCCATACGTTGGGCTGTAAACTCAATTTTACGGAGACCTCCACCATCGGCAAGCAATTTGTCGACCAGGGCTATTCTGTGGTAGAACTCGACCAGCCTGCTGACGTTGTCGTCATCAACACGTGCAGTGTTACGGATCGGGCGGACCGGGAATGCAGACAGCTTGTGCGCCGCGCCCTACGCCATTCTCCAGGAGCTTTTGTTGCCGTCGTTGGATGTTACGCGCAACTCCAACCAAACAAGATCGGCAAGATTGCGGGTGTTGATATCGTTCTCGGGACAAAAGAAAAACTCGATGTACTGAAGTACGTTCGAGATGCCAGGAACAAGTTGCAGACCGATATTCACGTTTCCAAGATCAACACGGTCGATACATTCTCGCCGGCAACATCCGCAGGATTTGGTGACCGTACGCGCGCATTTTTGAAAGTGCAGGATGGATGCGACTATACGTGCACATTTTGTACGATTCCGCTGGCGCGTGGCGTGAGCCGAAGCGTTTCGCCCGATGAGATTGTAGCACAAGTCCGCGAGATCGCGCGGGGAGGCTACAAAGAGATCGTGTTGACCGGAGTGAATGTCGGAGATTATGGAAAGAAGTTCGAAAGCAATCTCCCTTCGCTCTTGAAACAGATTACGCTGGTTGATGGCATCGAACGCATTCGCATCAGCTCCATCGAACCCAATTTGCTTACGGATGAACTTCTGGATTTCTGGTTCGAACATCCAAAGCTATGCAAGCATTGGCATATTCCGATGCAATCGGGAAGCGATCGTATCCTCAACGCGATGCGACGAAGATACCTCTCCGACGTCTATGCTGGGCGAATACACAAAATCAAAAAAGCTTTTCCCACTGCGGGCATCGGTGCAGACGTTATCGTTGGATTTCCGGGAGAAACTGAAGAACAGTTCGAGTTAACGCGAAGTTTCATCCGAGAATTGCCAATTTCCTATCTACACGTCTTTACCTATTCCGAGCGGCCAAACACGCCGGCGATTGATTTAGCTGACGCGGTGGAACCGCGCGTCCGGGCCGAACGGAGCGAGGCGCTGCGCGTGTTGAGCGCACGCAAGCGACGATTATTCCATGAATCGTTTGTGGGAAAGAATGCTGAGGTTCTCTTCGAATCTTCGACTCAATCCAACGTCATGACGGGATTAACGGAGGAATACGTCCGCGTCCAAGTTCCCTCCGTCAATAATTTGACAAATCAGATATTATCTGTTAAGATTCTTTCGGCAAGCGATGATGCTTGCCGTGGAAGTGTTAACAACGAATGAACAAACGGACCTTATTTCTAGCAATTGTAGTCGCAGCTATTTCTACACACACCGTTCTAGCACAGGTAAGCATTCATTCGGCACTCGTGCTTCGGACTACAGCGGATCTTTTGGAATGTCAGCCAACGATATTTCAATCGAGAACCTATGCCGATCGAAAATCAACAACACTTGCCGTGCTCTATTCAATCATTCTACCTGGTGCGGGTGAATATTATGCCGAGAGTTTTTCTTCAGGCAAGTTTTCTTTGATGGCCGACGCAGGGCTATGGTTGACTTATGCTGGGTTCCAAAACCACGCTGACTGGGTTCGCAACGACGCACGCGCGTTTGCAGCTCAGCACGCCGGGGTGACAGTGAGCGGACAAGATGAACCGTTCGAAGTGAACCTTGGTAACTTTCTCTCAACCGTAGATTATAACCAGCAACAATTGCGCGACCGAAGATTTAGTTCGATGTATACCGCCAGCAATCAGCAATGGTCGTGGGATGCAGAGGATAGTCGCCAATCATTTCGAGCCATGCGGATTCGGAGCGACGAGATTCGCAATTACGGCAAGTTTGTCATCGCCGGCTTGGTGGTAAACAGAATCTTCTCAGCATTTGCTGCGGCGCGCGCCGTAAATGCTTTTAACCGCACGCTTCGAGCCGACCTCGACTGGCAAATTGAAGCGAAACCGATCACCAGCCTGTTTGGGACTCACGGGTTGGAGATTCGGCTGACTAAAGAATTCTGATTTCGATCGAGGTTGCCGTGAGAGTCCCGCTACGCAGCGGGATTTTTTTTATGCCCAACATCAAATTGACGCTGGAATACGACGGGACGGATTTTGCCGGCTGGCAGTTGCAGGCCAACGGTCGGTCGGTTCAGGGCGAACTGGAAAAAGCACTTCGGCAGATTCTGCAACAGGATATTCGCGCGCACGGTGCAGGGCGGACAGACTCCGGTGTCCACGCGCGCGCACAAGTGGCAAATTTCTACGTTAACGAAAAGGTAGACCGCGGTTTGCTTCAGAAGAGTCTCAACGCAGTCCTTCCGGATGATGTCGTGGTCTATGCACTTGAAGAAGTTCCCGACAGTTTTCACGCGCGCTTCTCCGCGCGGAGTCGGTCATACGAATATATTATCGAACAACGGCCAACAGCGATCGGCCGGAAGTACTGTTGGCTCAACACGTATGCATTAGAAACGAAGTTGCTGAAGCAATGTGCGGCTCAGGCGATGGGTACGCACAGTTTTCGTTCGTTCTGCAAAACAGGAAACGAAACGGAAGACTTTGACTGCAGAGTTTCCGGCGCTGAATGGCGAACAGAAGAATCTCGTTTCAAATTCTCTATCACGGCCGACCGATTTTTGTATGGGATGGTTCGAGCGCTTGTTGGTACCATGGTGGAAGTTGCCCGCGGCTACCGTGCATCCGAAGAATTCGGGAAGATTCTGGCTGCCGAGGATAGAAGTAAGGCGGGGATGTCGGCCCCCGCACAAGGATTGTTTCTGACTAGAGTGACATACTGAATCAGGTCGAACCATGAAGATGGTGTTCCGTAGAGGTTGCCTATTTCTCATTGTACTCGCGTCGTGGAGTTGCGGCGGGTCGCTTGGGATCAACGCCTTTCCAGATTCCAAGGATATTGAATTGGGAAGGCAAGTAGATGCCGAAATTCGAAAATCGCCAAAAGAGTATCCCATCCTCAACGGGTATCCTGAAGTGAGAGCCTACGTCGAGGGGATTACCCAAAAGATAATTGGCTCGCCAGCTGTTGAAAAGAAATCCATCTATGCGTATCGCGTCGAAATTGTAAATGGCGATAGCACGATTAACGCATTCTGTACTCCCGGCGGCTACATTTACGTTTACACGGGATTGTTGAAATTCCTTGACAACGAAGCCTCTCTTGCCGGAGTGCTTGGGCACGAGATTGCGCACGCCGAACGTCGTCACGCCACGAGAAGGATGACAACGCAAATGGGTTACAAAGTGCTCCTCTCGGTTCTCTTCGGTCAAAGCCCTGGACAAGTGGAACAGCTTGCAGGAAATCTTTTCTCGGGCCTCGCGTTGCTGAAGAATAGCCGCGGCGATGAGACAGAATCGGATACGTATTCCTTCAAGTACTTGCAGTCGACGGAATATTATCCGGGTTCAATCAAATATTTCTTTGAGAAAGTCCAGCGCGGAACTTCGCGCGGCGAGTCGTTCGAGCGGCTTCTCTCGACCCATCCCTTACCGCAAGATAGATTCGACCACATCAATCAAATGCTTGCCGAGATAGGTAACCCGCAGCCGACGGAAGCGATGCTGCGAACGCTCGAGTATCAGAATTTCAAGAAAAGGCTTCCGTAGAAATGCCACGAGTCAGTCAAAAGACAATCTCCTAATGCAGTCACTGCGAAAAACGTTTCGCGAGTTGTTAATCCGCAGCAAGATTCTTCGCACGGAACTTTCTGAGGAAGACCTCAAGGAAGTCATCGAAGCCGGAACGCAAAGCGGCGCGATTGATAAGACCGAGCAGGAGCTTATCAAGAGCATCCTGGAGTTTTCCAGCATCACGGTCAAAGAAATCATGGTTCCGCGGCCAGATATTGTTGCGCTCGATATCGAAATGCCTCGTGACCAAATTATTCACAAAGTTATTGAGGAAGGCTATACGCGTCTTCCTGTGTATCGGGGAACGATCGACACAGTTGTGGGGGTGATCTATTCAAAGGACTTACTAAGCTTGATGGAATACGACAAGCTCATCATCTTGCAGGATATCATCAGACCGCCATTGTTCGTCCCTGAATCAAAAAAAATCAGCAGGCTGCTGCGGGAGTTTCAACAGAACAAGGCGCATCTCGGCGTAGTCGTCGACGAGTACGGTGGGACGGAAGGGATCATCACGCTCGAAGATATTATGGAAGAGATTGTGGGCGAGATTTTGGACGAGTACGATGAAATTCATCGCTCGGTCGTCTCTTCGTCAGACGGATCGGCCCTCGTTGACGCAAACCTAAGCGTCGGGGATTTTAACCAACAATTTCACGCAGCTATCCCAGAATCGCCAGACTATGAAACTCTTGCAGGCTATCTGCAACAGCAGAGTGGCCACTTGCCGGAAATGAATGAGGAAATCCGCACGCCCGATCTTGCATTCGTGATCGTTTCAAAACGAGGACGGCGTATTCGACAAGTAGGAGTTCGACGCATCTCACACACCCTAGAGACTGAACCGAACTAGAAAGATTTCCCCTACTCAAACGATGGATGAATGTGCGCGCCTGATGCAGATTGCGTCTGAGACGAAAAAGCAAGAAGTTGTCGTCGCAAATCTCTTCGACCGCGGTGACAAAGATTTGAACAACGTAATACGCTAACTCAAACTGGGAGAATATTCTCCGAATGAAAAAGGCTCTTATAACTGGCATCACCGGACAAGATGGGTCGTATCTGGCTGAGTTCTTGCTTTCAAAGGGATACGAAGTGCACGGGATGATCCGCCGGGCCAGCACCTTCAACACGCAGCGCATCGACCACATCTACAAAGACCCGCACAATCCGGGAGCCAGGTTACATTTGCATTACGGTGATCTTTCGGACCCCGGGCTTATTACGCACATTATCTACAATGTTCGGCCGGATGAAGTGTATCACTTGGGCGCACAAAGTCACGTGCGCGTGTCGTTCGACCTGCCTGAGTACACCGGCGATATCACTGGACTTGGCACCACAAGGATTCTCGAAGCGATTCGGCGCAGCGGAGTGAAATCGAAATTCTATCAGGCTTCTTCGTCGGAGCTCTTTGGTTCCGCAAAACCGCCGCAGAGTGAAACAACAGCGTTCCTCCCGCGGAGTCCGTATGCAATCGCGAAGCTGTACTCGTATTGGATGGCGGTCAACTACCGGCAATCCTACGGCATTTTTGCTTCCAACGGAATTCTGTTCAACCACGAGAGCCCGCGTCGCGGCGAAACGTTCGTCACCAGAAAGATTACTCGTGCGATCACAAACATCTTGAGCGGCAGGCAAGAGATGCTCTTTCTCGGAAACCTCGATGCGAAGCGGGACTGGGGATTTGCAGCTGAGTATGTGGAGTTGATGTGGCGGATCTTGCAGCATTCCGAGCCGGATGATTTTGTAATGGGAACGGGCAAATCGTATTCGGTTCGCGAGTTTCTGGAAGCGTGCTGTGGATACGTCGGTGTGGAGCTTGCGTGGCAGGGAAAAGGCATCAAAGAAATTGCTTTGATTAAGAGTTTCGACGACCGTTGGAAACCGACTTTGAAAAAGGGCAGGCGGATCGTCGCAATCGACTCGAAGTACTTCCGCCCCTCCGAAGTGGATTTCCTCCAAGCCGATATGCAGAAAGCGCGCGAGAAGCTCAACTGGGAAACGCGAACCTCGTTTGAGGACTTGATGCATGTGATGATGGACTATGAGTTCCTCTCAGTAGGATTGAAACCGCCGGGAAGAGGTGTGGAAGTGATGGCGCGAAAAGAATTCCGCTGGACACGCAACGCAACCACACATCTCACAGAGTTGAAGGAGTCCGTTGGATAAGCATTCCCGCATCTTCGTTGCCGGCCATAACGGCCTCGTTGGCTCTGCGATTGTCCGTCTGCTCCAATCGCAAGGCTACTCATCGATCATTCTTCGAACGAGTAAAGAACTCGACCTTCGCAACCAGGTAGACGTTCAAAAGTTTTTTCTGGCCGAGAAACCCGACTATGTGTTTCTCGCAGCGGCAAAAGTGGGCGGCATCCTCGCCAACAGCACCTATAAGGCGGAGTTCATTTACGATAACCTTCTGATATCGGCAAACGTAATCGATGCGAGTTATCGCTCAGGCGTCAAGAAACTGTTAAACCTTGGCTCCTCGTGTATTTATCCTAAGCTTGCGCCACAGCCGATGAAGGAGGAGTTTCTGCTCACAGGCTTGCTCGAGCCGACCAACGAGGCGTATGCTATCGCCAAGATTGCCGCCATCAAACTCTGTCGGTACTACAACGAGCAATACGGAACAAACTACATCTCCCTGATGCCGACAAATCTCTATGGGCCGGGAGACAATTTCAACCTGGAAAGTTCGCACGTGCTGCCGGCGCTTATCCGCAAGTTCCATCTGGCGAAACTCGCAATGAATGGTCGGTTGAATGAGGTTGAGAGCGATATAAGGAAGCGTGCCGTGGGATTCGGTCTTGACCTTTCCTTGATGTCCGTCAACGAGATCCTGTCGAAGCTCGGGATACTTAAAGATCGAATTATTCTCTGGGGAACTGGCGCTCCGTTTCGAGAGTTTCTCTACATCGATGATTTGGCAGAAGCTGCTCTCCACCTTATGCAGCGCTATGACGCGGCTGCGATCGGGGAACTGTTGAATGTTGGAATGGGAAAAGATCTAAAAATCAAAGAGCTCGCAGTCCTTGTTCAACAAGAAGTGGAAGTCGAAGGAGAGATAGAATTCGATTCTTCCAAACCAGATGGAACACCCCGGAAATTTCTTGATATTTCCAAACTGAAGTCGTTTGGATGGATTCCCACAACTTCGTTGAAAGATGGGATTCGAAAAACTTACGACTGGTACCTCAAAAATTGAGCATCTGAGCACATCTTCAGTGGATAACGCACAGGTTGTTATTGGGGCAGGCGGTCGTCTTTTCGTTGGCTACGGTTCTGGATGTGTTTGCATCCAGCGGAGCGCATTCTCACGCAACTGTTAGAGTTTGGATGAGCATGTTTCAAACTCTTGACAATGAGAGTGGATAAAATCTCCCTTCGACAGACCTCTTTCCACAAGCCTTTTTTTCGCACTCTGTATTCCATAAGCCAAAGGCTAACTTCGTGCATTCTTGAGGAAAGGGAGCTTCAGCCTTAGCGCACACAATTGCCTTTTTGATAGAAGAAAGTAGACCCTTTCAGGGAAAAGGAGAATGATGATATGTATTCAGAAATCACAAAATGCCGTATTAGTCAAAGTACAAACCTCATAACCGTATTATCTCTCGGAAATCAATATCTAACTGGCGTTTTTCCAAAACATATCGGCGAAGAAATAACGAATGGACCTTTGGATCTGGTATGGTGCCCTGATAGTGGTTTACTACAGTTGAAACAATCCTACAGTCCAAATGAACTGTATGGAGACAATTATGGATACCGTTCTGGATTAAATACATCCATGGTAAGACATCTTGAACAAAAAATAAGGACTCTGGAACGACTTGTAAAACTTGATGAGAGCGACTTAGTATTAGATATTGGCAGCAATGATGCTACATCACTAAGGGCTTACTCAGGTAGACATAAAAAAGTCGGAATCGACCCAACTGGGTTGAAGTTCAAGAAGTACTATGGAGATGATATCAAGTTGATCTCAGATTTTTTTAATGCGAAGACATTCAAGGAAAGTTTTCCCAATAACAAAGCAAAAATTATCACATCGATTGCCATGTTTTACGACCTAGAGGCTCCAATGGAATTCGTAAGGGATATTGAACATTGTCTGGCAGATGATGGAATTTGGCATTTTGAGCAAAGTTACATGCCAAGTATGCTGAGAATGAACAGTTACGACACAATTTGCCATGAGCACTTAGAATTCTACTCGCTAGGAGTTGTAAAAAGGATCCTGGAAAAGTGTGGGATGAAAGTGGTCGATGTTCAAATGAATTCAATTAACGGAGGAAGTTTTGCAGTTACTGCCAGTAAAGAGCGCGCATCGTATATCTCTAATAAACCGATTATCGACTGGTTGTTAAAACAAGAAGAGGACATGGGATTGGATACTCCAAAACCCTATAGAGATTTTGAAGAAAAAGTGTTTCGACACAGAAAAAACCTGACGAATTTGGTTGAATCACTCGTTGCAGATGGAAAGAAAATAATTGGTTACGGGGCAAGTACCAAGGGAAACGTATTATTGCAATTTTGTGGTTTTACAAGCAGGCACATTCCATTTATTGCTGAAGTGAATAATGACAAATATGGATCCTACACTCCAGGCACACGCATCCCAATCATATCGGAAACCGAAGCAAAGGCGATGGATCCAGATTATTTCTTGGTACTCCCGTGGCATTTCAAAGATAGCATCCTTACGCGGGAAAAAGATTACCTGGCAAAAGGGGGGAAATTTATTTTTCCATTGCCAGAAATTGAGATTATCTAGGCAGCATTCCGGGGCACGATCTTGAAAGCAATTATTTTTGGCGCAAACGGTCAAGATGGATATTATCTAAGGAAATTACTCGAACGGGAAAATATTGAATCCGTTTGCATCTCAAGAAAAGGTGATGCTGTGCGTGGTGATGTGGGCAACTATGAATTTGTCGAAGGACAAATAAAGAGACACCAGCCAATTTATGTTTTTCACTTGGCAGCAAAATCGACCACTCAACATGATGCGTTGTTTGAAAACCATCAAACCATATGTACTGGAACGCTTAATATTCTTGAAGCCGTTAAATTGCACTGTCGAGATGCAAAGGTCTTTATTCCTGGAAGTGCAATGCAGTTTAGGAACATTGGATCTCCAATTGATGAACAAACACCGTTTGAAGGTTCTAGCCCGTATGCCGTCGCACGCATTGAGTCTGTCTATGCGGCAAGATATTACAGGGAAAAATGTGGTCTGAAAGTGTATGTCGGCTACTTCTTTAACCATGACAGCCCTTTGAGGACTGAACAGCATGTAAACCAAAAGATTGTGAAAGCCGCGAAGAGAATTCAGGCGGGCAGTACGGAACAAATAGAATTGGGAAATATTGATGTGAAAAAAGAGTTCAACTATGCCGGTGATATTGTGGAAGCGCTTTGGATCCTTGTAAACCAGGATAAGGTTTATGAAGCGATCATCGGAAGTGGCAAAGCGTATAGTATAAAGGAATGGGTGGAGTACTGTTTTACCAAAATAAAGAGAAAGTGGCAGGATCATGTAATTGCAAAAAAAGATTTTGTCGCCGAATATGATGTCTTAGTTAGCAATCCTAAGCTTATGAAAAGTCTTGGGTGGGATCAGAAATTGAGTTTTCACCAGCTTGCAGATGTCATGATGAGTGATAGTGATTAATAATCATGCGACGGCATACGTTCACAACTACGCGGAAAGCATTTGTCCCCTCCAGGAATTGGACTTAAAAAGAAGAGTGAAGGATAATTGATTGCTTAGAGATGGTCATGATTGATGAAGTAACCAGATCTTCAAAACGTTCTTCAAGTCTGTTAAGAAAAAATATTGCTGCTAATTTTGTCGGCACTTTTTGGCAAGCCTTAATGGGATTGATCTTCGTACCTTTGTATATCAAGTTCGTTGGAATGGAATCCTACGGTCTCATAGGCATCTTTGGAACACTTCAGGTTGTTCTCGGACTATTGGATGTAGGGTTGGGAAGCACTTTGACCCGTGAAATGGCGAGGCTTTCAGCCTTGATGACCAAAGAACAGGAAATGCGCAATCTTGTACGCACCTTAGAGACACTTTATTGGGGTATCTCCATATCTATTGGGATGGGCGTTGTGTCATTGGCACCAATTATTGCCCATTCCTGGGTGAAGGCAGGGCAGTTATCTCCCCAAATCATAGAACAGGCATTTCTCATCATGGGCTTCATTACAGTTTTCCAAATGCCTATAGGATTTTACTCAGGTGGATTGATGGGGCTACAGAAACAGGTATTGCTCAACGTCATCAATGTTTGTATAGGCACATTACGCGGTGCCGGTGCTGCCTTGATCTTGTGGTTGGTTTCTCCGACGATACAAGCTTTTCTATTGTGGCAAATCGGGATCAGCGTAATAAACTCGTTTCTATTTGCGTTATTTTTGTGGCGTAGCCTGCCTCAGAGTGAAAATAGAGCTGTATTTCAACTGCACCTTCTCAAAAGTATTTGGAGGTTTGCTGCCGGGATGAGTGGGATCTCTATTCTTGCAGTAATTCTCACTCAACTGGATAAGATAATATTAAGCAAGTTACTTTCGCTGGAGATGTTTGGCTATTACTCGCTGGCAAGTTTAGTAGCAATGAGCATTGGGCGCATCTTTACTCCCATATTTTTTAGCATCTATCCAAGGTTTACTCAATTGGTTTCTATCAATGACCTGGATGAATTAAAACGTCTTTATCACAAAAGTTGCCAATTCTTTGCTGTTCTAATTCTGCCGATCGCAACTGTCATTGCTTTATTCTCTTATGACGTTATTCTTCTGTGGACACAAAATCCGATAACTGCCGAAAAGACACATCTTATCGTCAGCATCATGATTTGTGGAACTGCGCTGAATGGTCTTATGAATCCGCCATATGCGTTGCAACTTGCATTTGGCTGGACCAGTTTGCCTGTTTACGCCAACCTGATTTCCGTCATCATTTTAGTTCCACTGATTATTTTCATGGTATCTTTTTTCGGTGCGATTGGTGGAGCCATCGCGTGGCTTGCCTTGAACATGGGATATGTCTTCTTCTGGATTCCCGTAATGCATAAAAGACTATTGCCCAAAGAAAAATGGCGTTGGTATTGGCAAGATGTCTGCACGCCCCTTATGACGTGTGCCGTTGTTGCTGGTGCTGGTCGAGTACTTATGCGAGACGCGATGTCGCAATCGCTCATGCTGCTCTTTTTGGTTCTCATTTCTCTTGTAACGCTCGGAATAACGGCACTGACGACTCGTGTAACGAGGGTATGGGTGGTTGAGCAGTTTGTGAAAAAAGCTATACGTGTGTGAAGCACTCGAATGCAACCGCATCACGTACTGTAATTGACTATTGGTGAGAAAGGAACACTGCCATTTTCTATTCGCAGTTTGATGAGGACAAGATTTTGTATGACCATTTTCAGAGAAAGACCAGCGGGGTTTGCGTTGAGGTTGGTGCAAACAACGGCATCGATGACAGCACCACAATGTTTTTTGAACAACTCGGCTGGAAGTGCATCCTCGTAGAACCGAATCCATCTCTATGCCAAGAAATTCAGAAGAGACGCAATGCCGTGCTTTTTCAGTGTGCCGCATCCAATCAAAGCGATTCGGTGAATCTATATGTGGTTGATGGGGCAGTCAGATCTCATGGGTTATCAACGATAAGTACTAATAAGGAAGTTCATGATAGAATAAAGAGTCATGGGTTTGCTACAAGCTCTGTTCAGGTTCGCTCGATGACGTTGGACAGGATACTCACGGCTGCACAAATTGATGGCGATATTGATTTTGTCTCGATCGATGTCGAAGGCCACGAGTATGAGGTTCTCGAGGGGTTCTCCGTTGAAAAATGGAAACCCATGATTCTGCTGATCGAAGACAACTCGAACTATGAGCATAACACGGTCAGCAACTATTTAAAAAGGTTTGGTTACGTCAGATTTAAGAGAACCGGCGTCAACGATTGGTATGCTCATCGAACAAGTAAACAACTCGTGAATAGCAAAACCAGAACTGCCATATTATGGTTAATACTCAAAACCAAGGCAAAAAATAGACTCCGCAAGGTATCGTTGCTCTTGAGAATTAGAAGGTGGCTTACATCAAAAAAAAGTCGATGAGTACGCCTCGTACCTTGCTTTCAATATGTATTCCAACGTACAACTTCGGGAAATTTATTGGTCAAACCCTGGATGCTATCGTTGTTAATCTTAGAGAAGGTGTGGAGATTGTTATTTTAGATGGCGGGTCGACAGACGATACGGCGCACATAGTGGCACAAAGGCAACAAAGTTTTCCACAGATCAAATACCACCGACAAGAGTTCCGCGGGGGGATTGATAGGGATATTGCGAAAGTCGTGAGCCTGGCTCGCGGCTCCTATTGTTGGTTATTTTCCGCTGACGACATCATGATATCGGGAGCAGTGGACAAAGTGCTTCGGGCTATCCGTTCTAATCGGGATATCTATTTGTGTGAACACATACTGTGCGACTCTGAAATGCGCGAGCTAAAAGAGTATCCAATCTTTCAAGATATTCGTTCTGCGGAATTCTTCAATCTTGGCAACGCATTACAACGAGCAAGATATTTTAACGAAGCCATGTCGAGTGAAGCGTTCTTCAGTTTCTTATCCGGCCCAATTTTCAAGAGAAGTATTTGGGAAAGAGCCGAGGGAATCCCGGAATCTTTTTATGGGACTTGCTGGGCGCTTGCGGGACGATTTCTGAGCTTGGCATTTGATGGTTTGGTGGTACAATACTTGGCAGAAAAACTGATCTACAAGCGTGGCGGAGTTGACTCATTTCGGGAGAATGGGGTCGTCAATAGACTTCGAATTTCTGTAGAGGGGTTTTCGCATATTGCAGAAACTCTCTTTGGGATGGAGTCTCGTGAAACGTTTCATATTCAAAGAGTGATAAGAAATGAATGGACTCTGCGATCAATCTTGTCAATCAAGCTCTTGACAGCGACTTCCCCTCAGCAGGAAAGTATTGAACTGTTGAATAGAATCGTGGCAAAGCACTATCTAAATTCTGGCGTAGGTAATATGTGCAAGTATCTGCTTTTCAGATTGACCCCGACATTGCTGCTAAAATGGATCTCTTTTCTAAGAACGGTTCTCTATAAGGGTCATTTACATCCGGAGACAACCTTCCTTGCCGAAGCCTAGGCTTGCCTAATGTTATTGCTCAAGTGAAAAGGTAATGCAAAATCCTCTCCTCTCCATCTGCATCGCAACCTACAACCGGGCCGGGTATATTGGGGAAACAATAGATAGCATTATTCCGCAATTGACAGAGAAGGTTGAATTGTTGGTGGTTGACGGTGCATCTACAGATAACACTGAAGAAGTAATGCATGCCTATCTCAAGAAATCTGATCGCATTCGATACATTCGGTTGCCGAAGAAAGGTGGTGTCGACCAAGATTACGACAAATCAGTCGAACTTGCCCAGGGCGAAATGTGTTGGCTTTTTACGGATGACGATCTGCTGAAGCCCGGTGCCGTCGCCGCTGTAATAGCAGCGATCGCAAAAGGTCATTGTTTAATCGTTGTGAATGCAGAAATGCGTGACCGTCAGCTATCGGTCATATACCAAAACAGGCGCATTGAAATGTACGCAGACAAAATATATGCCATCAATGAAATGGAAAATCTTTTTATAGATGCTCTAGATTATCTTTCATTTATCGGTGCCGTAGTAATTCGGCGCAGCGTTTGGTTGAGTCGTGAGAGGGGAAAGTATATCGGCACTGAATTTATACATGTTGGTGTGATCTTTCAGGCACCTCTAACGGAAACGGCTATGATTATTGCCGAACCCTACATAACCATCCGTTATGGCAATGCACAATGGTTATCACGTAACTTTGAAATCTGGATGTTCAAATGGCCCCAATTGGTATGGTCTTTTAAGAATATCTCTGATAAGGCAATGTTAGCAGTTTCCTATAAAGAGCCGTGGAAGAAATTCCGCGTACTTATTTATCAACGCAGTGTTGGGAATTATGATGTTCAATTATATCGACAGTATTTGTCGACAAAGAAGGCAAACGTATTATGGAAGTTTTTTGCAATTCCCATAGGTTTTTTGCCAAGGTCGATATGCATCGCTCTATGTAATATCTATTTTTTCTTTAATGGAGTTTCTTTGCCATACCCCAAGAACTAGTCAGGATTTGTAGTTACGAATTCTTTGTGATGTCAATGTTGATTCCTTTTAACACCGAAGTGAAGTAAACGTTACGAACCTGACCGAGCTTACTGTCTGTCGAATGTATGGCTTGAATGCACCACAGTTGCGAAGAAAGCTCAAATCCGAAAGGAATTCTCGAAGGGAAGATATTGGATATCATGTTTTCGAATGACTAGGAATTCTACGAAAGAAACTTTGACAAGCATTATCATCGTCAATTACAATGGCAGTTCTCTCACTAGAGATGCAGTGCTCTCGATTCTCCGGCATGCTCCAAGCTCAGAGATCATCGTCGTTGACAATTGTTCTACAGATGGATCTTTGGGTGTGTTAAGAAAAGAACTGTCATCAATCAAAATTCTTCCGATGGTTATGAATAGAGGGTTTGGTTATGGGTGCAATCGCGGCGCCGAAGCAGCAACGGGTAAATATCTTTTCTTTTTGAATAATGACACATTGCTCTCAGAGGATACACCTGCGATTCTCGCATCCGTTTTAGAGAAGAATCCAACTGTTGCCGCGTGCGGTCCGAAGCTGCTGAATGCAGACGGGACGTTTCAACTTTCGTTTGGGTTCGACCCCTCAATTGTCAACGAATGGAAGGTGCGTCGGATGCAACGAAGGGTTCGCAATCGCGATCAGCAATATGGATTATTGTTGGAGAAGCGATTTGCTAACAAAAAAGTCGACTGGCTAACGGGAGCCGCCCTTATGTTGCGAAAAGATGTTTTTGAAAAAGCGAATGGATTTGAAGAGATGTTTTTCATGTATTTTGAGGATGCAGATCTTTGTCGCCGGATTCGTGTTCTTGGCTTTGAGATAAGGTATGTACCGCAAACATCTGTGATCCATTTGTTGGGTCGAGCTTCAAACAGTGATCAGTCAAAGGTTTCTGTTGAGTACCGCAAAAGTCAACTCTATTACTACGGCAAACATACATCCATCATTTCAACTCAACTTCTCCGTTTGTATCTTCATCACAAAGGATTGGAATTGTAGGCGAAAAGAGAACATTTCCTATTTTTTGGTACTTAGCTGTTGCTTTATTTGATTCGAAAGCGATAACATCGCCTCCCAAAATCATTATTTGGCACATCACGGTATTCTCTAAGATGCATCGCGCGCATTGTCTTCTAAAATCATTTGCTGGAAAGTGCATTTCTTATGCTACACAGAAATTGGGAAAGTGAAGCGTCGATACAGTAGACTACATTGAAGCAATGAACGTTCAAATCCCTCACTCCTCATTGTTTGTATCCTTATGCGAACGATAGCAATCGACGCGAGGAAGTACCAAGATTTTGGGATTGGGACTTATATCCAACACCTGCTCAATCAGCTAGGTCGACTTGCCACGTCACACAGTTTTCTCGTCTATGCTTTCCCGAACGATGTTGACAAGATTCGCGTTGGAGATTCGATGCGAGTCGTACCGGTTTCGTATGGCAAATACTCGTTTAAGGAAATTGGGTTGCTCGGATTTAAAGCTCGTCGAGAAGGGGTGGACGTTTTTCACGCTCCTCACTATACCTTGCCGATTGGACTCCGTGGACATTCTGTCGTGACGATACACGACCTGATTCACCTTCGGTTCCCTGAACTCTTCGGCTTTGCTCGCAGCGGAGTCGCGCATGCAATGATCCGACACGCGGTGAGCAATGCGGGAGCGGTGATTGTCGATTCGGCATTTGTAAAACAAGATTTAGTGGAGTTATTCCGGGTCGAGGAAAAAAATATCAACGTCGTGCATCTTGGTGTTCACGATGACTTCTTTCGATCCATTGCGCAAGAAGGTGTTGACGACTTTCGTCGACGTTTCAGACTGCATCAGCCGATGCTGTTGTTTGTTGGGAATCTGAAGGCCCACAAAGGAATACAGATTCTCTTTAAAGCGGTCCAAATCGTTCGACAGTCGATTCCAGCCGTTCAACTGGTGTTAGCTGGCAGCGCATTAGCTCAATCGCCGGATATTGTTCGGCTGATTCAGCAGCTTAACATTGCTCAGCACGTTCAGGGGGTCGACTTTCTCAGCCCACAGGATTTGCTACACGCATACCGGGCGGCAGACGTATTTGTGCTTCCTTCTCAGTATGAAGGTTTTGGTTTTCCAGCGTTAGAGGCAATGGCAGCCGGAACTCCTACAATTGTCTCAAACGCCGGCTCGTTGCCGGAGGTTGTCGGTCGTGCGGCGATGATATTTGAAACTGGCAACGCCGAGGAGTTGGCTGATCTAATCACAGAGGTGTTGAGTAACTCCTCGTTGCGTTCACAGCTGAAATATCAAGGAATTGAACAAGCGCGGAAGTTTGACTGGAGCGAGACTGCACAAAAAACGTTACGTGTTTACGAAAGTTTGTTATGAGATCGCAACCGAAGATTCACGCCCCAGTGCGCATTGGCGTTTTCGGCGGAACGTTCGACCCACCACACCTGGGGCATTTGATAGTCGCGGAACGCGCCCGGGAGCAACTTTCACTCGAACGAGTCATCTTTGTTCCCTCCAACATCACGCCACACAAACGTGTGCAGAGCATCGGGTCTGCTCGCGAACGTGCACACCTTACGAAACTGGCAGTGCGTGGGAACAGCGATTTCGAACTCTCGAACCACGAGGTCGAGCGCAACGATGTTTCGTATACAGTTGACACAATGGAATTCTTCCATAAACGTTACCCTGGCGCGGCGTTGTATTTTCTTCTTGGTGAAGATAACTTGCGAGGATTCCGTTCGTGGAAATCCCCGGAGCGAATTCTCGAGCTGGCAACGCTGGCCGTCTACCACCGAGGTAAGCCGATTGACAAACGAGCTTGTCGAGGGATGCTCAATCGAATAGAATGGCTAAACGGAGAACAAATCCCCATATCTTCGAGCGACATCCGCCAACGAGTTTCGACGGGAAAGAGCATTCGATTCTTAACTCCCGAACTTGTGCGTCAGTACATTCTAGAACACTCGCTCTACGCCGCCATCCGCTGAGATCATGAAGTCCACCGCTTCGACAGACGACATCTATCGCATCATCTACAACGACCACCACGATCCGTTTCAGGTGCTCGGAAAGCATACGGTCGAGTTGGAAGGAAAGAAACTCATAGTCGTACGGGCTTTTCTCGCTGATGCCTTGAGCGCCGCGGTGCTCGACAGCAACGGGACCGAATATGCCATGGAGCGAATTCACGAGGCTGGTTTCTTTGAACTCGTCGCTCCGACGAATGCTCCGATTGATTCATACCGCCTCAGGAAGACAACCGCAAACGGATCGGTCGAAACATTTTACGATTCATATTCATTCCTCCCCACTGTTACCGATTATGACCTGTACCTCTTCGGGGCCGGCGACAACAGAAGAGTGTATGATAAATTGGGTGCGCATTTTACTACGGTGAACAGCGTGGAGGGAGTTGTATTTGCTGTTTGGGCGCCCAACGCCCGCAGTGTGAGCGTCATAGGGGATTTCAACAAGTGGGACCGACGCTTACACGCGATGCGCACGCTCGGTGCTTCTGGAGTTTGGGAGATTTTTATCCCAGGGTTACTCGAAGGCGACCTTTACAAGTTTCAAATCAAAACGCAGAACGGGTTCATCCTCGATAAGACTGACCCGTATGCTACTGAAATGGAAGCGCGGCCGCGCACTGCGTCAAAGATCAATTTTCTCAGCGGGTATCAGTGGAGCGACGAAGCCTGGCTAAAAGAGAGGTCGAGCGGGAATGAACTCGGTAAACCAATTTCTGTTTATGAAGTTCATCTTGGGTCGTGGATGCGTCATACGTATCAAGGGAACAAATGGTACACATACCGTGAATTAGCGGAAAGTCTGATCCCGTACGTCACGCAGCGCGGGTTCACGCACATCGAGCTGCTTCCAATTATGGAGCACCCGTTCGATGGCTCGTGGGGTTATCAGGTCACAGGATATTACGCCCCCACCAGCCGATTTGGAACTCCCGACGATTTCATGTTTTTCGTAGACCAATGCCACGCGAATGGCATCGCCGTGTTGTTGGACTGGGTGCCGGCGCATTTTCCGAAGGACGCGCACGCGTTGGCCGACTTCGATGGGACGCATTTGTATGAACATTCTGACCCTCGTAAAGGTGAGCATCAGGACTGGGGGACCTACATTTTTAACTTCGGCAGAAACGAAGTAAAGAATTTTCTCATCGGCAATGCGCTCTTCTGGATCGACAAGTATCATCTCGACGGCCTGCGCATCGATGCTGTGGCCTCGATGCTCTATCTTGACTATTCGCGGAAGGCGGGGGAATGGCTTCCAAATCAATATGGCGGACGAGAAAATCTCGAAGCGATTGAATTTCTGAAGCATCTAAATTCACTTGTCAGAAAGCACCATCCCGGTGTGCTCATGATCGCGGAAGAATCTACTTCGTATCCCAAAGTCTCAGACGACTTAGAATACGGCGGTCTCGGTTTTTCCATGAAATGGAACATGGGCTGGATGCACGATACGCTCGAATATTTTTCAAAGGATTCTGTCTATCGAGGATACCACCACAAGAACCTCACCTTTGCGTTGTTGTACGCCTTCAGCGAGCGGTTCATGCTGCCTCTTTCGCACGACGAAGTAGTACACGGCAAACGGTCGCTGCTTTCAAAAATGCCAGGCGACGAATGGCAGCAGTTTGCGAACCTTCGAGCCCTTTTCGGGTTGATGTTCGGCTTTCCGGGAAAGAAACTCATGTTTATGGGAGATGAATTTGGCCAACGTGCTGAATGGAATCACGACCGGCAATTGGATTGGCACGTGCTGCAGTATCCATTCCACGCTGGGGTTCAGAAGTGGGTTGACGATTTAAATCGCTTCTACAAAAACGAACCCGCGCTCCACCAGCTCGATTTCCACCACACCGGTTTCGAGTGGATCGATTTTGAAGATGCTTCTGGAAGCACCATAGCGTTCCTCCGCAAATCGGCTGATGATCGATCGTCGATTGTCGTCGTGTGCAACTTCACTCCCGTTCCGCGAAGTAACTACCGGCTCGGCGTTCCTGAGGAAGGAGCGTACGAGGAGTTACTCAACAGCGACTCCAACTTCTACGGCGGAAGCAATCTGGGCAACAGTGGTGCGCTCCACACAGAATCAATCCCGCATTATCATCGACCATTCTCGGTGCTTCTCACCCTGCCACCTCTTGCCGTCCTCTTCCTCAAGAAGAAGTAGGCAAGCTTTCGTATATTCTAGACGAGTTCGATGTTGTAGATTGGCCACTACCATTTCCAATTGTTTTTTTTGCCCTCGTAGCTCAGATGGATAGAGCAGCGGTTTCCTAAACCGTAGGTCGGACGTTCGAATCGTCTCGAGGGCACGGGTTTGTTTCTCCGGTACGGCAACGGTGGGATTCATAATGAATATGGTTCAATAAAGGAACAAAGTGAGTAACGAAAAGAATAATTCAAGCTGGACTCCGACGAATCAGGCTTACGATCCGAATAAGCCGATGCAGATCGGCGGGCAAGCTGTAATAGAAGGGGTGATGATGCGTGCCCCCGGATCGGTGGCAACCGCCGTGCGTCGGGCGAATGGTGCAATCGTCGTCCAGAAGATGGCATTTCAATCGCTCATCGAGCGGATGAAATTTCTCAACGTTCCCATTCTCCGAGGTGCTGTTGGTTTGATTGACATGATGTACCTCGGCATCAAGACATTGAATTGGTCTGCCGAGGTGGCGATGCTTGACATTGCGCCGAAGAAACAGAACGGCTCAGTCAAGAAGGAACAATCTCGTTGGTCGTTGTTGTTGTCCCTCACGTTTGCACTCGTACTGGGTCTCGGAATCTTCTTTGTTTTACCTCTCTTTCTAACAACAAAAGTATTCCACATTGAACAAGAAGCTCTGCAGTTCAACCTAGTTTCGGGCGCAATTCGCATTACAATCCTGCTCGTGTATCTCGCCGCCATCTCGATGATGAAAGATGTTAAGAGACTCTTCCAATATCACGGTGCAGAGCACAAATCCATTTTTGCGTTCGAGTTGAATGACACTCTCATTCCGTTGGCCGTCAAGAAACACACGCGATTTCATCCCCGGTGCGGAACGAGCTTCCTCCTTATCGTGATGGTGGTTGCGATTCTCACCTTCGCGGTTTTGGATTCAATTCTAATCCGGTGGCTCGGGGAGATTAATCTCGTCACCCGGCTCGTAACGCACCTCCCGCTCATTCCAGTGGTGGGGGGGATGTCTTACGAAGTGATCAAATTCTCCGCCAAACACAGCACGACTTGGTGGGGAAGAATCATTGTTGCCCCGGGGCTTTGGTTGCAGAAAATCACCACGAAAGAACCGGATGAAACGCAACTTGAGGTCGCGATCGTTGCATTGCAATGTGCATTGGGAGTGGACGATGCATCCAAGTACCCTTTGATTCTTGTCGCGGCAACTTCCTTTGAAGCCTGAGAGGTCTCGTGCTCGAAAAACTCGAAAAAATATTTGCACGCCACGAAGAAGTTCAAAGACTTCTGAGCGATCCTTCGGTAACCGCTGACCAGCAAAAATTTCGCGAGCTGGGAAAAGAACTCCGTCAGCTTGAGCAAGTGGTAAAGAAGGGGTTAGAATACAGGAAAGCATTTACAGATTTTCAAGGGAGCAAACACCTTCTTGCGACAGCAAACGATCCGGAAATAAAATCACTTGCTCAGGAGGAGTACGACCATCTCAAGGTTGAAGTCGACAATCTTGAAGAAGCACTGAAAGTATTGCTGATTCCGCAAGACCCGAACGACACGAAGAACTTCATCATGGAGATTCGCGCGGGCACCGGAGGCGACGAAGCCGCTATCTTTGCAGCGGATTTGCATCGGATGTACTCTCGCTATGCGGAGAAAAAAGGGTGGCAAGTCGACCTGATGGATTGGAACGAAACGGGACTCGGCGGGTTCAAGGAAATCACGTTTTCGGTCGCCGGGGAAGGGGCGTTTGGCGTCATGAAATTTGAATCAGGAGTGCACCGAGTTCAGCGAGTTCCCGAAACCGAAGCCCAAGGGCGCGTTCACACATCCGCAGCAACAGTCGTGGTCCTTCCAGAAGTGGAAGAGGTTGAGGTCGAGATCAATCCGGCAGACTTGAAGATCGACACGTACCGCTCCGGCGGCAAGGGGGGGCAGAACGTAAACAAAGTCGAAACCGCGGTGCGCATTACGCACGGGCCGAGCGGCATCGTTGTGGCGTGTCAGCAAGAACGTTCGCAGTTTCAGAACCGCGAACGGGCGATGAAAATGCTACGAGCAAAATTGTACGAGGTCAAGATTGAAGAGCAAACGTCGGCGCAAGCTGCGAAGAGAAAATCGATGGTCGGGTCCGGCGACCGCAGTGACAAGATCAGGACTTACAATTTTCCGCAGAATCGGGTGACAGACCATCGGATTGGTTTGACGCTCTACAATCTCAATCAGATCATCAACGGCGACCTTGATGACTTAATCGAGCAACTTCGACTCGCCGAACGGGCCGAGATGCTTCAGAATGTTGCCGTCTAAGTTGATTTTCTGAGTGTCCGAACTCTTCCGAAAAACTTCTTTAGCAATTCCTCGCTCTCGCGGTCGAGCGTGCCAGGGATGACGTGAATTGTGTGGTTCAGGCGTTTATCTTGGGGAATGTTGTAGAGTGTCCCACAAGCGCCTGCCTTCGGATCGAACGACCCGAACACGAGCGTTGGAATTCTCGCGAGCACTACTGCACCGGCGCACATGAGGCAGGGCTCGAGCGTTACATACATCGTACATCCCTCCAACCGGCGAGACTGCAAATGATTGGCTGCGGCAGTGAGCGCAATCATTTCGGCGTGTGCCGTTGGATCCTGCAATCGTTCGATCTGATTATGTCCACGCCCGATGATCTTGCCATCGTGGACTATTACAGCTCCCACGGGAACTTCATCTTCCTGGTATGCATGCTCGGCCTCCCGAAGAGCTTGCTTCATCCATTGTTCGTGAATGCTCATCGTCCTTGGCGTCAAAAGTGTCGTGGAACAGTTCGTTCAGACGTAACATAGTCTAGAATCGAATCACATTCAATCGGTTGAACGGAGAAGTGCTGACCACGATTGACCAGTTGCAATTCGGCGTCAGGGTTGTTATACTTTCAAATGATGGCGTCGCTAAGTTCCTCTGCTGAAATTATTGTTGGAATGGGCGGCTGGCAATTGGCTCCCTTCAACGGCGTCTTTTATCCCTCCAAGCAGCCAAAAGGATTTCGACAACTCGAATTCTACGCCAGATATCTCGA
>Ga0315281_10003669_pt1 | contig 22471 bp, 23 predicted proteins | sample YL17G07_0_MG_FD_204540 | JGI IMG/M metagenome (GOLD analysis project Ga0315281, IMG submission 204540) | Sediment microbial communities from Yellowstone Lake, YNP, Wyoming, USA - YL17G07_0 | ecosystem: Environmental > Aquatic > Freshwater > Lake > Sediment | place: USA: Wyoming | collected... | reverse complement strand
GGCCTGCTGCTGGCGGCGCGGCGCCGGCACTTGCAGCCGCAATTGCTGGACTTGAGGAATTCCGGCGACACGGCCGGGGACCGCGGCCGGGTGGTCGGCTACGCCGCTTTTTCGTTCACGGAGGAAACCGCAGATGCCAGCTAACCAGGGTCCCATCCTGCTGCCGATTGCCCGCGCCGCCATCGCGCAGGCCCTGGGCCGCGCCGTTGATGCGCGCGAGGATGCGCCGTGGCTGCGGGAACACGGCGCATGTTTCGTGACGTTGACGCAGGGCGGGGAGCTGCGCGGCTGCATCGGCACGCTGGAGGCGCACCGCCCGCTGCTGGCGGACGTCAAGGCCAACGCGCTGGCGGCAGCGTTCCGCGACCCGCGCTTCATGCCGCTCGGGACGGCGGAGCTGGACGTGACGCGCGTGGAAATCTCGCTGCTTTCGTCCATGGAACCGATGGCTTTCGAAGGCGAGGCGGATGCCCTGGCCCTGCTGCGCCCCGGCATCGACGGCGTGGTGTTCGAATACGGCCACTATCGCAGCACCTTTTTGCCGCAGGTTTGGGAGCAGTTGCCCGACGTGCGCGAATTCATGGCGCAGCTCAAGCGCAAGGCCGGCCTGACGGCGGATTTCTGGGCAACCGGGGTGAGGCTGTCGCGCTACGGCGTGAGCAAATGGAAGGAATCCGATTTCGAGGAAAAGACCCCATGAGCGAATCCAGCTATCCCGCCCGCTACTGGCACTTCATCGCCGACGGCCGCATGCAGTGCGACCTGTGCCCGCGCGACTGCAAGCTGCACGAAGGCCAGCGCGGCGCCTGCTTCGTGCGCCAGCGCATCGGCGACCAGATGATATTGACCACCTACGGGCGCTCCTCGGGTTTCTGCATCGACCCCATCGAGAAGAAGCCGCTCAACCACTTCTACCCCGGCTCCAGCGTGCTCTCCTTCGGCACCGCGGGCTGCAACCTGGCGTGCAAATTCTGCCAGAACTGGGACATCAGCAAGTCGAAAGACATGGACCGCCTGATGGACCAGGCCTCGCCCGAGGCCATCGCCAGCGCCGCCGAGGAGCACGGCTGCAAGAGCGTGGCCTTCACCTACAACGACCCGGTGATCTTCGCCGAATACGCCATGGACACGGCGGACGCCTGCCACGCGCGCGGCATCCAGACCGTGGCGGTGACGGCGGGCTACATGCACGACCAGGCGCGGCGCGATTTCTACGCGAAAATGGATGCGGCCAACGTGGACTTGAAAGCGTTCACCGAGGAGTTCTACTTCAAGCTCACCGGTTCGCAATTGCAGCCGGTGCTGGATACGCTCAAGTACCTCAAGCACGAAACCGACGTGTGGTTCGAGATCACCACCCTGCTCATTCCCGGCAAGAACGATACCAACGAGGAACTCACCGCCATGAGCCAGTGGATCGCCCGCGAACTCGGGCCCGACGTGCCGCTGCACTTCACCGCCTTCCACCCCGACTACAAGATGAACGACCTCCCCGCCACGCCGCCGGCGACGCTCACCCGCGCCCGCGACATCGCGCTCGGACACGGCCTGCAATATGTCTATACTGGGAACGTGTACGACATGGACGGCGGCACCACTTGGTGTCCTTCGTGCAAGACCGCGCTGATCGTGCGCGACTGGCACCAGATCATCCAGTATCGCCTCACCCCCGAGGGACACTGCCCGGACTGCGGCACGCCGGTGGCGGGGCGTTTCGAGGAGTTCGCGGGGCAGTTCGGGCGCAGGCGCATTCCGGTTGCGATCAACATGCGGCGCGCTTGAGCGAGGTATCCCATGACCAACATCAAACTGGAACAACTGGTCCACATTCCCGCCGACGGCGTCACCCTCGAAGGCATGCTGGAATTGCCCGGGAACGCCCAAGGCGTTGTGCTGTTCGCACACGGCAGCGGCAGCAGCCGCCACAGCCCGCGCAACAACTACGTGGCCCGCATATTGCGCGAATCCGGCGTGGGCACGCTGCTGATCGACCTGCTCACGCGGGAAGAGGACACCAACTACGAAACACGTTTCGACATCCCCTTGCTCACGCAGCGCCTGCTCTCCGCAACACAATGGCTGCAACACGACGAGCGCACCAAACGCCTGCCGATCGGCTACTTCGGCGCCAGCACCGGCGCCGCGGCGGCCCTGCAAGCGGCAGCCGGAAAGGGCATAGAAATCGCCGCCGTGGTCTCCCGCGGCGGGCGTCCGGATCTGGCTGGATCAAGCGCCCTGGGAAAGGTGCGCTCCCCCACCCTGCTGCTGGTGGGCGGATACGACGACGTGGTGATCGAACTCAACCAGCAGGCCCATGACCACATGGCCTGCCACAAGGAACTGGTCATCGTGCCCGGCGCCACCCATTTGTTCGAGGAACCCGGCACGCTGGAGGAAGTGGCGCGCCTGGCGGCGGCGTGGTTCAGCCGTTACCTGAAGGCTCCGGATACGTAGGTCGGCTCAAGCGCAGCGGAGCCGACAATGGCGCGTCGGGTCCGCTGCGCTTGACCCGACCTGCACAGAGCCAATTTCCTCCAAGCCAAGCAGGCTGTTAGAATTTCCCGGTGACGCGACATAACCAAACCCCCCGCCCTTTCCTCGCAGCCTGCGTGATCTGCTGCGCACTGCTGGCGCCCGCCAGCCAAGCCACCGAAACCACCCATGAAACGGCATCGGAAACCGGTATCGAATCCTGGACGCTGCGCGACCAGGGCGTCAGCCTGCTGCTGATGCAGATAACCCCCGACCAGGCGACGGCGTTTTTCCTCGGGCGCGGCTTCGACCGTAGCGCGGCGGATCACTACGCCTCCAGCTGCGTATTCATGACCGTGGTGCGCAACGAGTCGGCTTCCGGCTCCATCAGCTACAGGCTCGCAGACTGGCGCTACACGGCCGCCGACGGCAGGCAGCGCGCCATCAAGCCGGCCGACGAGTGGCTGCGCGAGTGGAAGCGGCGCAAGCTGCCGCAGGCGCCGCTGATCGCCTTCGAGTGGTCGCAGCACCCCTACGCGCAGACCCTCGAAGTCGGCGACTGGAACCAGGGCATGACCACTTACGCGCTGCCCCTGGGCAACCGTTTCAATCTCAAATTCAGGTGGGCGGCAAATGGCAAGATGCATGATGCAATGCTTGAGGGCGTGCGCTGTGCGCAGCCGGCACGCGACAACTAGCCTGCTCCTGGCCGCCCTGCTGCTGCCGGCGGGATACTTGCAGGCGGCGGAGCCGCAGCCGGCACAAACCCTGATCGAAATCAAGGAACGCCCCAAGGCGCCGCAATTCGCGCTGGAAGACGTGGACGGCAAGCAGCGCCGCTTGGCCGATCTGCGCGGCAAAGTCGTCGTGGTAAATTTCTGGGCGACGTGGTGCCCGCCCTGCCGGCGCGAAATGCCTTCCCTGGAGCGCCTGTCGCAAATCCTCAAGGACGACGGCTTCGCCATTCTCGCGGTGAACGTGGCCGAGGACCTCGACACCGTATTCAGCTTCACCGGCACGCTGGACCCCATCCCGACGTTCCCCATCCTGTTCGACCGCGACAGCCGGGTGCTGAAGTCCTACCCGGTGCGCGGCCTGCCCACCACCTTCATCGTGGACCGGCAAGGCCGCATCGCCTACCGCGCGGTGGGGGGCCGCGAGTTCGACGATCCGGCGATTCTCGCGCGGATCAGGGAATTGATGCGAAGTCCGTGAAGAAGCCAGGAGTCTGTCAAGACTGCTGGATTACACCTTCGGCAACAAAAAAACGCTCTACTATTGGGCACTTTTGGTGCAACGGACGTTCTAATGTTGCATCAGTGGGCGCAGCCCCTGTGATGCAAACTCCACATCCTCTTGTTTTCTTGGGGAGTTTACTTTGGCACGAAAACTGCAAGGAGAATGTTGCGCAAGCAGCAGGCCCTGCAACCAGTAGTAACCGAAACTGAACATGCAAGGAGATTGATATGAAACCCTTTATTTACAAATCCATCGCCATCTACCCCGATCTTCCCACCGTTGCCGCGACGTTGACCCAAGTGGAAGCGGCAGGGTTCGGCGCCGACCAGATCAGTTTGCTTGGGCGGCAGGACGAGCACATCAACGAGAACCTGGAACTGGAGCGTGGAACCTACAAAGCCGTTGAAGGCAGCGTAGTCGGTGCGATGCTTGGCACCCTGCCGGGCCTGGCCCTGGTTGCCGGTGTCGCCCTAACCGGAGGAGTGGGCCTGCTGGCCGCCGGGCCGCTGGTGCCGGCGCTCATGGCAACCGGCATGGGCGCCCTGGCCGGAGGCATTGCGGGCGGATTCATGGATGTGGTGGAAAGCCAGGAAACCCGGATCGACCTGAGGACAGAGGTCGAAGAGGCGATTGCCCGCGGACACTGGGTTCTTGTCGTGCATTCCCGTTCCGCGGAAGAAGCGCAACGGGCGCAAGACCTGCTCGAACACGGGCGCGGCGTGCTGGAGGCCACCACTACATCGGAAATGGAACTTGCCACGATTGGGCGTTCTGCCCCAGCCGTGCCGGAGCATCCTGTAGCAGCGTCTTGAGACAGACGTAACAAAAAAACAGCAGCCCATCTGGCATATTCCGTCAGATGGGCTGTTTTTTTCGTGCGCAAATCGGGGCGCTCATAAACCACGCCCCGTTTTACCAACAAGACTTACGCGGCTTTCGCGTACTTCGCCTTGGCTTCCCTGGCCGTGGCCGCCTCTTCCGGGCTGTAGCCCATACCGGACCAGAGCATGCGGTAGGCGATTTCCTCGTTGCCGTTTTCGCACAACTCCAGCACCTGTTGGAACAACGGCTGAAAGGTGTCGCTGCGGTGCGACTGCTCGTGCTCCTCGAAGCTGCGCCAGAAAGTAACGATTTGCGCCTCCTTGTCCTTAAGCGGGCTTTCGACTGCCTGGCCGATGGTACTGCCTTCGTTGGACACCGCACCTCCATTCAGCAGCACGAAACCGCCGACAAAGCCGGTGTCGGAGTGGTAGGTCTTGACGTTCTCGCACAGCGTGGCTACGCGCTCTTCCAGGTCTTCGACGCTGTATTGCGGTTTCAGGATGACGCGGTTGACGGTGACGACACCATCGGAGGTAAAACCATTGATCAAGCTGCTCATGGTGGACTCCTGATAAGTAAATAAGCATGTACTAATACACAACCGCCAAATAAAGCCGGGTCGATCTCGCAATCTAAACCCGACTAATTTGGTCAAGTGTTTTTAGAGTAACTCCAAAGCAACAACTTATCAAGGGGAAATTTCAGCAAAAACGGGGGACAGCCATATTTTCTCAGCCAGCCCAACCACCATGTTATTGAGCAAGCAGTCGGGAGGGGAAAGATGCCCGCATCGGGACGTGCGGTGGTACCGGGTTAACCGCACCATGGCAACGCCGCTTCCGGGAACACCAAAGGGGGAAACGGGACATTGCAAGCCACCTGACTGAAGCCGAACGCGGGTTTTGCACTCGCGCCAACCGGTAATTCCGCCCAGACTTAGCGCAGCCCCAACACGTCCTGCATGTCGTACAGACCCGTGTCGCGCCCCGCCAGGAACCGCGCGGCGCGCAGCGCGCCGTTGGCGAAGGTGGCTCGACTGGACGCCTTGTGGGTGATCTCCACGCGTTCGCCGATGCCGGCAAACATCACGGTATGGTCGCCGACGATGTCGCCGCCGCGGACGGTGGCAAAGCCGATGGTCGATGGGGAACGCTCGCCGGTCACGCCTTCGCGGCCGTACACCGCGCATTCCGCCAAATCGCGGCCCAGCGCATGGGCCACCACTTCACCCATGCGCAGCGCCGTGCCGGACGGTGCATCGACCTTGTGCCGGTGGTGCGCTTCGATCACTTCGATGTCGTAGCCTTCGTGCAACACCTTGGCGGCGATTTCCAGCAGCTTGAAAGTGAGATTGACCCCGACGCTCATGTTGGGCGCAAACACGATGGAGATGTCACGCGCAGCATCGGCCAGGAAATGCTTCTGCTCCGCGCTGAAGCCGGTGGTGCCGATCACCATTTTCACGCCGTGTTTGCGGCACAACTCCAGATGCGCCAGCGTGCCCTCTGGCCGGGTGAAATCGATGAAGGCATTGCTGCCGGCGATGGCCGCCTCCGCATCGTCGGTGATCGCAACCCCGCACGGGGAACCGAACAGCTCGCCGGCATCCTTGCCCACAAACGGACTGCCGGCCCGCTCCAGCACCGCGAACAAACGCGCGTCGGGCGCCTGCGCCAGCGCTTCCAGCAGCGCGCGCCCCATGCGGCCGGAACTGCCGGCTATGGTGATGTTCTGTATCGTCATGGCGTGCCGCCCGCTTGCGCCGGGGCGGCCGGCGCCACATCGCCCTCCACCCGCTGCAGTACGTCGCCCGCAAACACCGCCGTGATCCTGCGCTGCTCCTTCACCTTGCCGCGCTTCTGGTCGAGGAACACGTAGTCCCAGCGGTCGGCGTGAAACACGTCTGTGAGCAGCGGCGTGCCGAGGATAAAGCGCACCTGGGATCTGGTCATGCCGGGCTTGAGCCTGGCAGCCATTTCCTGGGTGACGGCATTGCCTTGCTGCACGTCGACCTTGTAGGGTGTCAGCGCCGAGCAGGAGGCCAGCAGAAACGCCAGGGGAACGAGGATTTTGCGCATGGCAGGGCTTGTTTGCAGACAGGTAAAAAGCGATATGATAACTTAATGGCCTATTCGAAACCACAGACCCCTATCGCCCATGAGCAATCCCAGCGACCTGAAGAACATCGGACTCAAGGCGACCCTGCCGCGCCTCAAGATACTCAACCTGTTCGAACTCTCCGAAGTGCGCCACCTCACGGCGGAGGACGTGTACCGCCTGCTGCTGGCGGAAGACGTGGACATCGGCCTGGCCACGGTGTACCGCGTGCTCACCCAGTTCGAGCAGGCCGGCCTGCTGGTGCGCCACCATTTCGAGAGCGGCAAGGCGGTCTACGAACTCAACCAGGGCGGTCACCACGACCACCTGGTATGCATGCAGTGCGGCAGGGTGGAAGAGTTCTTCGACGAGGAAATCGAGCGGCGCCAGAAAAAAGTCGCCACCGAGAGGGGCTTCGCGATTCACGACCATTCGCTGTACCTGTACGCGGATTGCACGAAGGATCCGTGTCCCTGGAAGCCGACTTGACAGTCTGTTGAAAAACCGCCGCGCCGGGGACAATTGGCATGACCTATACGCAACTGCTGCGGTGGCGCTTATTCCACCTCGAACACATCCCGCTGCAGTCCCGATTGGCGGATGATGGATTGCAGAGTACCAATACGAATTTCGGAGTGATCCGGAACAGGAACGGTTATGGTGGAGCCCTCGGTGCGCTTTTGCATTACGATGGGCTGCCGCGCTGGCGTATTTCGCTAAAACCGTGCGTTGCCAACAGCCGGCAAAGCTCCCTGCCGGACAGGACGCGCAGTTTACCCAACGGCAACTTCCAACCGGGTCACGAACACCTCTCCGTGCAGGCGATTCTTGACCTCGGATGGGTCGGCTGTCTCGAAAAACAGCTCCACCGCCTCGATCAGGTTGCTGCGCGCTTCCTCGATCGTCTGGCCCTGGCTGGCAATGTCGAGTTCAGGGCAAAGAGCGACATAACCGTCGCCTTCGCGCTCTATGATGCCTGTTACTTGCCCGGTGCGTTTCATCAACTGCCCTCTTCAAACCTCAATGAGCCACGTCAATTCATTGTAGCGGAGTACCGTGCGCTTGGTGCGCGATAGCGCCTAGTTTTCCAGCCCCAGCATCTCCGCCGCATGCTTGCGCGTGGTTTCGGTGATGTCGACGCCGCCCAGCATGCGCGCCACTTCGTCGATGCGGCCGGGATCGCTCAGCGCGTCGATGCGCGAGCACACCGAACCGTCCAGCGCGGCCTTGCTGACGCGCCATTGCTGGTCGCCCAGTGCTGCGACCTGGGGCAGATGGGTGATGCACAGAACCTGGCGTTCCGTTCCGAGCTGCTTGAGCATTTTGCCGACGATTTCAGCAACGCCGCCGCCGATGCCGACGTCCACTTCGTCGAATATCAGCGTGGGCACCGCGGCCACCTTGCTGGTGATGACCTGGATCGCCAGGCTGATGCGCGAGAGTTCGCCGCCGGAGGCGACCTTTGCCAGGGGCTTGGGCTGCGTGCCTTGGTGTGCCGCGACCAGGAACTCCACCTGTTCCAGGCCGTGCGCGCCTTCTTCGGCGAGCGGGGTGAGCGCCACCTCGAAGCGGCCGCCGGCCATGGCGAGCTGTTGCATGGCCTCGCTGACTTTTTGCGCCAGCGGGCCGGCCATCCTGCTTCTGCCGGCGCTGAGTTTTTTCGCGAGTTCGAGGTATTCCACCCTGGCGGCATCTTCCTTGCGCGCCAGATCGCCCGCGTCGCCGCTCCCGCCCAACTCGTCCAGGCGCGCGCGCCATTTTGCCAGCAGGTCCGGCAACTGGTCCGGCGTGACGCGGAATTTGCGTGCGGCGCTGTGCACCGCGTCCAGTCTTTGCTCGACTTCGCGCAGCCGCTCCGGGTCGAGATCGACGCGCTGCAGATAGTGGCGCAACCCGTACACGGCCTCCTGCAGCTGGATCTCGGCCGGCTCCAGCATTTCCAGAATTTCTTTCAGGCTGCCGTCGTATTCGAGCAGGCCGTTGAGGCGCGCGGTGAGCGCATTGATTTGCGGCAACAGCGCGGATTCGCCTTCGGAAAGCAGCTCGACCCCGTACTGGGCGCCTTCGCCCAGGCTGGCGGCGTGGCTCAGCCGCGCGTGGTCGGCGAGCAGCTGTTCCCAGGCATCGGCGTTGAAGTCGAGTTGCACCAGTTCGCGCGCCTGCCATTCCAGTTGCTCGCGTTCGGCAGCGCCCTGGCTGGCATTCTGCTCCTGAGCCAGCCGCTTTTGACGCAAACCCTGCCAGTGGCGATAGACTGCGGTGACCTCGGCCGACAGTTCGCGCAAGCCGGCATAGCCGTCGAGCAGGTCGCGCTGCGCGTCGGCTTTGATGAGCGATTGGTGGGCGTGCTGGCCGTGGATGTCGACCAGCCAGTCGCCGGCTTCGCGCAACTGCTGCTGCGTCGCCGGACGGCCGTTGACGAAGGCGCGCGAACGCCCGCCGGCGTCGATGACGCGGCGCAGCAAACACACTCCGGGATCGCCCTGCAGGTCGTTCTGTTCCAGCCAGCCTTGCAACTGCGGCAGAGCTGCGCAATCGAATTCCGCTGCGATTTCGGCGCGCTCGCAGCCCTGGCGCACCACGCCGGCCTCGCCGCGCTCGCCCAGCACCAGCGCCAGCGCGTCGATGAGGATGGATTTGCCGGCGCCGGTCTCGCCGGTGAGCACGGTGAATCCCGGTTTGAATTCGAGTTCGACGCGGTCGACGATGACGAAATCCTGAACACTCAAGTGCAGCAGCATCAGAGCTTCTCGCCCCAGTGCAGCTTTTGCCGCAGGGTGTCGTAATAGCTGTGCCCGACCGGGTGCAGCAGGCGTATGGTGTTCCCGGTGCGCTGGATCACTATCCTGTCGCCCACGCTGACGTCGAAATGCTGCTGGCCGTCGAAGTGGACGCGCGCGTCGTCGGCATGGGTCAGGGTGATTTCCACGACGGAATGGCTGTTGACCGCAATGGGCCGTGCCGACAGCGTGTGCGGGCATATCGGCACCAGCACCATCGCCTCCAGGGTGGGATGCAGCAGCGGTCCGCCGGAGGACAGGGCGTAGGCCGTGGAGCCGGTCGGGGTGGCCACCACCAGGCCGTCGGAACGCTGGCTGTAGACGAACTGGCCGTCGATGGAGACCTCGAATTCGATCAGCCGCCCGGCGCTGCCCTTGCTCACCACAACGTCGTTGAACGCGATCTCGTCGGATATCGATACCCCATCGCGGCGAACCAGTGTGTTGAGCAGGATGCGCTCTTCACCGGTATGCTCGCCGCGCAGCATTTCGCCGATGGTGTCCAGCATGGTGTCTATGGAAACGTCGGTGAGAAAACCCAGCCGGCCCTGGTTGATGCCGATCAGCGGCACATGGTGGTTGACCAGGTTGCGGGCGATGTTGAGCATGGTGCCATCGCCGCCCAGCACGATGGCCACATCGGCGCGCTCGCCAATTTCGGCAAGCGTGGCCAATGAATAGCCAAGGGATTCGATAGCCTCGCCGGTCTGCCGCGAAATCATTATCTGGTAGCCCTGCTGGGCGAGGAATTTCGCGAGCCGCAGGAGCGGCTCCCCTATCTCGGGGCTGCGGTATTTGCCGATCAGCGCAACGGTCTTGAAGGGTGTATGCATGGTGCGGATTATAGCGCCGGCGATTTGGTTTTGGCACGTTATGGATTGTTGCAAACTTGTGTAAAATGAAACCGCCCCAAGTTCAGGGACATGGATACGCTTTCCGCTGGGTGACTCGACGCATGCTTAACGAACGCGCTCAAATACTGCTGAAGACTTTGGTCGAACGCTACGTCATCGACGGGCAGCCGGTCGGCTCGCGCACGCTGTCCAAATATTCCGGACTGGACCTTGGCCCCGCCACCATCCGCAACGTCATGGCCGATCTCGAAGACATCGGCTACATCGCCAGCCCGCACACCTCCGCGGGCCGGATTCCGACGGCGCGCGGCTATCGCTTTTTCGTGGATACCCTGCTCACCATCAAGCCGCTGGCCGAACTGGAAGTGCACCACCTGGAAAACCTGCTGCACCCCAACGACCCGCAGAACCTGGTGTCTTCGGCATCGCAACTGCTGTCCGACCTGACCCGCTTCGCCGGCATCGTCATGACGCCGAAGCGGCGCGCCCAGTCGTTCCGCCACCTGGAATTCCTGCAACTGTCCGACAGGCGCATCCTGCTCATCATCGTTACCGGCAGCAGCGAGGTGCAGAACCGCATCCTCCTGACCGACAAGGCCTACTCGGCTTCCGAGCTCACCCAGGCCAGCAACTTTTTCAACCAGAACTACGCCGGCTGCACTTTCGACGAGGTGAGGACAAAAATCGAGGCGGAGCTGACAGAAGTGCACCGCGACATGAACGCCCTGATGAGCGCAGCGCTGGAAGCCGGCGCCGAGGCCTTCAGCGAAAGGCGCGAGGCATATGTCATCTCCGGGGAGCGCAACCTGCTCAACGTGCAGGACCTTTCGCAGAACATGGCCAGCCTGCGCAAGCTGTTCGACGTGTTCGAGCAGAAGACCAGTCTGCTGCAACTGCTGGACCGCAGCCAACGTGCCGAAGGGGTGCAAATCTTCATTGGCGGCGAATCCGGCCTGGTGCCGCTGGACGAGTGCAGCGTGGTCACCGCACCCTACGAAGTGGACGGGGAGATTGTCGGCACCGTCGGCGTGATCGGCCCCACCCGCATGGCTTACGAACGCGTCATCCCCATCGTGGACATCACCGCCAAACTGCTTTCCAGCGCGCTTTCGCATCATTAAAAACAGTCCTGAGTGCTGAGTGCCGAGGGGCGGTCAGCACTCGACAATCAAGGACTCAGAACCAGGAACTGAATGAGTTACCTCCAAGAACCAGCCTACCAGCACGGCACCATCTCCAAAATCGGCATCCTCCTCATCAACCTCGGCACCCCTGATGCGCCCACGGGGCAGGCGCTGCGGCCCTATCTCAAGGAGTTCCTGTCCGATCCGCGCGTGGTGGAGATTCCGCGGGCGGTGTGGTGGCTGATCCTCAACGGCGTGATCCTCAACACGCGCCCAAAAAAATCCGCCGAAAAGTATGCGCAGATCTGGACCAGCGAAGGCTCGCCGCTACAGTTCCATACCGAACGCCAGGCCAAGCTGCTCAAGGGCTATCTGGGCGACCGCGTCAACGCACCGATCGTCGTCGAATACGCCATGCGCTACGGCAATCCGTCGGTGGCCAGCGTCCTCGCCCGCCTCAAGGAGCAGGGCTGCGACCGCATCCTGGTGCTGCCGCTCTACCCGCAGTACGCCGCCAGCAGCACCGCCACCGCGTTCGACGCAGTGTTCCATGCGCTCGCCGGCATGCGCAACATGCCCGCCATCCGCACCGTCAGGCACTACCACGACCATCCCGGCTACATCGCGGCGCTGGCGCAGAACGTGCGCGACTACTGGCAGCAGAACGGCCGCCCCGACAAGCTGGTGATGAGTTTCCACGGCGTACCGCGCTTCTCGCTGGACAAGGGCGACCCCTACCACTGCGAATGCCAGAAAACCGGCAGACTGCTGGCCGAGGCGCTGGGCCTTGACGCGCAACAGTATCAGATTTGCTTCCAGTCGCGCTTCGGCCGTGCCGAGTGGCTGCAACCCTACACGGCGGCAACGCTGGAAGCGTTGGGCAAGGCGGGAACCGGACGCGTCGACGTGGTCTGCCCCGGCTTCGTCGCAGACTGCCTGGAAACCCTTGAAGAAATCGCCATGGAAGTCAAAGCCGGCTTCCTCAACTCCGGCGGCAGGGAGTTCCACTACATCCCCGCACTCAACGAGCGCGCCGACTGGATGGCCGCGCTCACCGGCATCGCGCTGGAGCATTTGCAGGGCTGGATAGCTGCGGAACCGGATCAGGAGCACGCCGTCCATGCCGCCGCCGAGAGCAGGAACCGGGCACTGGCCATGGGCGCCAACGCATAGGCCTCGCACTTCAAGATTTTCTGCCGGCAGCCGCTATCAACACATAGGCCGTTTTCGGCCGGGTGTTGATACCGGAGCACGCCATGCAGATCCAAAGTTCGAATATCCTCTTAGCCAGCCAGCACCAGATCACCGAACGCACCGGGGTGAAAGCCTCGCTCAGCTTCTGGACCGGCGACGCGGGGCAGCCTGCGACGGCCGGTTCCGTGGTGCTGGACAAAGTCACGCTATCAACGCAGTCCCAGCAGCTCGCATCGTCGCAACAGGCCAAAGCCGCCAGCGCTGCCGGGGATGCGACGCTCGACCCGCGCCTGCAAATGCTGACCGACCTGGTGGAGCGCATGACCGGCAACAAGATCAAGGTTTTTTCCGCGCAGGATGTCGGTTCCACCCCGCCTCCGCCCGACTTGGCAGACCCGGCACAGGCCAGCCGGACGCCGTCCCAGTCAAGCGCCGGCTACGGCCTGGCATACGACTACCACGAAACCCGCTATCAATCCGAGCAGACCACCCTCTCCGCCCAGGGCGTGATCAAGACTGCGGACGGCAAGGAAATCCATTTCAGCCTGAACCTGGAGATGAGTCGGGAGTCTCTGGAACAAACCGACGTCAGCGTGCGCGCGGGCGACGCCGCGCGGCAGATGAAAGACCCGCTGGTGGTCAACTTCGGCGGGCATGCCGCGCAACTGACCGACACCAGGTTTGCCTTCGACATCGACAGCGACGGCAAGGCCGACCGCATCTCGTTCCCCAAGTCCGGCAGCGGCTTCCTCGCCCTGGACAGGAATGGCGACGGCAAGATCGACAACGGCCACGAATTGTTCGGCGCCGCAAGCGGCAACGGGTTCAAGGACTTGGCCGCCCACGACCAGGACCACAACGGCTTCATCGATGCCAACGACTCGGTTTTTTCCAAACTCAAGCTCTTGATCAAGGACGGCCAAGGCCTCGACATCCTCGCCAGCCTCGCGGACAAGGGCATAGGCGCGCTATACCTGGGCCAGGCCGCCACCCCGTTCAACCTCACCGACGCCCACAACGCCGTGGACGGGCAGGTAAAGTCTTCCGGCATTTACGTAAAAGAAGACGGCTCGGTCGGCAGCATGCAGCAGGTCGACCTGAGCGTCTAGCCGGCGCGGCCGGGACAGTTCCCGGCCTGCACCGGGTCAATCCACCTTCGGCAACTCGCCGCGCAATGCCATCAAAAATGCCTTGAGGTCCGCCTTTTCCTGCGCGCTCAACCCCAGCGGCTTGATGCGCGCGTCCTGGTTTTCGGCACCGTCGCCGCCGCGGTCATAGTGCGCGATGACTTCGTCCAGCGTTTCATAGCGCCCGTCGTGCATGTAGGGCTTGGTTTCCGTGATGTTGCGCAGGGTCGGCGTCTTGAACTTCTTCCAGTCCTCTTTCTTGTGGGTCACCAGATAGCGGCCCGAATCGTCGGTCACGCTTTCCCATTCCTCCACTTTCATGCGCTTGGCGTCGAATTTCAGCATGTCGCGGTAGGGCGCTTCGTCGAATGCCGGATTGCGTTTCATCCCGGTGTTGTGAAAGCCGGAGTCGGTGAAGTTCGGCCCGTTGTGGCATTGGATGCATCCCGCCTTGCCTTTGAACAGCGCCATGCCATCGATGGCGGAAGCGCTCAGCGCCTTCTTGTCGCCCTTCATGTAGCGGTCGAAGTCGCTGTCGCCGCTGATCAGGGTGTGGCGCTGAAACACCGCCATCGCCTTGCCGAAGTCTTCGGGATTGGGTTTGCTGTTGTAGGCGCTCTGGAACATCCCGACGACTTTCTCATCCTGATTCAGCACCGCCATCAGTTTTGCCATGTCCTGGGCCTTGTGCACCGGATTGGTGGTCGAGCCGATGGCCTGCTTTTCCAGATTGGGCGCGCGCCCGTCCCAGATCAGCGCCTTGTTGTAGCCGACGTTGATGAGCGTGGGCGCATTGCGGCGCTCCACGAAGCCGGTGTTGGCGAGGGAAAACGGCGTCGGCAAGGTCCAGCCGAAATTCGGCAGGTGGCAACTGCTGCAATTCATGGTGCCGTTCCCGGAGACGCGGTTGTCGAAGAACAGCGCCTTGCCCAGGGCAATGCGTTCCGGGGTGGGCATGTTGTCCGGATTGGGCGTCACCGGCGGCAACGGCCCGATGTCGGGCATCTCGGCGAACGCGGCTGTGCCCGTACAACTCGCCAGAGCCAGCAGCATGGCAAGCGGGCGAGCATGTTTGAGTATGGATGATTTCATGGTTTCTCCTTTTACAATAATCAAAAAGGCGGGCGGAACTCCATGGGAGCCGCCCGCCGGATTCACTGGCGGACATCGTTCCACAACAGGAAACGGTGAGTCCTGATGGACAAAGCTATCTAACCCTGGTCGCAACGCTGGCGCTGTTGTTGGCGACATTGCTGTCCGGGGTGCTGGTGCTCACGCTGACCATGTTCGTGTACGTCCCCTTGGTGCGAGGCTGCACGACGATGGTCACGTTGGCGTTTGCGCCGCTGGCCATGGCGCCCAGGTTGCAGGTCACCGTGGTCGTGCCGCTGCAACTGCCCTGGCTGCTGCTGGCCGAGACGAAGGTCATGCTCGACGGCAAGGTGTCCTTGACGGTCACGCTACCCGCGCTGCCGGGGCCGCTGTTCTTGACGTTGACGGTATACGTGAGTTTCGATAGGCGGTTGACGGTGCTTGCGCTGCCGCTCATGGATACACCGACATCGGCGGCAGTTACAACTGGTACAGGCGCGCTCACCGTGATACTGGCCGTTGCGTTGTTGTTGGCGGGATTGACGTCCGCTTCGTTGAGCGTCACCGCTACACTATTGGCGATGCTGCCCGTCGCGGTTGGGATGACGGTGATTTGCACCGTCGCGCCAGCACCGGGGGCGAGATCGCCGAGCGTGCAGATCCTTGCAGGTGCGCCACTGCAACTTCCCTGGCTGGCAATCGCAGACACGAAGTTCACCGATGAAGGAAGCGTATCGGCCAGACCGATATTCGTTGCGGTGAAGGAGCCGACGTTGGTTACGCGTACGATGTAGGTCAGTGGATCGCCCTGCCGCGCAGGTGTGTCCGGCGAGGTGTAGAGCTCCACACCCACATCGGTTGCAGGGGTGGCGGGTGTCAACTTAAAGGAGTTGAAAGTGCATTGACCCGAGATTTGCCCGGCATCGTTGATCGCCGTCGCGCTGCAGCCATAGGCGCCCCCGATTCCAGCCACGGGGTTCAGATTTGTCATCACACCGTTATGCCACACGAAGGCGTTCGAAGGCGTCTTTCCACTGGCGCCCCCCACGATCTGGCCCGCATTGTTGATTTTGTAGCCAATGACGACGTTGTTTTCGCCGACACTGCCAATATCGATCATCACGCCGTTTTCCCATAGAAATGTGCGCAACATGTATGGATAGGAGCCGGAAGACGAGATGCCGACAATCTGGCCGGCATCGTTGATGCCGTTGGCGTAGCTCTGGGGGTAGCCAGGCAAGGTGCCAAGATCTACGATAGACCCATTGCTCCACAGTACCGCCCGGCTCTGTCCGGTCGATGTTGTCGAGACGCCTACCACCTGCCCCTTGTTGTTGATATCGTACCCGGTGCTGCTTGACCCCCCCGGCAGTGTACCCAAATCAGTCAGCACGCCTTTGTCGAGGATGTACGCATGCGCGTTGAACCCGCCGGCAATCCGGGTATATGCACCGGTGATCTGTCCCGCATCGTTGATCGCGGTACTGCCGATCGCGGAACCTGTTCCTGCGCTGATAGGCGTGAGCGTGCCTTGGCTGCTCACGAAGGAACCATAGTCATTGGTCAAAAGGATTGACCCAAACTTGTTTATATCCAGTGCCTCACCATACATGGCACCGGGTGACAGGTTGGTGAGTTGCCCCGATTCACTCCACAGCACAGCATTATTGCCGTCGAGGTAGATGTCATACGCGTTCCCGACAACTGCGCCGGTTGGACTGATGGCGTTGGGATAACTGAACGGATAGGCGACGGACAGTTGTGGCAGCAAATCCACCTGGTAGGTTGTGGCCGCCAGCGCGGAGGTGGCGGCCACGGACAACAACGCGGATGCAAGAACGGAACGTATGGCATTGGGAAAAGTTTTCACAATATCTCCTCGGTTTATTTTCAGTTGGGGAGTACCAGCATGCGACGGATCCCGCATTACCAAAAAAAGCGGCCGCACCACTTGGAATTACCTCGGCACTGGCGTTAACACTTGGGCAGACGGAAATATTCCCGGAGGTCAAAAAAAGATTCGAGCGGAACCCGGAAACGGGTGGCAGCGCACGGCCTGCGCGGGCATCCCGGCATTTGGGCAGGAATACGGCGCGGCCAGCAGGCAGGCCTCGTGGCAAGGAAACCGGCCGGGAGCATCCCCGGCCGGCAAAGGGTCAGTCCATGCGCTTGATCTGAATCTGCGCGACCGGGTTGCGCCAGTCGAGTTGAGACGGGTTGTATGCGCCAACACTCATGCCATGCATGCCGGCATGCACGTGAACATAGCCTTCCGACGCGGCAGGGTTATGGCTGGTATCGCCGCACGGCGGGCCGGGAATGAAAGCGCAGCTATCCGAGTTGGCTTCGCTGCCCGCATCGTAGCCCACCGCCTCGACCGTCACTTCGCCGCGATCTGGCGCCTGGACTCCGCTCACGGCCATGAATCCGTCATTGCTCGTGGCCAGCATCGCCCCCACGGATATTTCCGAAAAGCGTTTTGTGGTCGCGATTTCGATGGTCTGGGAGGCACCAGGCAGTATCCCGCCACTGCCGATTGCCGTGGCGTAAACCGACGGCAATGCGGCAGCCGCGCTCAGTACGAGGGGGCCGTCCCCTGCTTCCGCCAACTGCGCGAGTTCAGGGCTGGCCGGGCTGCCCAGCGTGAACATGCTGTAGTCTTCATTGTGTGCAACCACCGCGGGCGGCGCTATGATTTGTCCGCGGGTGAGGTTGGTGATGGTGATTGCGTAGTGGCGCATGCCGCGGTTGTCGTCTGCCTGGACCGCAGGTGCCGCAAGGATGGTGCTTGCGGCGATTGCCGCAGCCATGGCCGATAGGATAGGTGTCTTCATGTTGTCTCCTCGTGATCAAAAAATGGAACCGGAGAACGGCGCGGGGTGCAGCGTTGCGCAACCGTCCACAGCCAGCATGGCAGGCCGGAATCACGGGGAGATCACGAAAGAATCACATTTTTATCACGGGGCCGGCACGAGTACAGGCGAGCCTGCGAATTTCGGCAACGAGAAGCTGAACGTGGCGCCGGCATTCAACTGGCTTTCCACATGGATGGTGCCGCCGTGCAGTTCCAGGATGCGCTTGGCAATGGCCAGTCCCAGCCCGGTCGATTCCGGGTGGTGGCGCGAAACCTTGGTCAGCCGGTAGGCATGGTTGAATAGCTGGGGCAGCTCATCGGAAGCAATCCCGCAACCTGTATCCGCGACGCGGACCACCACCCGGTCAGGCTCCTCGGCCAAAGACAGCGATACGCTGCCGCCCGCCGGGGTAAAGCGCAGGGCGTTGTCGACCAGATTGACCAGCACCCTTTCGATCATGCCGATATCCGCATTCACGAACGGCACGTCGGGGCTCACGCTGGCGCTCAGTTGGACGCCGTGCTTCTGCGCAACGAGATCGAGCTTTTGCACGGCATCCTGGACCAGTTCGCTCAGCGAGAAAGGCTCGGGCTCGGGCTGCACTTCGCGGCACTCGAGCTTGGCCAGTTCGAACAAGTCGCCCACCAGCTTGCCCAAGCGCTGGCTTTGCCTGACGGCGGTTTCGAGGTATTTCCTGCGTTCCCCGGCGCTCAGGTCGTGTTCCTTGAGCAGCAGGGTTTCCAGGTACCCCTGCAGGGACGTGAGCGGCGTGCGCAGATCGTGGGAAACGTTGGCCACCAGTTCCCGCCGCAGGGCGTCGGTCTGCTTCAATGCCTGCAACTGCTGCGCAATGCGCTCGGCCATCTGGTTGAAGGTCGCGGCGAGGCTGTCGATTTCGTCGCCACTGCGGCCGGAACCAGACGGAACGAGTGCCGGATCAGCGCCGAGTCCGCCCTGCTCCCACCGGCCCACCGCCGCCGTCAGCCTGCGCAGCCGCCGCGTCAGCAGCGCAAACAGCAGCAAGCCGGCGACGAAGGCAAACAGCAGCGCGCTGGCGACCATCCAGGCGCTGCTGCGCAACGCATAGCTGCCCTGCAACGCCTGCGCAACGCCGGCATATTCCTGGCTGGCCAGGATCACGTACAGATAGCCCTCTACGCCCTGCGCGCCGGCAACCGGCGCGGCGGAAAATATCTTGCGCTGCGTGGGCTCGCGCGGATCGTCACCCAGCAGCGGCAACTGCGCCTTGCCTTGCAGCATGGTCTGCACCGGCCTCAGGTCGATGTCGCGGCGCTTGACCTTGCCGGGGGGCGCCGAAAACGCCAGAATCCGGCCCTCCAGGTCGACCAGGTAAAGTTCGATACTGGGGTTGATCACCATCAGCATGTGAAAAACGTCGTCCAGCGCCGCCTGATTCACCCGCCCGTTTTGCAGCAGCAGCTTCTCCGCCACGATGTGCTGCGCCAGATCCCGGTTGAGTTCCTGGCTGACTTCCTGCTGGTAAAGCTCGGTGGAGTATCGGGTCAGCATCAGGAAGATCAACCCGACCAGGCAAAACAGCAGCAGCAGCGTGGCCGCAAGCTTGCCGTACAGAGTGCGCAGCACGGTCATTGCCCCGCTGCGTTGCCGTCGTGAAACTTGTAGCCCACGCTCCACACGGTCAGGACGTGTTGCGGCTTGGCGGGATTGGTTTCGATCTTGGTGCGCAGCCGGTTGATATGGGAGTTGACGGTGTGTTCGTAGCCGTCGTGCCCGTAGCCCCACACCTTGTCCAGCAACTGGGCGCGGGTGAAAACGCGCCCCGGGTTCTGCGCAAAAAACGACAGCAGTTCGAATTCCTTCGCCGTCAATGCGACCTGCCTTCCCCCAACCACGACCTCGTGGCTTGCCATGTCGATGCTGAGCGCCCCGGAGCGGATCGTGTCGAGCGCCGGCGCCTTGGCGGCAACCGCTTCGAGACGGCGGAATATCGCCTTGACCCGCGCCACCAGTTCCATCACGCTGAACGGCTTGGTGAGGTAATCGTCGGCGCCGATTTCGAGGCCGAGCACGCGGTCCAGTTCGGACGAACGCGCCGTGAGCATCATGATGGGCACGTAGCCGGGCTTGCCGCGCAGCTGCCGGCAGATGTCCAGCCCGCCGACACCCGGCAGCATCAGGTCGAGAATGACCATGTCGAACGGCTCGGCCTCGGCACGCGCCAGGCCGAGAGTCCCGGTGCGCTCGACCACGACCGAGCAGCCCAGATCGCGCAAATGAAACTCGACCAGGCGCGCGATGTCCGCATCATCCTCCACGACCAGAATTCGACGTTGCATGGCGCCTCCCACTGTTTCTGAATATAGCCCACCGGGGCTATCGTGCAGCAGCATACATCGCGCAGATGTATTTCCGAAAGTCGGCGCATCCGGTTTCAAGAAAAATTAATCTACTGCCATCACCAGATGCCGCCGTGAACGTGAAGCGATGGGTGCATCGGACAAGCGTCGCCGATTGCCGCGCCCCGGAATCTTTCGCCTGGCAAACCCTACAAATATTGACTATACTCACTGCCATATGGCAGAAAAAGGACTGTAATCATGGGCACGTCTGCGGCACTAGCGTTGCATCAAAAATTCCTTCCCGTAGAAGCCTTGCTGGGGGGGAGGAAGGTCTTGCAGGTTTTGCCCCGCTCCACGCTCGACTGGGTATCCCTGATTCGGCACGGCATCCCGGCAGCGGCGCTGGAATCCCTCACCCGCTCCATCCAGGTATCCCAGTCGGAATTGGCCGCCGCCCTGGGCATACCGGAACGCACCCTTGCACGCCGCAAACGCGAGGGCATGCTCAGCAGCGATGAATCCGCCAAGCTCGTGCGACTGGCGCGCGTGGTCGAGCGGGCCGAGGAAGTGTTCGAAGACCTCGATATCGCGCTCAACTGGCTGAAGGCTCCCAATGCCGCCCTCTCGGGGATAACGCCGCTGAGCTTGCTGGACACGGAAATTGGTGCCGAAAGCGTGACGGATACGCTGGGCCGAATCGAGCACGGCGTTTTTGCCTGACCGGCTCACCCTGACGGTCTGGCGGCTGGTCACCGCCCGCTTCGCGGATTCCGCGTTTTCCGGAGAAGGCGCCCGGCTTTACGGCGGACGCTGGAACCGCAAGGGCGTTCCTCTCGTCTACACCGCACAAAGCCAGTCTCTGGCGATGCTGGAAATACTGGTGCAGGACGAACCCCTGCGCGCACGCTATGTCATGATCCCGGCCCACATTCCAACGCAGGTGAAGATCGAACGGACAGCACTCGATGCGCTACCGGCTGACTGGCGGGATCTCGCCGCCCGCAAACAACTCCAGACCATCGGCTCGGCTTGGGCAAGGAACAAGTCGACAGCCGTCCTTGCCGTACCGGGCACGGTGATTCCCGCCGAAACCAACTACCTCCTCAACCCGCTGCACCCCGATTTTTCCGGCATTGAAATCGGCGAGCCGCAGGCGTTCATCACCGATTTGCGTCTGATCAGAAAATAGCGAGGCAGCCATTTTGATGGTGCTTCCAGCTACAGCAGTGGCGTGACAAAACTGCTGCTTCTGAGCTAGTCTGTGTAAGCGCACCATTGGGCACACCACACACCCGGGAGCTTGCACCAGCCATGTCCAGCGAAGACCGCGAAATCTTCATCGGCCGCCAGCCGATTCTCGACCGCAGCCAGAACCTCGCCGCCTTCGAGCTGCTGTTCCGCTCCGGCCTGAGCGGCGGCGCCAACGTCAGCGATGACCTGCAAGCCACCGCCACCGTCATCACCCGCTCCTTCAGCGATCTCGGCCTGCATGCAGTGCTCGGCAAATACCGCGGCTTCATCAACGTCAGCGGCAACCTGCTCATGAGCGACATGCTCGAACTGCTGCCGCAGGAACAGGTGGTGCTGGAGCTGCTGGAAACGGTACAAATCACCGACAACATCGTCGCCCGCTGCCGCGATCTCAAGGCCATGGGCTTCTCCCTGGCGCTGGACGATTTCATCGGCTACGACCCGGTCTACGAGCCGCTGCTGGAGCTGGTGGAGGTGGTCAAGATAGACCTGCTGCAACTCGACGTTCCCGCTCTGGAGCAACTGGTGCGTCAGCTTAAAGCCTGGCCGGTGCAACTGCTGGCGGAGAAGGTGGACAGCGCGGAGCAGGCGGAGCGCTGCCGGCAGCTTGGCTTCCATTTGTTCCAGGGCTACTACTTCGCCAAGCCGGTGGTGCTCACCGGCAAGCGCAGCGACCCGTCCAGGCTCGCCCTGCTCAAGCTGCTCGGGCTGATCCTGAGCGATGCGGAAACCCACGAAATCGAACAGTCGTTCAAGCACAACCCGACCCTGTCCTACAACCTGATGCGGCTGGTCAATTCGGTGGCTATGGGGCTGTCCCACAAAATCAATTCGCTCAGTCAGGCCATCGCCGTGCTCGGCCGCCGCCAGCTACAGCGCTGGCTGCAATTGCTGCTGTTCACCGTGGACAACAGCGATGCCGAATTCCCCACGCCGCTGATGCAGCTCGCCGCGACCCGCGGCAAAATGGCCGAACTGCTTGCCCAGGTCACCCACCCGCGCGACCGCGACTACCAGGATCGCGCCTTCACCGCCGGCATCATGTCCCTGCTCGACGCCCTGCTGGGCATGCCGATGCACGACATCCTCCAGCAGCTCAACCTCGCCGAAGACGTGCAGCAGGCACTGCTGGCACGCGAAGGCCCGATCGGACGATTGCTGCGGCTGGCGGAAAAACAGGAAGCCAACGACCTCGAAGGCACGGCCGCCGTGCTGGCACAGGAACCGGACCTGACCCTCGGCG
>Ga0315281_10003668_pt1 | contig 22475 bp, 18 predicted proteins | sample YL17G07_0_MG_FD_204540 | JGI IMG/M metagenome (GOLD analysis project Ga0315281, IMG submission 204540) | Sediment microbial communities from Yellowstone Lake, YNP, Wyoming, USA - YL17G07_0 | ecosystem: Environmental > Aquatic > Freshwater > Lake > Sediment | place: USA: Wyoming | collected... | reverse complement strand
ACTCGCCGAGAAGAATTTTGAAGACTACATGACAGACGGCTACCTCGCCGCGCTCGACGCGATCGAGCAGGCCACCGGCGAACGCGAAGTGAACGCCATCGGCTATTGCCTGGGCGGCACGCTGCTCGCCGCCACGCTGGCCTACATGGCGGCCAAGAAAGACGACGGCATCAAGACCGCCACGTTCTTCGTCTCCATGACCGACTTCGCCGAAGCCGGCGAACTCAGCGTCTTCATCGACGAGGAACAGTTGCAGGTGCTCGAGGAGAAAATGAGCCAGCACGGCTACCTCGAAGGCAGCGAGATGGCCACCACCTTCAACATGCTGCGCGCCAACGACCTGATCTGGTCTTTCGTGGTGAACAATTATCTGCTCGGCAACGAGCCTTTCCCGTTCGATCTGCTGTACTGGAATTCGGACTCCACCCGCATGCCGGCGCGCATGCACAGCTTCTACCTGCGCAAGATGTACCAGGAGAACCTGCTCGCCCAGCCAAACGGAATTTCCCTCTGCGGCACACCGATCGACCTCACGCGCATAAAAGTGCCGGCGTATTTTCTGTCCACTCGCGAGGATCATATCGCGCCGTGGAAATCCACCTATCGCGGCACCCAGTTGCTGGCGGGCAAGAACCGCTTCGTGCTGGCCGCCTCCGGCCACATCGCCGGCGTGGTGAACCCACCGGAAGGCGGCAAATACAGCCACTGGACCAACCCCGAGCTACCAGCTGATCCCGAAACCTGGTTCACCGGCGCGACAGAAATCGCCGGCTCCTGGTGGCCGGACTGGCAGCGCTGGATCACCGGCCTCGACAAAGCCCAGGTGCCCGCGCGCACGCCCGGCGAGGGCAAACTGAAAGCCATCGAAGACGCCCCCGGCAGCTACGTCCGGGTGCGCCAAAGCTGAGCGTAGCGAAGCAAGGCCAGGGCGCTGCCCTGGACCCCCTTAACTTCAGTCAGATGCAGCAGGGGGGCCCTATCGGCCCCCCTGCTGCATCTGACTGGAACGAATGGGGATCCAAGGGACACAGTCCCTTGGCGGGTCCAGGGCAGCGCCCTGGCCTTGCTTCGCTATCGCTCAGCTTATCGCGGCGGCCACCCATTGCGCCCAGGCCAGGGTTTGGCGGTCTTCGCCGCGGCGGCCGACGATCTGGATGCCGAGCGGCAGCCCGTTCGGCCCGGTCCCCGCCGGCACCGTCACGCAGGGCACGTGCAGGCTGGTCCAGATATAATTGAACATCGGATCCCCGGTCCAAGCGAGGCCCGCCGGCGCTTCGCCGGGGGCGGCGGGGGTGATGAGGAAATCCAGACCCTCGGTCGCCGCAGCGAAGCGCGCCTGCGCAGCACGGAAAACGCCATAGGCCGCATCGATCTCCGCTTCGCTGCGTGCCATGCCAAAATCCAGCCGATCCAGCAACGCACTCGAAATCTTGTCGCGCGCGGTGGCAAGTTCCCAGCCGAGCGCGCGGGCGCTTTCGACGTTCATCACGATGGGATGCGCGGTCTGCAGCGCCGCGATGCACGATGGCAGTTCGCGCTCCTCGGCGCGCGCGCCGATGCGCACCAGGGCACGGGCGGTGCGGGCAAGCAGGGTCTGGGTTTCCGCGCTGGCCTGGTCCCAGTGCGGCGTGCGGCAGACGCCGACGACGGGCGCGCGCTCGGGTTTTTGCTCGGGATTGCCCAGGTCGCGGCCGGAGACGGCGCCCGCGAAGAACGCGCAATCACTGACGCTGCGGGCCAGCACGCCCACGGTGTCGAGACTGTCCGACATGATCTTCATGCCAATCCGGGAAATCGTGCCAAAACTCGGCTTGTAGCCGACAACGCCGCAATAGGCGGCCGGGCGGATGATGGACCCGGCGGTCTGCGTGCCGAAGGCGAGCGGGATCTGAAAATCCGCGATCGCGGCGGCGGAGCCGGAGGAAGAGCCGCCGGGCGTGTGCAGGGGGTTGTGCGGGTTTGTGGTCGGCCCGGGCGTGCGGGTGGCGAATTCGGTGGTGACGGTTTTGCCGGCGATCACCCCGCCCGCTGCGCGGGTCCAGGCCACCGCAGCGCAATCCGACCGCGGCTGCCAGCCGGTCCAGATCGGCGAGTTGTAGCCGGTGGGCATATCGGCGGTGTCGAGCACGTCCTTCACCCCCACCGGCAGGCCATGCAGTTTTCCCGGCCGGGCCTCGGCGGCGGCGCGGCGCGCCTGCGCGGGATCGAGATGGGCAAAGGCATGCACCACGGCATCGCGCGCGGCGATGCGGTCGAGGCAGGCCGCCATCAGATCCTGGGGCAACAGGCTTCCGTCGCGGATGCGCCGCGCGGCTTCGGTGGCGGAGAGAAGGGCAGGATCAGGCATGGTGAAATCTCCTCGCGAGCCGCCCAACAGACTGGCGCGGACAGCGGCGGCGGTCCATCCTGGCCCGTGATGGAAACGCCGGACCAGCATGCCGTGCCAGTCGAGGGGCCGATCCGCATCGCCCGGGAGGTCGATGGCGCGTTGACCTATCTCATCGACGTGGCGCCGGAGAATCTGCCGCCGGTGCGCAAGCGCGATGTCGAAACCGCGTGGGAAGCCGCGCGTTCCGCCGCGCGTGCGCGGCTCTGGGGCCAGGCGCGCGGGTTTCGCTTCCGCCGGCCGGACGGCGCCTACAGCGATCTTCTTCTTGTCGAGCCCAACGCGGCCTGCTGGGCAAATGCGGTCGATCGCACGATGGGGCTGGGCAACACTTACGGGCTGTCGCTTTGCCTGCGGCTGCTGGCGCTCGTCGATCTGCTGGCGCATGCGCGCTGGGCCGACAAGCTCTATAGCCTCGAGCGCGGCACGGCGGTGCTCGATCCCGCCTTGCTGCGCTTGGCCGCGACCGCACGACTGACCGCGGAGGCCAGTTTCGACGCCGCCGAATTTTACGCCCGGCTCGCTGAAGCGGGTCTCGATCAGCCGGCGCCGAGGGCACGCCTGACAGGAGCTTCCGCATGAGGCTAGCCATCGCCGGTTTTTCGTTGCTCGTTGTGCTTGCCGGCTGCCAGGGGCCGCCGCCTGCTCCCGTGGGGGCCACACGCGCGGACCAGGCGGCCGCTGCTTATTGCCGCCAGCGCGCCGAGGACGTGTACACCACGCAGAACCGCAGTGCCCGCCTCCAGACGGATAATCGCGACACCCCCTTCTCCGGTGCCTATGTCCCGAATGTGACCAGCCGTGGCCTCGCCGACCGCTACGCGCTGGATTCGATGGTGTCCGAGTGCGTGCGCAATTCCGCTGCCAACCGCGACGCCGGCCCCGAGCCCACGATGACCAATCCGGCCGGGACCAATCCGGCCGCGCCGGCCGCGCCGCCCGCCGCACCCGCGCGCCGCTGACCGTCGGAACCCCTGGCCGGCATGGCCCGCTTCACCACCGTCGGCCGGGTTCTGACCTATCGCAACGCGCAGATCTTCTATGGCGGCAGCCTGCTGTCCTGGACCGGGCTATGGATCCAGCGCATCGCCGTGGATTGGTATGCCTGGCAGCTGACGCACTCGCCGTTCTGGGTCGGCGTGCTGGCTTTCTGCAATCTCATTCCATCCGTGATCGTCTCACCGATCGCCGGCGCGATCGCGGACCGGGTGGATCGACAGCGCATGACCACGGTGACGCAGCTGCTCTGCGGGTTTCAGGCGCTGCTGCTGATCGCGCTGATCGAAAGCGGCCACATCACCGTGTATCTCCTGGCGACGCTGGAGGCGCTGCTGGGGCTGGTGCAAGCGTTTCAGCAGCCGGCGCGGCAATGCCTGGTGCCCGGCCTGGTGCCGCGCAGCGAGCTGACCGGGGCGGTGGCGCTGAATTCGCTCACCTTCAACCTGGCGCGCTTCATCGGCCCGGCGATTTCCGGCCCGATCGTGGCGCTGTGGGGCGTCGTGCCGGCTATCGCGGTGAACGCCGCCTGCTATGCGGCGACCTCGGCCTCTATGCCATTGCTGCGGCTGGCCCCGGAAATCCGGCGCGGCCGGCCATCGGGCAGCTCGGTCTGGGCGGAGGCGCTGAGCGGGTTTTCCTATGTCGTGCGCCATCCCGGCATGGGGCCGCTTTTTCTGTTTGCCGCCAGCATGGGCCTCTGCCTGCGCTCGGTGCCCGAAATGCTGTCGCCGTTCGTGGCGCAACTGTTCAACCGCGGGGCGGAGGGGCTGGCGATCTTTTCCTCGACGATGGGGATCGCGGCGCTGGTGGGCGGCCTGCTGGTGGCGATGCGCGGGCGGGTGGCCGGGCTCGCGCGGGTTTCGGTGGGCGCGGGATCGCTGCTGGTGGTGGCAACCGCCGGCTTCGTGGCCACGCGATCCTTCGAGGTCGCGGTGGTCTGCATGGCGGTGATGGGGGCGGCCACGACGATGCACGGCATTGCCTCCCAGACCTTGCTGCAGAGTTCCTGTTCCGCGCCGATGCTGGGCCGGGTTATTTCGCTGTGGGGCATGGTGGTGCGGGCGATGCCGGCGCTGGGGGCGCTGATCTTCGGCGCGGCTTCGGAATTGCTGGGGCTGCGGATCCCGGTGCTGGTGGCGGCGCTGCTGGCGGCGGGGGTTTGTTTATGGGCCTGGCGCCTGCTGCCGCGCATTGCCCAGGCCATCGAGGCACCGCCGCCGTAAGCATCCCAGGTTTTCGGCCCAACTGGTTCTGCCCCACTGGTGGTTCTATCCCACTGGCGGGTTGCTAATTCCGCCCCCAGGTCGGAAAACCGCTTCCGGCGCAAACTCTGAGGGAGGCACCCATGAGCAAGATCATCCGCACGGAGCCCAACAAGATCCTGTCCAAGGCCGTCGAATATCACGGTTTTGTCTATGTGCAGGGCGTCACCGCCCGCGATCCCAGCAAGGGCATCAAGGACCAGACGGCGGACGTTCTGGGCCAGATCGACGTGCTGCTGGAGACGCACGGCACCGACAAGACCCGGCTGCTGCAGGCGATCCTGTGGGTGAAGGACATTCGTGACCGCGACGCGATGAACGAAATCTGGTCCGCCTGGCTGCCCGCCGGCGGCGCCCCGGTGCGGGCCTGCGTGCAATCCAACATGGCCGATCCCCGCATTCTGGTTGAGATCATGGTGACTGCCTGCAAGTGACGGGCCGGCCTACCTGGTAAAGGGGCCCGCCCGATTAGCGTGCCGGATTAACTTGTAAGTAACTCCCTCCGCTTAGACGGGGGCCATCGCGGGGGCCGGATTCGTTCGGCCCCCGCCCCTTTTCCAGGGGCCGGCCGTCACTGGGAAATTCCGGGCGAATAGGAGGATTTTCCGGGTTTCGAGGGTTGTCCACAGGGTCGATGGCACGATTTGTAGCTTTTCCGCCACAGCCTAAGGAAAATCGGTTGTCGCTTCCGTTGGGCTGCTGCTACCCCAGCGCAGGTCTGGACTAAGAAAATCTTAGGAGAATAACGCATGCGGGCACGAAAAATCGTGCGCAGCATTGTTGTCGCGGTTCTACCCGTGGCCCTTGTCGTGATCCAGGCGCCCTCCCTTGGCGTTCTTGCCGCTACCCCCACCGTTCAGCGCCCCCAGGCAGCGGCGCAGAAGACGCCGGTCGCCACCAAAGTGCCGCTGAACACCAAGGGCGGCAAAATCCGCGTTGCCACCCGTGGGGGGCTGCAATGCGTGCCGTTCGCGCGCAACACATCCGGCATCGCGGTGTCTGGCAACGCCCATCTGTGGTGGGACAATGCGGCCGGCATGTATGAGCGCGGCAACGCGCCAGAGGCCGGCAGCGTACTGTCCTTCCGTGCCAACCGCGCCATGCGGCTCGGCCATGTGGCCGTGGTGACGCAGGTGATCAACGCACGGCAGATCGAGATCGATCACGCTAATTGGGGCGTGCGCCGGGGCGCCGTCAGCCGCGGCATCGCGGTGGTGGACGTGTCGAACGACAACGATTGGACCGCGGTGCGCGTGGCGCTCGGCCACGATGGCGAATTCGGCAGCATCTATCCGACCAATGGCTTCATCTATGATCGCCCCGATCGTGGCGGCAGCGTGATGGCCGCGGTGCAGACACCAGAGGCGACACCCGACCTGAAGCCGGCGCCGCGCGACCTGCGCCCAGTCGCGGAGCGCAATACAGGCTATGCCTCGGCCACCTATGCCGATGGTTTTGAGGAAGTCGCGGAAGCGCCGGCGCCAACACGCAAAGCCACGCCCACCCGCCGGCGGACACAGCGGCTGCATCACTAGCAAGCAAGGCCAGGGCTCTGCCCTGGCCTTGCTTGCTTATGACGCCACCGCGATGTCCAGCCAGCCGGCGGGATCGAACCGGGCGTGTTCCCGCGCTCGCAGCAGTACCGTGGTAGTGGCGGATTCGATGATCGCCGGTCCGGCCACGGTTTGATCCGGGGCTAACAAGAAAAAATCCAACACTGGTACCTTGGTCCAGCCGCCGAGATGGATGCGGCGCTGGCTCGGCCGCGCCTCGGCGGTGGCGGCGGCCGGTGGGGCTATTTCGAGAGCCGGCAGGCGGCCGATGACGGAGGCGCGGGCATTCACCAGCACCACCTCCTGATCCGGCAGCGCGTAGGTGTAGAGCGCTTCGTGCCGGCGGTGGAACGCGGCCTCGGTTTCAGCGGGCAGCGAGGCGGCGTCCCAGTTCAGGCCATCCAGCGGGACCGCAATCTCGAACACCTGCTCGCCGTAGCGCATGTCGGCGGAGCGGCGCACGTTCGTGGCGCCCGAGAACCAGCCGAGGCGCGCGCGCCCGGCCGCCTCCATCTCGGCGAAGGCGTCTCGGAGTGCATCGGCATCGATGCCGCCTTGCTGGGACATCGAGCGCATCATCTCCACGCGCAGATCCGTATTCAGCATGCCCCACGCGGACAGGACAGAAGCCTGAAGCGGCACCACCACCCGTGAAATGCCAAGCTCGGCGGCGACGGCGGTGACGTGCAGGCCGGCGGCGCCGCCGAAAGCCAGCAGGGCGAAGCGGCGCGGATCGACGCCGCGGCGCACGGTGGCCACGCGCACGGCATCGGCCATCCGGGTATTTACCACGCGCCAGACACCGGACGCCGCCTCATCGGCCGTGATGCCGAGATTCTTGCCCAATGAAGCGATCACGCGGCCGGCGGCGTCCATGTCGAGCCGGCGCCGGCCGCCGAGGAAGCGGGCGGGATCGAGATAGCCGAGGAAAAGATTGGCGTCGGTGACGGTGGCCGATGTGCCTCCCTGCCCGTAGGCGGCGGGCCCGGGATCGGCGCCGGCGCTTTGCGGCCCGACCTGCAGCAGGCCAGAACGATCCAGATGCGCGATCGAGCCGCCGCCGGCGCCGAGCGTGACAATGTCGAGCGAGGGCAGCGCGATGCGCGCATCGGCCACCGTGCGGCCGGAGGAAAGATTGGGCTGCCCGTCCTGCACCAGCGAAATATCGGTGCTGGTGCCGCCCATGTCGAAGGTGATCAGGTTCGGCGCCAGGCCAGCGCGTGCCAGCGCCACCGCCGCCGCGACGCCACCGGCCGGGCCGGACAGCGCGGTGCCGATCGCCAGCCGCCCCGCTTCCTCCGCCGAGGCGACGCCACCATGGGAGAGGATGACAAACAGCTTATGGCGATACCCCGCCTCGGCCAGCCGCGTTTGCAGCCGCGCCAGGTATTCGGCGATCACCGGCCCGACAGCGGCATTGGCGACCGTGGTGGAAAACCGCTCGAACTCTTTTATTTGCGGCAGCACGTCGGACGAGGCGGTGACGTAGACGCCTGGCAGCCGCGTGCGCACGGCCTCGGCCGCTGCTTGCTCATGCGTTGGATTTTTCCAGCTGTGCAGAAAGCAGATCGCGACCGCGCCGATTTTTTCCGCCGCTAGCACCGCCACCGCGCGATCGAGCGAACCGGCATCAAGCGGCACTTCCACCGATCCGTCGGGGCGCATGCGCTCGCGCACGCCGCGGCGCAGACGGCGTGGCACCAGCGGCGCGGGCGGTGCCATGCGCAGATTGTAGCGTTCGGGTTTCAGGCCCTCGCGCATTTCGATCACGTCGCGATGGCCCTCGGTGGTCAGCATGCCGACGCGCGCGCCCTTGCCTTCCAGCAGCGCGTTGGTGGCGACCGTGGTGCCGTGCACGACGCGCTCAGTGCCATCCAGCAGCGCCATTACGGAAAGGCCGAGCGTTTCGGCGGCGAGGTGGATGCCTTCCAGCACCCCGTCGCATTGATCGCGCGGCGTGGTGGCGGCCTTGGCGGTGGTGATGGTGCCGTCGGCGGCGCTGACGACAATGTCCGTAAATGTGCCGCCGACATCGATGCCGATTGTCCAGCGCATCATATTACTTCTTCCGCCGCATCGGCGGCTCGGGCGGCGGGATCACGCGCGGCGGGGTCGCCGTAGCCGCCGCCGCCGCCGGACAGCACATGAATAACGCTGCCGGAGGGCACGGGCACGCCGACCTCCTTCGATTTCAATTTTCGCGGCGCCACGTTGGGCGCCAACAGCGTGTAGTCGTGCGGTTTTCCGTCCCGCCCACCCAGCATGCCGCGCGCGCCATGAACAATGCCTTCACCCGCAAGGTTGGCACGCGCCGGACCGTCGGTTTCGATGCGGAGAGAAAGCTCGCCGCCGGTACCGCCGCGGAATTTTCCCTCACCGGCGGAGCCCGCGCGGAATTCGTGATGCTCGAACACCAACGGAAACCGCGTTTCTGCGACTTCGATGCTGCCGAATTTGATGCCACCGGCAGAATGCCATTCACCAATGGTGGAAAAACCGTCGCCGTTGATGGAGCCGCCGCCACCCGGGCGCGCCTGGAACATATGCCAGATGAATCTTTTTCCGGTGCGCGGATCGGCCCCCTCCAGCGCGATGCGCAAGCGCCGCCCCCAGCCGCCCATCGCCCGCTCCGGGCAGGATTGCGACAATGCCACGATGATCGCCTCGACGATCTCGTTGGAGCAATGCGACGTGCACATCGTCACCGGTGCGCCGGGATGCGCCCAGACGACGGTGCCGGGTTTTGCCACCACCGTCAGCGGCCGGAACGCGCCCTCGTTGCGCGCGATGTCCGGGTCGAGCAGATAGGCAAACGCCATCGTCACCGCCGACTGCATATTTGCATGTGAGGAATTGACAAAACCCGTCACCTGCGGATCCGAGCCCGTGAGGTCGACGGTGACATCGCTGCCCGCCACCGTCACACGGGCGCGAATGGCGATATTTTTCCTGTCGAACCCGTCATCGTCCAGGTAGGCCACGCCATCGAAAACGCCGTCCTTCCAGGTGGACACGATGGCGCGGGAATGGCGTTCGGCGGCATCCAGCATGGCCGCCACGGAAGCGGTCAGCGTGTCGGCACCGAATTCCGCCATGACCTGTTGCAGCCGCCGCTCGCCCAGCCGCGTCGCGCCGATCATGGCCGCCAGGTCACCGCGAAAATCGCGCGGATGGCGAACATTGGCGATCAGCATATCGAGCAGGTCATCCCGCAACACGCCGTTTTCCGTCAGCCGGATCGGCGGGACTCGAAACCCCTCCTGCCAGATTTCGGTGGCGCCGGGGTTGTAGGCGCCGTAGGTGGCGCCGCCGATATCGGATTGATGCGCGCGCACCACCGACCAGAACAGCAGCCGCCCGCCATCGAACACCGGCACGAACGATGTCAGGTCCGGCAGATGGCTGCCGCCGTAATACGGGTCGTTCAGCATGTAGACATCGCCGGGCGACGGGTTCGGAAATTTTTCCGCGACCGCCCGCGCCGCCCACGGCATGGCGCCGACATGGACCGGAATATGGTCCGCCTGCGCCACCAGCCGGCACTGGGCATCGACCAACGCAATGGAGAAATCGCGGGAAGAGTTGAGAATCTGGGAATAGGTGGTGCGCAGCATCGCCTCCCCCATCTCCTCGACGATGGCGAACAGGCGGCTTTGCAGCACGGTGACGGTGATGGGATCGGTCATGGCCGGATGGTGGCAAATCCTGAAGCAACAGGAAAGCCCGGTGGTTGACACTACCCCGCGTACCAGCAAAAGCTTTGCTGGCGGATCGCGCGTCCGTTTCCGCTGCATCATGGAATGCGAGAAAGATGGCGATAGAAAAAATCATGCGCCTGGATGACGCCATGGCTCACGTCACCCCAGGCACGCGCCTGATGATGGGCGAGTTCGTCGGCGCCGGCGAACCCGCCCGCTGCATCGAATGGCTGCTGCAAAACCGCGTGGGCGGGCTTACGCTGATCACCGTTACCCCCGGCGTCCGCGGCGGCTTCCTCATGGGCCGGCTGTTCGAGCAAGGCCAGATCAGCGAGCTGATTGCCACGCATGTCGCGACCTCCTCCGAATCATCGGACGCCTATCTGCGCGGCCAGCTGAAAATGAAGCAGTTCTTCCCCATGGGCACCTGGGCTGAAAAAGTGCGCGCCGGCGCCATGGGCCTGGGCGGCGTGCTGGTCCCGGTAGGCGTCGGCATTCTCGACCAGCCCGGCATTTTTCCGGATCTGGAAGAACCGAAACCCACCCTCGAGTTGCACGGAAAAACCTATTTCGTCGAGGAAGCGTTGCGCGCCGAAGTCTCGATCATCAAAGGCTGGCGCGCCGATCCGCTGGGAAACGTCGAGTTCCGCATGACCGGAACGCAGAACCAGCGCGACCTGGCGATGGCTGGCGACTACACCATCGCCGAAGTCAACGAGATCGTCCCCGTCGGCACCATTTCTCCGGAGCGCGTCGGCTGTCCCGGCCCATTCGTGAACGCCGTCGTGCAGGGCTACAGCCTGGAGGAGCAGCACGCGATGTATCGTGATCTCTGGATCAAGCTGGGCCGCCTGGCCCCGGCGCAACCCGCATGAACGCCCGCGAAATCATCGCCCGCCGCTGCGCCCAGGAACTGCGCGAGGGCGAGGTCGTCAATCTCGGTTTCGGCATTCCGACGCTGACTGCCAACTATCTGCCCGCCAGCCTGAGCGTTATCTTCCACAGCGAGAACGGCTGCTTCGGCTTCGGCCCGAAACCCAGCACCCTGGAAGCCGACAGCGACGTGACCAATGCCAGCTGCGAGCCGATCACCTTGCTGCCCGGCGCGGTGATCATGGATCTCGCGACATCGCTCGGCGCGATGCGCAGCGGCTATGTCGCAACCTCCGTCCTCGGCGGGCTGGAGGTGGACCAGGAAGGCAACCTGGCCAACTGGGCGTCGCAACGCGACGGGCGCTGGTGGCCCGGCATCGGTGGTGCCATGGATCTGTGCTACGGCGTGCCGCGCATCATCGCTGCCCTGCAGCACACAGACAAAGCCGGCAACAGCAAAGTGCGCAAACGCACCACCCTGCCATTGACAGGACGCAACTGCGTAAAAGTAATCGTCACCGACAAAGCGGTCTTCGACGTCACACCCAGCGGCCTGCTGTTACGGGAAACCTTTCCAGGCCTGACCATAGACAACATCCGCGCCATCACCGACGCCGATTTTTCCGTGGCCTCCAATTTCGGGCCAATGCAGCTATAGCAAGCAAGGCCAGGGGCTCTGCCCCCCATGATCCTTTGGGACCCCGCTAAGGGCTCGCCCTTAGCGGGGTCCCAAAGGATCATGGGGGGCAGAGCCCCTGGCCTTGCTCGTGCCTCAGCCCGTGACCTCGATCCTGGCGATGAAGGCGGCCAGAGCCTTTGGGTAGAGCAGGTTTTCCCGTGCCAGGACGCGCTCGGCGAGGGCCTGTTCCGTGTCATTCGGCAGCACCGGCACGGCGACCTGGGCGAGGATTTCGCCTTCATCCACGGCGTCGGTCACCAGGTGGACGGTGCAGCCATGCTGTTGCACCCCCGCGGCGAGGGCTCGGGCGTGGGTGTCCAGCCCCGGGAACAGCGGCAGCAGGCTGGGGTGGATATTCAGCATCCGGCCGGCCCAGCGTTGGACCAAGAAGGGCGTGAGCACACGCATATAGCCGGCGAGGCAGATGATCTCGACGTTGGCGGCGCGCAGGGCCGCGTCGATGGCGGCCTCGTGGGCGGCGCGGTCGGGGCCGTAGGGGCGGTGGTCAATGGTGACGGTGGAAATTCCGGCGGCGCGGGCGAGGGCGAGGCCGGGGGCCTCGGGGCGGTTGGAGATAACGAGAGAAACTTCAGCCGGGTAGGTGGGGTCGCGGGCGGCTTCGATCAGGGCGGCCATATTGGTGCCGCGGCCGCTGATCAGGATGCCGACGCGGCGTTTCATGCGGTGAGCCAGGTGGGGGGAAGATTGATCTGGGCCGTGGGCGCGCCGTCGTGGGCCTCGATGCGGCCGATGGGAAAAACGATTTCTCCGGCGGCGCGCAGGGTGGCGGTTGCGGTTTCGGGCGCGGCGGTGACGATGACCATGCCGATGCCGCAATTGAACACGCGCAACATTTCTGCCGGCGCGACGCCGCCGGTGCGGGCGAGCCAGGAAAACACCGGCGGGACGGACCAGGGGGAGTTGATCACCGCCCGCGTGCCTTCTGGCAGCACTCGGGGAACATTGCCGGGCAGACCGCCGCCGGTGATATGGGCGGCGGCTTTCAGCAGGCCCGCCCGGTGCAGCGCCAGCAGCGACCGCACATAGATTTTTGTGGGTGCCATCAGGGCGCCGCCCAGTTTTTCGCCCGCCGCGAAGGGGGCCAGCGCGTCCCAGCCTAGCCCGCTGGCTGTGACAATGCGGCGAATGAGCGAAAATCCGTTGGAGTGGGGGCCGCTGCTGGCGAGGCCGAGCAGCGTGTCCCCCGGACAAACATTTTGGGGCAGCAGCGTGTCGCGTTCGGCGGCGCCCACGGCAAAGCCCGCGAGATCGTAGTCGCCGCCCGCATACATGCCGGGCATTTCCGCTGTTTCGCCACCCACAAGTGAAGAACCGGCCTGGCGGCAGCCTTCGGCGATGCCGGCGATCACCTGGCGTGCCTGCGCGAGGTCGAGTTTTCCGGTGGCAAAATAATCTAGGAAGAAAAGCGGCTCGGCGCCCTGGACGATCAGGTCGTTGACGCACATGGCCACCAGATCGATGCCAACGCTGTCATGGATGCCGGTTTCGATGGCGATCCGTAATTTCGTGCCGACGCCGTCGGTGGTGGAGACCAGGATGGGGTCATGGAACCCGGCCGCCTTGAGGTCGAACAGGGCGCCGAACCCGCCGAGGCCGCCCAGCACGCCCGCGCGTGCGGTGCCGCGCGCCAGCGGTTTGATGGCTTCCACCAGAGCGTCCCCGGCATCGATGTCGACCCCGGCGGCGCGGTAGGTCAGGCCATTGGGTTCCGCCCCGCTCGGCTTATCGTTACTGGCACTGGTCACGAAGGCCCCCGATACGCTAAGGCCTTGCTCCGGGAGTGGTCGGAAAATGCCGGAAGCCGCAAGGCGGTCGAATGGTGGCGGAAACAACCATAGCGCTGGCCATGGCGCAATGAGCCATACTGCAATGCGCCAAGGTGCAATGCGCCAAGGTGCAATGCGCTGGGGCGTAATGAAGATGGGGGTGGGCCATGCCTGACGGCACGCGTCTCGCCCGGCCGGTCACCTCGGCGCTGGTCACGGTTCCCAACATCATCACGTTCGGCCGGCTGTGCGCCGTGCCGCTGGCGGTCTGGCTGGTGCTGCAGCACCAGATGGCGGAGGCGTTCTTCCTGTTCGTCGCCGCTGGTGTGTCGGACGCGGTGGACGGCTGGCTCGCCCGCCGCGGCGCCGGCAGCGCGCTGGGCGCGATCCTCGATCCGGTGGCCGACAAGGCGCTGCTGGTGACGATGTATGTGACGCTCGCCGCGGTCGGCGCGCTGCCCGACTGGCTGGCGATCCTGGTGGTGTTTCGCGACGTGGTGATCGTGGGCGGCGTGCTGGTGCTGGCGGTGCTGGCGCTGCCGGTGTCGATCAAGCCGCTGTATGTCTCGAAATTCAACACCGCCTTGCAGATCGTGCTGGTGGCGGTGACGCTGCTGCTGGCGGGTTTTGAGTTTTCGCTGCCGCTGATCCAGAAAATCCTGGAATGGGCGGTCGCGGCCACCACTTTTGGCTCCGGCGCGGCCTATGTATGGAAAGCGGCGCGGACGCGATGACCGCTCCAGAGACGATCCCCGGGGGCTCGCCTCTGGAGCACGCGACGCGTAGCCAGCGGATCGCCCTGCTGGTGGGCCTCGGCGTCGCGGCTTGGCTTGGCTTGCAGCTTTTCGCCGCCGTGCTGCTGCCTTTCGTGGCGGCCGCTGGCATCGCCTATGTGCTGGATCCCCCGACCACGCGCCTGACCCGCATCGGCATGCCACGCGGACTGGCTGCGCTGCTGATGATCATCTTCGTGCTCGCCGCGGCGCTGCTGTTCGCGTTGCTGCTCTATCCGCTCATTCTGGCACAGATCAGCCTGCTGCTTGGGCGGCTGCCGCTGTATGTTTCGCAGTTGCAGGGCTGGGCGCAGGAGATGATCGTCCGGCTGCAGACCAATCTCGGCAAGGAGATCGTCGACGAAAAACTGCGCGATCTGGTGAGCGGCCAGGCCGGCAACCTGCTGTCCATCGCGCTGACCACGGTTTCGCGCCTGATCGGCGGCGGCTTTGCGCTGTTCAACGTTTTTACTTTGGTCGTCGTCACGCCGGTCGTGGGTTTCTATCTGTTGCGCGACTGGCCCGCGGTGATCGCCATGGTGGATGGCTGGCTGCCACGCCGCAATGTCGATGTGATCCGCGCCCAGGCGCGCGAGGTCGATCGCATCCTGTCCGCCTGGGTGCGCGGGCAAATGCTGTGTTGCGTGATTCTGGCGCTGTACTACATCGTCGCGCTGCGGCTGGTGGGGCTGGATTTCGGCCTGATCATCGGGCTGGCCGCCGGGCTGCTGTCGTTCATTCCCTATGTCGGCTCGCTCACCGGGGGCGTGACGTCGCTGGCGCTCGCGCTGGCGCAGTTTCCGGATTGGCGCGGCGTGAGCATGGTGGCGGTGGTGCTGGCGATCGGCCACACACTGGAGGCCTACGTCATCTATCCGCGCTATCTCGGCGACAAGGTGGAGTTGCCGGCGGTCTGGGTCATTTTTGCCCTGTTCGCCGGCGGCGCCGCGTTCGGATTCTTGGGTGTCATGCTGGCGGTGCCGGTGGCGGCGACGATCGGCGTGCTGTGCCGGTTCTGGCTGCGCCGCTACATGGCGAGTTCGCTGTATCGGGACCCGGAGGCGCCGGCCACATGAATGCCACGTCCGCCGGCATGGCACGCCAGCTCGCTTTGCCGTTCGCGCATCATGCCGAATACACGGCGGCGGATTTTCTGGCGGCACCTTCCAACGAAGCGGCGCGGGTCTGGCTGGCGCGCACGGCGGACTGGCCGTTCGGCCGGCTGGCGTTGTGCGGGCCGCGGGGCAGCGGCAAGACGCATCTGCTGCATGTGTGGTGCGGGCAGCAAAATTCTTCTTTGTTGTCGGGGCCGGAGCTGCGTGGGCTGCCGGATTTTTCCACCCGGGACAACATCGCGCTGGACGACGCCGACCTCGCTGACGAATTTTTTCTCCTTCACCTGATCAACGCCGCCGCCGAGGCCGGCCGCAAGCTGCTGCTGGCCGGCCGCGTGCCGCCCGCCCGCTGGCCGGTGCGCCTGCCCGACCTCGCCAGCCGGCTGCGCGCCACCACACCTGCAAAAATTCTGCCAGCCGAGGATTCTCTTCTCCGCGCCCTGCTGGCGCGACTGCTCGCAGAACGTCAGCTGGCGGTGCCCGAGGCGGTGCAGGACTGGCTTCTCCTGCGCCTGCCGCGCAGCCAGGCGGCGATGCGGGAGGCAGCGGCGCGGCTCGACCGTGCCGCCCTGATGACCGGCGGCGGCGTGACCAGAACCCTGGCCGCCGCGGTTTTGGCCGCGTTCCCGCCAGAGGGGGATCCAGAGGGAGATGACAAGGGAACGGGTGAAATTTTTGCCGAAGAATCCCCGTCCGACCCCGTCCTGCTGTAGAATGCCGCGATGAACGAGGATTCTGCACATACCCCAGGCAGACTGACCCCGGCCACCTCCGGGCTTACGCGGGCGGACCCAAGGGGAGAAATCGCCACCAGCCCGGCGCGCTTCATCAACCGCGAACTCTCCTGGCTCGACTTTAATCACCGCGTGGTGGAGGAGGCCGAAAATCCGCGCCATCCGCTGCTGGAGCGGCTGCGCTTCGTCTCCATCAGCGCCTCCAACCTCGATGAGTTTTTTTCCGTCCGCGTCGCCGGTTTGGTCGGGCAGGAGAAGGCCGGGGTCACCACATTGTCGCCCGACGGGCTGACCCCGGCGCAGCAGCTGGCCGCCATAAAACTCCGCGCCGAAGCGCTGCTGACGGACCAGCAGCGCGTCTGGCGGGAACTCAGCAAGAACCTGCGCGATGCCGGCATCGCTGTCGCCGATGCCGCTTCCCTGAGCGAGGCCGATGTCGCCTGGCTCGAAGCCTGGTTCATGGAGCGCGTCTTTCCGGTGCTGACGCCACTGGCGATCGATCCCGCGCACCCGTTCCCGTTCATCCCCAACATGGGACTCGTAAAAGTGCTGCGGCTGAACCGGCCGGGCGATCCGGGCGGCATGCGCGCGCTGATCCCGCTGCCCGCGCAAGTGGAGCGTTTTGTCCGCCTGCCGCGGGAGGCCGGCGCGCCGATTCGCTTCATCCTGCTGGAAGAACTTGTCACGCTGTTTCATGATCGGCTGTTTCCGGGTTTTGTGGTCGCCGGCCGCGGCATGTTCCGCCTGATCCGCGACACCGATGTGGAGTTCGAGGAAGAAGCCGAAGACCTTGTGCGTGCCTATGAATCGGCGTTGAAGCGGCGTCGCCGCGGCGTTGTGATCCATCTCACCCTTTCCGCCGACATGCCGGAAGATCTTCGGGAACTCGTCGCCGGCGAATTGGGCGCGCCGCCGGAGGAAATTTTTGTCCAGGACGGCATTCTGGGGGTCGCCGATTTACGCCAGCTGATCGTGGATGATCGCCCTGATCTGCAATTTCCGCCGTACACGCCGCGCTTTCCGGAACGCATCCGCGATTTTGCGGGGGATTGTTTCGCCGCCATCCGCGCCAAGGACATCGTCGTCCATCACCCGTTCGAAAGTTTTGACGTCGTCGTGCAGTTTCTGCGCCAGGCGGCGCAGGACACAAATGTGATCGCGGTGAAGCAAACTCTGTATCGCACCAGCCATGACAGCCCGATCGTCAAGGCGCTGATCGAGGCGGCCGAAGCTGGCAAATCCGTCACCGCAATGGTCGAGCTGCGCGCACGTTTCGATGAGGAAGCAAATATCCGCCTCGCGCGCAACCTGGAAGCCGCTGGCGTCCAGGTGGTGTTCGGCTTCGCCGGCCAGAAGACGCACGCAAAACTTTCGCTCGTCGTGCGCCGGGAAGGAAATGTCGTGCGTTCGTACGCGCATTTCGGCACCGGCAACTACCATCCGATCACCGCGCGCAGCTACACCGATCTTTCGTTTTTCACCTGCGACCCGGACCTGACGCGCGACGCCGCGCGGGTGTTCAACTACATGACCGGCTACGCCCGCCCGGAGCGGATGGACGCGCTCGCCTTCAGCCCGCTCACCATGCGCGCGGTGCTGCTGGACCTGATCGACTGCGAGATCGCCTTCGCCCATGCCGGCCGCCCTGCCGCAATCTGGTTGAAAGTGAATGCCCTGGTCGATGCCCAGCTGATCGACAAGCTCTACGAAGCCTCGCGGGCCGGCGTTGTGGTGGTGGGGGTGGTGCGCGGCATCTGCTGCCTGCGCCCCGGCGTGCCGGGCCTCTCGCAAAACATCCGCATCAAGTCGATCGTCGGGCGGTTCCTGGAGCATTCTCGTATTTGCGCATTCGGCAACGGCCACGCGCTGCCCAGCCGGCATGCGCGCGTTTATATCAGCTCGGCCGACTGGATGGAGCGCAACATGGATTGGCGCATCGAAACCCTGGTGCCGATCCATAATCCCACTGTCCACGCGCAGGTGCTCGATCAGATCATGGTGGTGAATTTGCGCGACACGATGCAAAGCTGGGAACTCAGCGCCGATGGCGCCTGGCACCGCGTGACGAAGGGCAAGAAGCCAGTGTCGGCGCATGATTATTTCATGACCAACCCGTCGCTGTCCGGCCGTGGCTCGGCGCTGCATGGGCCAACGCTTGCAAGTGGGGCGCTTGCCAACGGGCCGCCCGCGCCGGAGCTGCGCCGCTCCGAGCGGATGGCGCAGGACTGAAATCATGCCCTTCACACCGCCCTCCGACGCGCCGCGCTGCGCGGTGGTGGATCTCGGGTCCAACTCCGTCCGCCTCGTCGTCTTTGAAGGACGCAGCCGCAACCCGGTGGCGATCTTCAACGAAAAAGCCGTGCTGCGGCTGGGCCGCGGCCTGCAAAGCACCGGCCGGCTGAACGAAGAGGGCATGGCGCAGGCGCTGACGGTGATGCATCGCTATCACGCGGTGGCGCGCGCCATGGGCGCCGATCCGTTCGAGGTGCTGGCGACCTCCGCCGTGCGCGATGCCACCAACGGCCCGGATTTCGTCGCAGCCCTCGGCGCGCGCATGCCGGGCGTGCCGATCCGCGTTCTGTCCGGCGAAAAAGAAGCGGAATTTTCCGCGGCCGGCGTGCTGTGCGGCATTCCCGCCGCCGACGGCATCCTCGCCGATATCGGCGGCGGCTCGCTGGAACTGGTGCGGCTCGATGCCGGCCGCCAGGGCCCGGCGCACACGCTCGCCCTCGGCGTGATCCGTCTGGCCGAGCGCGCCGCCAATGATTCGACGCGCGCCCGCGTGATCGCCGAGGCGGACCTTGCACAAGTACCCTGGCTCGCCGAAGGATCGGGGCGCGATCTCTATCTCGTCGGCGGCGCCTGGCGGGCGCTGGCGCGCATCCACATGGCGCAGACGAGCTACCCGCTGAACATGGTACACCACTACACGATCCGTCGCGACGAAGCGCGCGACTTGACGGAAGTGATCGCCAGCTCCGGCCGCCGCGCGCTGGAACGCCTGCCCGGCATTCCACGCCGCCGCATCGATGATCTGCCGTTCGCCGCGGTGACCCTGCGCCGCCTGCTGCGCGCAACGGGTGTGCGCCGTGTTGTCTTCAGCGCCAACGGCCTGCGCGAAGGCTGGTTCATGCGCCGCATGCCGGAAGATGTGCGCGCCGAAGACCCGCTGCTCGCCACCGGGCGCGATTTTTCCCGCCGCCTCGGCCGCGATCCCACGCTGCCGCCGGCCCTCCTGGCCTGGACCGATCCGCTGTTTCCGCACGAGCCGCCCGAAACCCGCCGCCTGCGCGAAGCCGCCTGCTGGGTGTCCGATATCGGCAGCCACGACCATCCCGAATTCCGCGCGGAACAAGCCTTCTTCCGTGTGCTGCGCCAGCCCGGCATCGGCCTGGATCATCACGTGCGCGCCTTCCTCGCCCTCACCATCGCCATGCGCTACGAGGCCGACACCGACGCCCCCTTCCTGCACGCCGCGCGCGCGCTGCTGGATGTCGCGACCGCGCATCGCGCCGTGACATTGGGCATCGCGCTGCGCCTCGCCTACACGCTGTCGGCGGGCACGACGGACCTGCTGGCCGGCACCGCGCTGATCGTGCAGCCCGACCGCTTGGTGCTGCGGCTCGCCGAAACTTCCGGTGTGTTTGCGGGTGAAAGCGTGGTCCGCCGGCTGGACCGGCTCGCACAGGAAATGGGCTTGGAAGCCATCGCCGAAACCATGGCCGCGCAAGCGGCGTGATCCCGGCTACGCCGCGCGGGCAAGCTCCGCCAGCATGGGCAGCAATGTGGTCAGGTCGCGTTCAGCGACGCACACAAGATAGTGCTCCGCCATAGGGGAGTCCTCGACGGCTTCCGGCAGAGGCTGGTCGTCGGGGCCGAGTGGCAGCGCGGTCAGGCCGAGATCGGCATAGACGCCGAGCAGGTCCGGCCCGGCGCGCCAGAACGCGGGGTCGCGGCCTTCCTGCGCCGCAAGATCGCGCAGGCGCCAGACCGCGGCGACGCGGTCGGTTGCGTCGCCGATCGGATCGCCGAGGCCGAGCAGGATGCGCCCGCAGCGGCGGAACGGCAGGGCGGAGCCTTCGGACTCGCCCCAGATCAGGCCGTCGGCCATGGCGGGCGGGGTGCCGCCGAGGGACGCGAAGCGGGCGCGCGCCACTTCGTTCCAGGGCTGGGCGGTGACGAGGCCCGGACGGACCAGGCTCCAGATCGCGTAGAGGCCGAGGGCCACCGCAAGCGTCACGGCGACGCGCAGCGCGGCGGGAATGTCGTGGGAAAAAATAATTTCCCACCAGGCGAGTTCGGACATCGCGGGGGTGCGGTGGGCGAAGCCAGCCAGCAACAGCACGCAGGCCGCGAGGCCGAGCAGCGGCAGCGCCATCGAAACCTGCGGCGGGCCGCTGAACAGATGGGCGTGGCGGTAGAAGCCGCGGCGAAACGGGGCGATCAGCCCCATCGCGACCAGCAGCACCGCGCCGATCCACCAATGTTCGCTCTGGGCGAAGCTGAACACGGCGCCGGTCGCCAGCAGGGCGAGCGTCGCGCCCCAGGCCAGGTTGACGCGGCGCGAGATGCCGACCGCCAGCACCATCAGCCCGGCGCCGATCAGCGATGGAACAAACTGTCCCGCCTCGGAGGCGAGGCCGGCGAAATCGGGATCGATCCAGGCGAAATCGGGCGGCCGCGCCAGCACGCCGACGGAGAGCAGCAGCGCGCCGCACAGCGCGACCGCGCCGGTGGCGACGGCAATCGGAAAATCGGGCTCGACCCAGCGTGCGATGGTCTGCACGCCCTTGAGCATGGAGCCGCCACGCAGCAGCACCTCGTTGCCGGCGAACATGGAGCCGGCCACGAACAGCGGGATGATGTAGTAGTAAAGGCGAAACACGACGATAGCGCCGACGATGGCGGGCGCGTCGATCCAGGGCGACAGGCCGATCAGCATGACGGTGTCGAACACGCCGATGCCGCCCGGCAGATTGGCGGCCAGGCCCGCCGTGTAGGACGCCACGTAGACGGCGAGGAAGCTCAGCAAGGTCAGCCCCGGCGCCGCGGGCAGCAGGGCGTAGAAGATAACGGCGGTGATGACGACATCGATCGTCGCCAACCCCACTTGTACCAATGCCAGGCGAAATCCCGGCAGCTCGATCGCGTGGCCGAACAGGCGGATACTGCCAAAGACGCGGGAAAGCGTGATATAGGCGATGACGACGCCCCACAGGCCGATGCCGACGAGGTAGAGCATCCAGCGTGGCAGCGCGGCGCCAAGAAGCGGCACCGCGTCGGGGGCCGCGAACGCCACCAGGCCGCCGAGCACCATGCCGCCAAGGGCGAAAGTCAGACTGCAGAACGCCACCAGCTTGGCGATCTGCATCGGCGTTAGGCCCCAATGCGCATACAGCCGGTAGCGCACGGCGGCACCGGAGACGGCGGCAAACCCCAGATTATGCGACAGCGTGTAGGCGCAGAACGACGCGAAGCAGACGCGGCCATAAGCAACCCGGTGTCCCGCATAGATGGTGCCGAGCAGGTCGTAGAATGTCAGCACGTAGTAGGACATCACCGTCCAGAGGAAGGAAAAAGCCAGCGACCACGCCGACATGGCGCCGAGCGCACGCGAAATATCTGCCAACTTGAGGCCGCGAAATTCCTTCTGTACGACGTAGATCGCGCCGAACAGCAAAGCCACGCCCAGCAGTGCGGGCAAATGGCGGGCGCATTTCTTGAGCGTGTCCATGCTGCGTGCCGGCACCTGTTTCAGCCGGTGTCGGCGCTGCGGATCAGCGCCGCCTCGATCAGCGCCACGGTTTCGGGCACACCATAGAGGGCGACGAAACCGCCGAAGCGTGGACCTTCCTGCTGGCCCAGCAGCACCTGATAAAGACAGCCGAACCAGGCGCGCAGTTCCGGGAAGGGATGACGTTTTCCAACCTCGTAGACCAGACTTTGCACGGCCTCCGCGTCCGCCGGGCCGTCCAGGCCACGCAGGGTTTCGGCGAGATCGGCGAGCGCCGCGCGTTCGATCGCGTCAGGCTCCCGAAAACGTTTTTCGGGGCGGACAAAATCCTGATAATAGGCGATGGCGTGATGCACGAGCCGATCGAGAAACGGCATCGACGCGGCGGATGCCGCCGGGTTGTAGCGCCGAATAAAACCCCAAAGAATTTCCGCTGACTCCGCATTCACCACGGACGCGAGATTGAGCAACATGGCGAAGGAAACCGGGCTGCCGCCATGCACCGGGGGCACGCCGGCGTGGACATGCCAGGCTGGATTGGCGCGCGCGGTTTCGGCGTCCTGCGCTAAAAATTTATCGGTGTTGGCGAGGTATTCATCCACCGCGCGCGGAATGACGTCGAAATAAAGCCGCTTGGCGCGCGGCGGTGCGTTGTACATGAACTGCGAAAGCGATTCCGCCGGCGCATAGCGCAGCCATTCGTCAACGGACAGGCCATTGCCCTTCGATTTGCTTATTTTCTGGCCCTGTTCGTCGAGGAAAAGTTCGTAGGTAAAAGTTTCGGGCGGCTCGGTGCCGAGAATGCGGCAGATGCGGCTCGACAGCCGCACGCTGTCCATAAGGTCCTTGCCGGACATTTCGTAGTCCACGCCGAGCGCGTAC
>Ga0315281_10003667_pt1 | contig 22475 bp, 18 predicted proteins | sample YL17G07_0_MG_FD_204540 | JGI IMG/M metagenome (GOLD analysis project Ga0315281, IMG submission 204540) | Sediment microbial communities from Yellowstone Lake, YNP, Wyoming, USA - YL17G07_0 | ecosystem: Environmental > Aquatic > Freshwater > Lake > Sediment | place: USA: Wyoming | collected... | reverse complement strand
TGCAGAAAGGGCGTCTCCTCCCGCCTACCCGCAAGCCAGTCTTCGTGCTGTCTGAGGAGGGGCTTCAGGATGTCGCCAGGTCTCGTCTCGGGACTGTTACCACACCAGCCAGGGAGTTCCTGGATCAGGTCCCGTTCCACCGTCCCAAAGAACCGCTCGATGGGCTTGGCCTGAGGGTTGGCCGGGAGAGTGTGCAAAGTCTGAACCCCCAGTCCTCTCCATATCCCTTCCATCCGCTCCTCCCCCAACACCTCGATCCCATGCGCCCTCAAGAACAACTCCGTCGTCCCCAAATCCATCCTCCAAGGCCGGGAGTTCCCTTCCAAGTACCGCGACCGGTAGTCCCGGCCGTTATCCACATAAACCGTTTCCGACAGCCCCATGATCTTGTCTCGCTTGGGCAGGACGGCATGCCGGTAGGCCAAGGCAATGGTGTCCGAATTCGGCCGTGCGGAGATGAACCACCCCGGCAGGACTTCCGTCTTCAGATCCAGCCAGGCTGAAATCCAGGGGCGGAACAGCTTCCCCGAGGACGCGTAGACGAACAGGTCGAACTCGTGGTGATCCCCACAGAAGATCTCTCGGTTGCGCAGATCCTGGTAAGTGCGAGGGATGTAGACCCCGTACCGCTCTCGGAAGGCTCGCTTCCCTTCCCGGCCCAGGGCTTTGACCGAAGGGGGTATCTCCCGGATGATCCTCAGCACGGTCGAATAGGAGAGCTCAAAACCACAGCGTGGACAGCGGTGGACCTTGTAAAGACCCCTGAATCCTCGTTCCAGGGGAACCATGGCTGCCTGTCGGCAGGCGATGCACTGGGCCAGGAGGCGTTTCCAGACCTTCGACCCGGAGGGGCGAGTCCGGCGGGAATAGAGCCCCTGAATGAGCAAGCGCAGGCGCTCACTGACCCGGATGCGCCCATCGGTCGCAGGAAACAGGATTGCCCCCTTCTTGCGGTCAAAGAGGGCAGTAAAACCCAGATAGACCGCCAGCAAGGGATCACCCTCGGCACTCTTGCCGGCCCGAATAAACCGGCTGCGCCAGCGGTAGAGAGTCCCGACGCCAACCCCAGCCTCTTGGGCGAGAGCACGGACACCCTCTGAGGGAATCCTCAGCCCGTTTATCAGTTGAGTCTTGGGGCGAAGCTGCTGGAGCCTGGCAATCAGCGACAGGCGACGTTCGGAAGTCTTCACTGCCTTGAGGCCATACTGAGCCACCAAATCCGCCAACCGCCGGCCCAGCGGCCCGCGCGAAAGGGTTAATTCCTTCTCGGAATCAGCCTGGACAAGAGAAAGGCTGGAAAGAAACCTGGGACGGCCAGAATGCCCTGACATGGAGGACCTGCCTCTCTTCCCGGCTTGGGGAGCCGGAAGGAAATGTGATACAAAGTTGAAAGGCAGGTTGAGCTGATGCCAACTCATCGGCTCGGCTTGCTTAGGGAGGTTGCAGAGGTCACACTCTGCAGCCTTCCGCCTAATCAACTCAACCTACGACTTGCTCCTTCTTGCCTTCATGCTGCCCGCCTTCTTGCGGCGGGGTTTCTTGCGATAATTGGCCTCTTTGTATTCGCGCGCTCTCTCAACGTCGCTTTTGGACCACATGCGGTAATCCTGTTTCGCAAATCTGGTCCGCTTCGGCTCGGCAATTCTTCCAGCATAGAGCCAACGCAGAAGTGTTGCTTTATGAACACCGAGCAGATTCGCTACCTCTTGAGTCGAATATATCCGCTCGCTCATACGTGTTAGCATATTTGAGCACCAGTGTCAAGTCGTTGTTCAAGGTCATTGCTGGGGTAGAACTTCAATTGGGTTGCGGCTCATGTCTGTGGATAAACTCACCTTCGCCCTTTGGCACTTCCCTCGGCACGTTGATTTTTGGCTGGCCCATAGGGAAATCTTCATTCTTCCGCCAGGCCAAGCCGCCGCCTCACCTTGTTCCAGTCGAAAGGCCCGTAGCCGGGATGGCTCCCACGCTGGTCCATGTATTCCATCTCTCGAAGGAGGTCAATGAGCATTCGTCGGCTTCGCGGGTCCTTGGCCGCCTCGCGAGGTGTCTTCCCGTCGAGAGCCGGTAAAGGGTGGTCCACCCAATCTTCATAATGGCGCCTCATAGCTTCCTGGAGGTAGGCCTGAGCCTCAGGGGGCGGCTCAGGCAGAACATCATCGCGTTCAGCCAATCCTCGGTCGAGCCTAGCCCTGGCCTCCTCGAGGATCTTCTGACCCTCTTTGATTTCTTCGCCCCTAACTTCGATCAATCCCACTTGCTTCAACAAATTGCTCCCTCGTGCGACTCGCTCGCGGGAGTTACACTCCAACAGCAGTTCGTTTCCCGCAAGGACGATACGACCCAGCAGGACAGTCTTTTTTCCTCTCCGACCCTGCCAAACAAACTCAACTTCTTCTTTCTCGCAGCCGGTGAGTTCCTCAAGTTCCTGATGGGCCCTCAATCCCGCCAAGAATTCTTCCGGATTCCCGACCTCAAAACGCACCTTGCAGAGAGCCAGAGGCTCTCCATCCGTATTAACTAGTCGCGGGAGTCGGCGCATCCGCTCGTGGAGCTTCACCGTTAACCTCCCGAAGATTTCCGGCCTGGCCCTGAGGAATTCCCGCCAGCCGGCACTCGGGTAGTTTCGCCTGTGTTTTTGAAGCTCGTAGCTCAGGTAGGCTCTGATGAACTCTTTTTGCCGGGGCGGAAAAGCATGCGCCCCACCAGCTACAAAATGGTAGGGCCCGGCAGGGTATGCGTGGCAGAAGATCAGACACCACTTTTCGGCGGAGAGCGATAAACCCCGGTCGTGAACAAAAACCCTGCCACCTTCCAAGGCGTTTTCGAGTTCCACGCCTCGACCCGGGTCGAGGCGTACTACCTGATAAACCGTCCTATGCGAAGCGTTCAGTGCGGCTAGGATTTGCCGTTCCTCGCCGCTAAGGGAGAGATCTGTGGCCATGGCTTCGGCCAAGGTCTTACTGCGCCGCGTCTTCCTCCAGTCGAGCCACAACCACGCATGAAATTCCTCCGTCTCCGGTTCGCTTGGACCCTCTCTTTGCCAACGTTCCAAGGTCCCTTTGCCCCAGTATCTTTCGACGAGCTTCTCGAAATCGAGATGTGCCTCGTCAATCCTCTCCATCCCTTTTCGGATCAGTTGGCGGTCCGTTTCTTTCCAGACTGCCAGGTCGGGATCAAGCTCGTCAGGAACAGGATTCTTCGAGGAGGAAACCCCAACGAAGGCTTCTTGCGCAGTGCGATCCCGGCTCATGCAACATTTCTTGTATTTCTTCCCGCTTCCACAAGGACAGGGGTCGTTACGCCCAATCAAGATGCAACTCCCGAGTGTCGTAGGAAAACTGAACTAAGAAGTCGATCCGCTGAGTCGAACAGTCCGATCATACACCAAACAGACCATTCATTCGCTGCGGGGACTCCAACTCCATAAGCGATCTCAATGCAAGGATTCCAGAAAGCTCCACCCGTGCTGCAATCCTTGAGGCTGTCGGATTTCCCTGCTAGACTTCCCTGGTCATGCACGCCCTAGTTGGGGATCGCCAAAAACGCGCACGGCCCAGGGAATAAGAGGGGCTTCTCGGCAAATCGGACCAAGGTCGAACTTCCGGCGGTGTTTCTAATCATGGCCACTAACTCCATTGAATTCAGTGCGGTTGGGGTTTTGGGTATGGATAGGCGAAGGCCAAGGACAAGTAGGAAACGAAGAGCTGCAAGCAAGGTAGCGCTCTTAGTTTCGTAGGGGGTTGACATGAACATCGGCAAACGTCTGCGTGACCTGCGGCAAGCCAAGGGATTCTCCCAGGGCGACATCGAGAAGCGTACCGGGCTCCTACGCTGCTATACCTCGCGGGTCGAGAATGGTCACACCATTCCGTCCATCGAAACCCTGGACAAGTTCGCCAAGGCCCTTGAGGTTGAGCTCTATCAGCTCTTTTTCGTTGGCCATGGTAAAGCTCAGCGCCCCAAAGCGGCAGGGGTTACGGCTCTCGGGCCTCCAGAGGAGAGGTTGTCAAAGCTCTTCAGCCAGATGTCCAAGCCAAACAAGCGACTGCTTTTCTTGATGGCTCGCCAACTAGCTTCTACGGAAAAGCGAAAGTAAGTGATTAGGACAAGAGAGTCGCCGTCCGCGTTGACGAACCGGGGCTCACAGATCCCCTGATGCCGACAGTGCTGGTGGAGGTACTGGAGGCGTGGGACACCGTAGAGTGGGGGCTGACCGCGTGGTCACTAGGTGAAGTGGACACCTAGCTGTAAATGACGCAAAGGCGCGGGTAGTTTCAAAGGTTCCGAAGCCGGGCAGGCAGAAAGTCTAGCTTATCGAACCTCGCTGGGCTGTCTCATTTCCGCTGAGGCCGGACACTAACGGCTACACCTCCGCAGGTTGGGCAGCGGACGGGTCTCTGCTTGTCTCGCTCGTCAAAGCCGCTAACTTCCATAAATTCAACGCGAACGAGGTTTTTGGTATGGACAGCTTGCGCCGACTACCAGGATCGTGTGTTCCACAATCTCAAATGCAAACGGATTCAATGCGATGAAATCTGGGCCTTCTGCTATGCGAAAGACAAGAATGTCCCCGCCGACAAACAGGGAAAGTTTGGGTTCGGCAGCGTATGGACCTGGACCGCGATTGATGCCGAGACAAAGTTGATTCCTGCTTTCACGGTGGGCAACCGTGATGCGCGGACTGCCCGAATTTTCATTGAGGATTTGGCCGGTCGCCTTGCGAATCGCGTCCAGCTTACAACCGATGGCCTCAAGGTTTATCTAGAAGCTGTAGAAGGCGCATTCGGATGCGACATTGACTATGCGATGTTAATTAAGCTCTTTGGTGCGGACAGACAGGAAGAGGCCCACTATAGTCCCGCTGAGTGCATCGGGTCTGAGACTAAGAAGATCATGGGGAACCCCGATCCGAAGCACATTTCTACCAGCTATTCGGAACGCCAGAATCTCACGATGCGGATGCAAATGCGGCGATCCACCCGCCTGACCAATGGATTCTCAAGGAAAGTGGACAACCACGCCTACTCTGTGGCGCTCCATTTCATACACTATAACTTCTGCCGGATTCACCAGACACTAAGGGTTACGCCCGCGATGGAAGCCGGACTCACCGACCACGTCTGGACAATCGAGCAGATGTTTGATAACATGTATCTGTAAGCTTTCGGAGGATGTATGCTCAGCGAATTTCAAACCAATGGTGTGTGGGAGAGTATGCTTGCCGCCGAAACGCGCGCCTTGTACTTCGCTAATCTCGCCAGTCGGTACACACGCATCAAGCAACTGATAAGCGGAGCATCATTCTTCTTTTCCTCCGGTGTGGCTGTAAGCCTACTTGCCAAATCACCGAATGCGGTCGCCCTTGTAATAGCTTCTCTTTTAGTCGCCCTGCTTAATGCTTACTCCATAGCGGTGGGTCTAGACAGGAAAATAGGAACGATGGTGAAACTGCATTCCCAATGGCAAGAAATTGCTACGGATTATAATCATTTGTGGAACCATGCATACGAGGAAGGTTCGGAAAGTAGGCTAGATGAGATCGTTAAGCGTGAGCGGGAGCCGTCAGAATTGGCCGCCACAGACGCCCCCAATAACGAAAGGCTCATGAGAAAGTGGCAAGACCGTGTATTCGCCTCCTACCGTCTCAGCTGAGAGACTTCCCCTTACGGAAAAGACTTGGCCTCCGATGCCAAGGCCCGCTCCTCCGCCTCCGACGCGTCCGCCGAATCCTCCAACTCCCCCAACTCCGCAGCCTCCGCAACCCCCCACACCTACCCCTCAGCCACCAGACTCCTCAGCCCCCTAGTTCAAGATGCTCCGTCACCTGATTGTTCAAAGTGCACCACTACCTCAAACTGCACCACTACCGAAGATGGAGGCCACTTGCCTGATAGATCATAAGTGGCCTTATAATGAGAACGTATCCCCGCCGCAATCGTGGGGGTGCCGGGTCTTAGGTCCGTCAGCTGACGGATTAGGCGGGTCGGCCTAAACAAGAGTTAGGCGGCACTCTCATTTCGGTGCCCAGCCCCATGCCTACTGACTCCAAGGACGCCAAGCTACCGAGCAGGTTGACCCACGAGGATCACACCGCGTTCCTAGGACGTGACTTCGACCAAGCCTTCTCCGAGAAGCGACGGTTGGAGGATCAGGTCTGGGACATCTGCAAGTTCGCATTTACGGCTCACAGCGCCCTGGTTGGCCTTGCCATCGGCGCCTACCGCTACTCACTTGACCGGACGCCAGACCTAGTGCCGGCGGCCATGGTTGTGCTCGCGATCACATTGGCAGTGGACCTGTTCCTTGTCCTTCTCATGGTCCGCACTCGCATCTACTTCGTCGCTGTTTCGCGCTACATCAACGAGCAGCGCGCGTTCTTCTTGCGGGACAAACCGCTAGGCTTCCAAAACTCCACAGGATTCTATACTGATCCAACCAGACCACCATACTTCAGTTGGACTAGCACTCAGGTGTGGGCTACTTTGCTCGTCGCGCTGTTCAATGCTGTCGTAGGCGCGACCCTCGTCTTTCTTCTGGCTCGACACTACGTCAACCGCGGAACGTTCTCGGCTCTAACTCTTGCAGTCATCTTCGTTGTTCAGGCACTCTCTATCCGTGCTCACCTCCGGGCCAAAGAGGGTCGCGCCACTACGGACGCCGTCTGGGGCAAAGGGGGATAGGCAATGGGCGAGCTACATCACCTCGATGTCGGCTGCGCCGACGCGAGTCTGATCATGACCGATGCGACATTCCTCGTCGACTGTCACCGCATAGACGACCACGCTCACCTGCTGCCAAAAAGCAAGCATCTTCGAGGAGTATTTGTCACTCACCAGCACCGCGACCACTATTCCGGCCTCGAGTTCCTACGGAAGCAGAAGTACACAATCGACTGTTTAATTTACAGCCCCTACGACCGGCGGTATGATGACGTGAGCGTCACAATAGAAGAGTGGAACGAGTTCGCGGAGCTAAGGGACTACTTCAAGAACAACGGCACCAAGCTTTACGCCCCGTTTCGACAGGACTCGTGGGACACCGCATACTGGGACACCAACGGCGTCCAGTTCTGGATACTTGGACCCAAGAGGAGCACAGCACAAGCCGACTCGCGTCAACTTCACGATGCCTGTCTCGTCGTCAAAGCCCATCTTGGCAGCCGGAAGTGCCTCTTCACCGGCGATGCCTCGGACCCGAATCTGCAAGATGTTGCGGGACTGAATCACATATGCGACGACATCCTCCGCGCTAGCCATCATGGAAGCATCGAGGGCGCGGATTTAGATTTTATCAAGAAGTGCAACGCCAGCTATACCGTCATTTCCACTGAGGCCGGTGTGTATGACAAAGTGCCGCACCCTGGCGCGCTGAACCGCTATCGGGAAAATACCAAGAACAAGGTGTATCGAACGGACCAGGATGGCTCTCTCAGGTGGACGTTCTAGGGTGTGCGACTGCGGGATCGGCCTAACCAGCGCTTGCACCCAACCGCTGAAAAGCGCGGCGGGTGAAGCCCCGGTCTTTAGGCGCACCTTGGCCTTTTGAAACCATATGGTAGTCACCGACGATCAAGATACACGACTGGTATTGTATCAGGCCGCGTCGCAGCACTGGGCGCACGCGGAGCAGATACGCTGGACCCTTCTCTACAACTATCTCATGGCGAGCACAATCCTCTTGCTCGCATGGGCGACAGTTTTTGCATCCAGCTCCTCGCATCCCAAAGTGCAAGTCGTGTTTGCTGCCGCTGGAGCGGCACTCAGCGCTCTATGGGTTGCGCTCGGCGCACGCGCCACCGCGTTTGTAAGCATGTACACCGAAACCGGAAGGTCACTCGAGCCGTCGCCTGAGCCACTTGCTGGGGAAGTCGCACGTGTGGGTCCCTTCGCCGCCGCCGCACGGCATAGGAGTTCGATGACGGGCGTCGGCCGTTTTGCACCGTCTCATCTCGTATTGTGGTTCGTGCCAACCTTGTTTCTAGTCGTCTATCTTGGTCTCCTCTACCTCTCTATTCGCGACGCACTCCGTCCGAACCTCGTCATCCCAGGATGGAGCGTTATTCTAGCGGCCTTGATAGTCCTGGGCTTCGCCGCTCTCTCGCTACGCGACACGTTTCGACTTGCGCACGGGTCACGCCCGGCGCCCGGATACTGCTTTCACTGTGGTAGCGCTCTGACAGTCAAGCCCTCTTCAGGGCGTGACCGCCTCACTTGCACCGGCTGCGGGCGAGTGCACTACCCCCAGCTGATCGTCGGCGCTGGTGCGATCGTTGAGCGCAAGGGCAAACTGCTCTTACTCAAGCGCGCGCAGCCGCCTTTCGCCGGTCTATGGGGCTTGCCAGGCGGTCACGTCGAAGCGGACGAGAACCCCAAGATCGTAGCTGCAAGGGAGGTCTTCGAGGAAACGGGGCTCCGTGTGACCGCTCACGATCTCGCTGGCGCGTTCTTCTTCGACGACCATCCGCGTGGCAGCGGCGTTTTCCTTGTTTACCACTGTCAGTCTCTAGGCGGTGACCCGGCCCCCACATCAGAGGCGGCCCAGGTGTCCTTTTTCGCACCCTCTGAGGTTCCGACCGAGTTGGCCGGGGGCGGGCACCGCGCGGCGGTCGGGGCGTGGGCGCAACAGCACGTCGAGGTTAAAGGTGCCTAACAAGGGCTTGAAGCTGACGGCCCGGCTGGCCGCGCTGGCGCGCGTCTAACCCGGGCCCTGTCGTGAACTGGTTATGGTCAGCGCGGCCAAGACGCCGGGCCGCAGCTTAAGCCCTAATCGTTAGGCCCCATCGTCACGTTATGCCGACACCAAGCCTTTGGATCAACCCGGACGACCCGGAACTAAAGCGGCGTCTAAATTCACTCCAGCCAACACCCGGCTACTGTATTTTCATCGACATCGCAGGCTCGGCAGCAATGAAGCAGCAAGGCATCCGGCAGTGGATTACTCTCATCCATAACTGTTTTGCGAACGCTCGCCTCTTTCTTGACCCGTTTTCGCCTGTTAAGGGCATTGGCGACGCTCTGATGTATTACATTGAGCTTTCTGACCTCGGACAGTCGGGCTACACGCCGCTTCAGATTTTTGACGGCCTTTGGCAGATCGCCACAGAGGATGATTCCGAATTCCCGGCAGTCAGGATTGGGGCTGCTCGGTGTGAGCAAGCTTACGCGCTCACATTTTTGCCGGGCAACCAAGACTACTACGGAACCGACATTGACATGACAGCCCGTTTGCAGAGCCTTGCAAAGGAGCGTGAGGTCGTGATTGAGCGGCGCTTTTATGAAGACATCGCTGCGGACTATCGAAGCATCGGCAATCAGGAGCAGTTTGTATCGTACCGTTCCTTGCGTGGGCCGAGGCAGGAGAGCTTGAAGGGGATTCCAAGTGTTACAGAAGTTTACGGAACTCACGGGGCCTAACACACTGCTGGAGACGAGAGCCGTCCCGCTGGTCCGTTGGGCCTAACGTGTCCCGCACCACGCCGCTTGAGTCCTGCAAGCGCGCATCCCGTCGATAGGGCCAGACAGCCATTCGATCTGGGCCTGTTGCCAACTGCCCACACGATTCCGGGCGTATCGTTGCCGACTCGGAAACTATCCCAGCGCCTGGTGGCTCCTCCTCTGACGTCGGCGGTCACTTGGCCGTGAAGTCGGCAAACCGTCCGAGTGGAACTCGCCGGTTTGCGCGTTATCCGGCCCAGTGGCGCCCCGCTGCTCAGAAAGTGGCAAGATTTCTTCCGCGTGCGCCGTCACTCGGGCGGAACCAGGGTTCGGTTTGTGCGGGGCCCTAGTCCTAAGTCCGTCAGCTGACGGATTAGGCGTGCGGTGGCGTTGGCTTGGGCCGTTACTGGGACAGTGGCCAGATTTCGGCGGTTGAGATGGGGTCTATGATGTGGGAAAATTGGCTCTCTGGCGAGAGCCCAGGCTTGGCGTTATGAACAACTCCTCCCGTGACCGTCGGTCACCGTTGGGAGTCTTCCCTGGCCGCCCGGCTCCGAGGCTGTACGACCGGCTGGTGCCCGTGTCCGGCGAGACACGGAGGATTAGGCGAGGCCACCGGCCAGCCTAAGAAGTTGGAGGCAACAGGCCTGATAGATCATAAGTAGCCTTATAATGAGAACTTATCTACACCGCAATCGTGGGGGTGCCTGATCTTAGGCCGCCCGCCATGGGGCTTTAGGCGCGTCGGTCTAAACAAGAGTTGGGCGGCGGAGATCGATCCATGGCACGTCGCAAGAAGGCGGAACCGCTCGTCGCTACTGAACCGCAGCCTTCGCAAGTGACCGGCGTGTACTGGCTGTTTGCCGAGCGGAAGACGGGAGCTTACCCCGCCTACACCGAGAATCGCGGCAAATGGCTGATCTTCGTCCCGTTGACGCAGGTGGACGAAGTGTGGGCAAAAGTCAAGCCCGCGACGGAGCGGGGCTTGTTGGGAGATTCCGCCAAGGTGGCGACTGCCAAGCCCAATCGAAACGCCACCAGTCCCGATACGAGAGTGATATGCGTTTACACCTACGATTGGACGGATGAAGCGGATGTCCGGCGTATCCGTGAGCAGCTCCGTCAACTCGGGATAGTTGCCAAGATCCCGTACAAGGCGGACACCGATACTCTAGCTGGGAAATATGCGAATCGGGGGCACAGGCGAATCTCGAAGTATTACGAGTAGCGCCTAACCAAACGCTGCAACTGACCGCGGCGGCATGACGGGCGTTCCGGGGTTCACAGTCTCACCTGCCGCCGCGCCAGGTGAGCTTTGTCGTTAACCGGAGGATTCAGCGTCGCGAGGTAACATGGTGGATCGGCTAGACAAGTTTCTTCGCGGGTTTCGAGACAGCCGAAGTAGAGAGTACGTTCTAACGACTCGGCTCGTACATGATCTCAGTGTTGCCGCGGCCGCGTCGGGTTACAACCTTCTCGTGTATCTACCAACGGTCGATGCTGATGGATTCGACGTCATCCTCGATGACAGAGACCGACTGGTCGCGATTCAGCTGAAGTCGGTGGTTAGAGGCGGAAAGGCTGCCGGCTGGAGAATCCGGCGTTCTCTGGTGAGGCCAGAGCCGGAGCAAGCTGACCTCTTCGGGTTTGAGTGCTCACCCAACGGCACCGGCCGAGGAGGTGGTGTAATCCTGACAACTGCGGCGGCGGTCGGCGAAAACGTCGAAGTCGGCTACTCGTACACCGACATCATGGTCCTTTCAGTTCTTTGGTCGGGAATCGTCAGTCGGCCACAGCCTCAGCAGGACCGGCTGCGCCGCTTACGTAAGGACCTCGAATCGGAAGCGACCGGATCCGTCGAAATTCCGCGGTCGGCTTTTCTTCCTGCTGCAACGCCTGCTAAGCTTCTCGCGCTAATGGGACTTCACAGCCACGTCCAAAGCGCTTGGCGATCCCAGATGTCACATCTGTTGAGACATGAGAACCTTCGAGCGGACTTGCCCGCACCGGCTGCCACTCTGAGGACTGGTATTGCAGATGAACTTCAGGGACTCGCCAGTAGGCCGGGTAACAACGGTTTGCAGTCGGCGGCGGCCGGCGCTACCATGAGCCGCCGCGGCTCGCCGCCGGCGGTTTCGTCTTAGGCTTGCCAGGACCGGTTTTATCGAAGCCAGCCTAAGCGTGAGTTAGATCTCAGGACACCGACAATGGCGAAAGCGTCCACCGCTCGGCAGACGAAGAAGAAATCAAGCAAAGGTGCCTTGATCAAGGGCGTTTCTAGACGGCTACCGGTCGAGCTCCTGGACGAGCCGTCGTTCAGGGAAGGGCTTCAGGAGATAACCAGGGGGTATTCCGGCATCTATCTGCTATACAAACGAAAGACGCTGTACTACATCGGTCTGGCCACGAACCTGTACTGGCGCTTGCTGGGGCACACCAAGAACAAACACAGAGGCAAATGGGACAGCTTCGCGATTTTTCGCGTCGGTCGCGTTCGCTACCTCAAGGACATTGAGTCACTTCTGCTTCGCGTCGCGAATCCGCCGGGAAATGCGGTGAGAGGTCACTTCCACCGAGATGCCGATCTGACCAAGGTCTTGAAGAAGATTCAGCGTGAGCAGATGCGCCGTCTTGGCCGCATCAAGAAGGTGCTGAAGTAGACAAGGTTTAACCGCCGCATAGCGCCGACGACGCCGGTGTTTCGAGGAGCGCCGCGGCTGAAGCGCAGGGCGTTAGACGGTATAGAGGACACCTCGGATGGAAGTCGAGACTGCCCGAAAGCTTCTGGCAGATGGTGAGGGCACCGAGGAGCCGGTGTTCCTGCCGCCCTCTGTTTTGCCCAAGCTATCCATTGATGACCTACCGCCCGAAACGTCCGTCGGTGTCGGTGTCCCGAAAGACGGGGTTATGCACGTAGAGTGGAGTGGCCGCCTCTATCGTCAGGGAGACCGGATCATCGGGGAGGCAGACTACACTTGGACCCGAAAGTACTGGTACGGGCCTGTCGGGTTGGAACAGTATCTTGATCTCGTGCGCCGCGCTGTCGAGTTACGCCAGAAAACTCACGGCGATGTCGAGTTGACACACTATGACGACGACGGCGCTTACATTCAGCTCACGTATGCCGTCTCGACCAAACAGAAGAACTTGGGGCTGGCCTTCGATGCGGTGCGGAAGGTATGCAGCGAGCTCGAGGAGACGGCAGAGCAAACTTCAGACCAGATCGGGAAGCAGATAGCCGCGGCAGCAGCGCGTCTATCTGGCTGGGGGTCAGAAAACCTTGACACGCTGATCGAAGCGGTTGATAAAGCCCCAACCACAGACGAAAAGGGAAGAAGTCTCGAAGAGCTTTGCAGCAGGCTGTTCGAGAGTGTGCCCGGCTTCAGCGTCAACGGTCGTATCCGGACCGCGACCGAAGAGATTGACATCTCAATTCTGAACGACAGCGCCGATCCTCGATTTCGTCGAGAGTCCGCCTTGCTACTCGCGGAATGCAAGAACTGGACGGGCCAGTGCGGCAAGGACGAGTTCGTCATCTTTCGGGAGAAGGTCGAGAACCGTAACCGGAGATGCACGCTGGGCTTCCTGATCTCTTGGAACGATTTCGCAGCAACGGTAACGAAGGAAATGCTCCGCGGAAGCCGCGAGGAAACGCTCATTGTCCCGGTGAAGGGTAAAGACGTGCGCGGTGCGGTCCGTGATGGGAACTTCCTGAACGTGCTGGTCGAGTGTTGGGACAAGGCGGTTCATCTGTGAGGCAGCCCCTTAACGAGGCGTTGCAGCGGACGGCGCTGCGCGCCGCCGCCGAACCGGAGCGCTAGGCGTAGCGTGTCCCACACCGCCCCGCTGGAGTCCTGGTCGCGCGGGGTTGATCTATCTGCCCGGTACTACCCGACTTTTTGGATAAAAGTGGGGGATGAACGCGCATCCCGTCGCTAGGGCCAGACCGCCATTCGATCGGGGCCGGTGGCCAACTGCCCACACGATTCCCGGCGTATCGTCGCCAACACGGAAGTTACTCTTCGGGCCGGTCTCTGCACCTGTTGCCGGTATGCCAGTTTCCCGATGCGCCGTGATCCAGGAATAATCGCGTGCGTGATGGAGCGAACCACGTCTCCGGTTTACCGGCTGTGTGGCAGCTTACGTTCCCGAAGTTTGAGACGGCGATTTAGTGGACGCCCAGCGCGGTATGAAGGGACCCTTATAATGATGGGGCTGCCGAAGAGCGGTCGGCCAGCCAGTTGCGCTCCTCGGCACCTAGGGTAAGCCCGAGGCTGAGAGCCACTCCGCGCAAAAGCTGCCGGACACAGAGCGGGGCCGGCAGCGGCCCCGTGGCCTTAATCAGCTCAAGTGTCGACGAGGGCTCCCGAAAGTAAAACGGCGACTGCTGAACCTTGTTTTCCCAAAATCGCCTCAAGAACGGCACAATAATTCCACGATACACTCCATGTCCTTCCAGCGCCCGCTCCAGGAAGGGAAGAACTGCCAGCTGAATCTTCAGTGCATGCTCCGGTCGGACGCGGAGCATGGCACCCAGGTAACACGCAACATGTAGGCTACTACTGATCGAAGCGAACTGTTCGCCGAGCTCCTTCAGTTCGTCCGCCGAAGCGTCCTTGCCGAAGACCCTCATGACGATGTCGGCCGCTCGATTCCACGCCTCAAGGGAGCTGGTCCCTTGCGCCATGCTTCGGCATCTGCTGGCCACAGAATCCGCGGTTTCGGCGGCACTTCCAGAGTCGCTCAGCCAGGCCCTAGCTAGCCCAAAGACGATAGGCACGAAGCCCATTAGCAGTGCGTGCTCGACACTGACGGTTTCTGCGTCGCTCTTGGACAGTTCCGACAGGGTCTTCGGCGGAGAGGCCCATGAGGCGGGCTGTTGGTCTTTGGGCTTTGTTGCCAGGGACACGACAGCGGCTGTTGCCTCCACAGCCAGTTCAAGGGCGTCCAAATACCTTTGGTCTAGAATCGCTTGGGTGAGGGCATACAGCTTAAGTAATCCGGAGATTTCACCTCCCTGCGCTGTACGCCCCAGCTCCACAGCACGTAGCGCCCAGGTCGCTGCGCCCTCGTCGTTACCAAGCGCGGCAGCGAAAATGGCAACCTGTCCAGCGATCGCCCACTCTCGGTTCGGGTCGTAAAGTTTGGCCACATCAGGATTACTCGTGTTGAAGACACCGCGCCTTGGAGGCTCGTATTCGGTCATGCCTTCGGGCAACTTCCCAAAGCGGGCCACCGTGCTAAGGTAACCGCAGAGGTGCCCGGCCAGCATAAACGCTTTTTTCCAGATGGTCTTATCGCTTCTGGAGTTCAGCAGGCGTTCGACGCACTCCTGGACGCGTCTATAGGCGGAACCCCTATCTCCTGCATACCAGCACGCGATCGCGTTCTCGCCGAGGGCTTGAACCAGCGCGATCTCCGGAACGTCGGGTGTGGATCTGGCTATCTGAACAGCCTGCTCACAAGGCGAGACCGCTGCTGCAGCGCCGACGGTATGGCTAATCGCCTCGCTGAGAGCGATCAGCGCGTCGACGCGGAGAATCGGATAAGCATCTCCACCGAGAACAACGGCCTGATTCAGCCATTCCGCGGCGTCGCGCCATCTCTCCGTGTAGACGCACTCCCGTCCGGCGATCTCCATCACGAGAAATCGTTGGATCGGACCATCGCCCAATGACTGAAGAGTTTGTGTGGCCAGGTTCAGAGCCCTATCGACGTCCTTGACGCACTCCGCGAGCAAGCCGATCTGGGCACGGACCGCGCACGCCTTCAAGGTGAGGCCGCCCAGGCGTGCGGCTGCTTCCTCAATCATCTTCAGCTGTCCTAGTACAGCCGCCCACTGTTGTTCTTCGGCCGGCTTCGCAGCTTCCCGCAGCCACACACCATCGCAAAAGATGACGCACCCGTTCTCGGCGTGCTCGGATTCGAACACTCTTGACAACTGGTCGGGACTCAAGCCCTCCAGTACCGAGAGCCAGCTTTGCACATCCGCCTCAGTTCTGGCGGCAGAGGCCGTCGCCCACAGCAGATGTTCGAGCCGTGCGTCACCCGGTATCGTAACTGTTGTTCCGTCCGGGAGAGTCAAACTCGGCCCACTTGCAAGTGCCCTCGAAAGGTACCGATTGGCCCGGCTTGGCTGGTCGTCTTTCAGTCGCAGTGCTAGCAAAGCGCACCCACTGGTTGTCGCAAACGCTTGCGCCTGACCTGCTTGGGAAAGGAGATTGTCGAAGTCGTTGAGCAGGTACTCTGCATCCTTGCCACGACGGAGGAAAGCGACGCACTGGTGGGTGCGCAGCAGCAGGCGAACCGCGAGATCAACCTCGGTTGGCAGTTGCGCATGCGCCCAGAGCCCCAGGAGTCCCCAGTCGTCCGGCATCTCCTCCAGGTCATTGAAGTCCATAAGCGCCATGAGGAGGAGCACCGCCGCCCGCTGGACGGCGCCAGCGAGCGCGAAATGCGAAAACGCCTTGAGTACTTCAACGGGACCCAAAAACCGCCTCTTCATAATCCCATCGGCCAGCGCCAGGTGAATCGTGCGCTGCGTGGTCACCGAAAGGTCCAGGTCTATGTTCCCTAACAACGGTGACAAGGAGTACGTCGAAGCGTTCTCTTCCTGAATCCACAAACCGACCGCGTCGTTCAACCTCTCGACCGGCCTATCCAGGGTTGGCTGCACCGCGGCGATGACGACGGCCTGCTCCTTTGTGAAGAACGGACTGGCCAGGGTAAGTCTGTACAGAAGATTTCTTGTTAATGGGTCAGGCATCGTCGCGAGCAACATCTGCTGAGTGTCCGGTTTCAATTCTTCAGCAAAAACTCCCTTGAGGAGGCCTTCGAGTACGCCCCAGTTTAGGGCCCAGCCTGCGGACGCCATATGGCGCGCGGCGGCAGCCAGCAGCACAGGATGGCGACGCGTCACGGCCTCCAACATGGGGATAAACTTTCGAATGTTTAGCCCACAGGGCATGCCGTGGGCAAGAAAGAGTTCCTCTATCTCGTCATCGCTAAAAGGGGGCACCTTTGCCGGTACGACCAGCGTACCCATTTGCTCCTGAGCAGCAATCGGGAGTTCATAGGCTGACGTGGAAACGATCCGCAAGCCGCGCTCTGCACATATTTCCGCCAAAATTGCTAAACGAGTACTTAAGTGGTCGTTTGCCAAAACGCGCGGCAAATCGTCCAGCACGATGAGCGCCTGAGGGCCAAGGGCACGGCAGGCCTTCGAATACCAGGCTGTGAATAGAGGACTCGGGCGAACCCTCGAGGTCGACGCGATTGCAGCATCGAGGACCTGGCTCGCCTGTTCGGGTGTCAGCTGGCGCAGTCGTACCCAGATCGCCCGTCTGCCAAGTCGGCGGGAAACCAACACAGTTAGCTGCGTCTTGCCCGATCCGACGTCGCCGTGTATGGCGCAATAAGGAGCAGTTTCGAGCAGGTGAGCAAGTTGGCTGACGTTGGTCTCGCGGTTGGCCAAGCACTGCACCGGAGGCGGGACGTCAACCGGGACCGGCTGAGCGGCAACAGCTTTAAGGTCGCCCAAGCCGAGTCGACTAGCGATGCCCCGAACCGTCTCTCGCACATCAGCGGTGACCCCCTTTATGTCCCTAATATCCTGCAAGCTCTCTGTCGCGGACACGAGCAGGAGATCGACCATTTGCAGGAGTCGGCTGTCGGCTGCGCCGAGTCCGGGCGCCGAAATGACGCCGTCCAGATCTTCCGGCGCAAGACTCTTCGGGCCGGAAGCAGAGAGGCGCTTCAGGACGAAAAGGACGAGCCGTTGGTACAGGCTATGACTTTCTTCGGGTGAAGCAGCACGCCCCGTTTCCACGAGCTGTTGCTCAATCTCGCTTTCCATCAGCTCAAAAGAAGTTGTGCCGGTTCCCCATTCGACGGAACGCACAAGGCCAAGCAGTTCGGCATCGTCTGCCGCACGAATGAACTGACAGAGAGCTCGCCAGTCCTCTTCGAGCACGCTCCGTGGCTTCGGCACGATCGACAAGAGCGAGCGAATGCCTGCCAATACGCCGGCTTCCTCGCCAGGTCCAAAACTCTCCGACCTTAAGCGTTCCCACGCTTCGATGGCCGGAACTCCGCCCGGCATATGGGACTTCGCCTCGCGGCCTACTGGGGCGTTCGTTATGTATCGGAATCTGAGCCGAACTTGTGGGTTTGCAACGCGATGGCGATGAAAGGACACCAACGCGGCGAGAGCTTCGGCAGATCTTAGAGTGACAGGCTTCTCCCTGTGCTTCACCTGCTCCAGGAGACGCGACGCCTCGGAACCAGTGCCGCTCTCGGAGAGAGCCCTTCCGACGCGGTCGATGTCTTCACCGCACTCAAGCCGCAGTTCTTCGCCAGGCTCAAGGTCCAGCCAACGCTGGATGGTGATCTGTATCTGGTAAAAGTATCCCCTGATCGTTGCCCAAGCGTCGCGGTCTCGAAACACCGTGAAGTTCGCCATTCTAGTTCGGAGCTGTGTATCGCCAACTGGTAGTCTAGCGCAAAACCCAACTGTCGGGTGGACACCGACGAGCTTCCAACCGCAACGCTGACCACAGCCGACAATGTCTGGCCACTGTCAGCGAGGTTTGCACCGCGACAAGGTCTGCTTCACGACGAATCAGCGCGGCTCACTTGGTCGCGCAACGCCCTGCTCGTATGAGGGGGGCCCCGTAACCTTCCCCTCGTCACGCGTTGGACCCGTTCTGGACGAATCGTCGCCCACTCGGAAACTATTCCAGCGCCTTGCGGCTCCTCCTCTGATTTCGGCGGTCACTTGGCCGTGAAGTCGGCTTACCTGAGCATGATCCGGAAGGATGTGGTCGCAGCGCACTATATTCAGTCACTGGGCCTGTGTGTATTCGGCACGTTAGGATTAGCCCCTTCGAAACAATTTCGGCACAGCCCCTCGGCTACGGAGCGGCCTTTAGCAAATGGGAAAGGCTCGGATACACGTAACGGTCGTAATCTACCTTGGCTGGCGCAGACCGCTGATTTGGGAAGTCTGCGATTTCTGTCGGCTGACGGGGGGCCCTACTCGCCGGATGGCGTACAGCAGGCAGCAAGAGTCTCGATTACGTGCCGCCCAGCCTGAATCTACTCCCTGGAAAGAAAGACCTCATGCTATTGAGGAGGCCGAGTGCGTCCCCTTTTCTCGTGGTGGCAGAGAGCATTTCGAATAAAGAATTGAGTTCGTTTCGCCCCACGAGCGCGATGCCGTGGTCTGTGGCCGTTTCGAACACAGACTCGGGAGGATCGACCTGTGTGAAAACCACCGGGAGCACTTCAGCCTCACCTGCCAACGACTCGGCAAGCTCCTGAGCACGCTCCTTTAGACCCGAGAATTTCGCTTCCGGCTTCTCGAGTGTGCACTCTGCGAGGACGACTACACGCTTTTCCTCTTTATCCACCAAACCTGCAGCGTCACTTCGCCGTGGAGACGCTCCTTGTCCGTACCATACGAGAGGAATCCCAAGGAGGTTCATCAGCCTAACGACCGCCATTTCAAACGCCCGCTGCGCCGTTCCGTCTTTACTCTTTTCCTTATTCTGCCCCAAGAGAGCCTCTTGCAAGAGCTTGTGGTCAGGGTCGAAGTGGCAATCGACAGCCGCTCGAAGGGTTCCCGCCCTTGGCCACCTTCGCAGGTCGATGCTGCTGACTTCCTCCCCAGCATAGAAAAGCGATGCCTTTCCGGATTCAGCCCCCTGCGGCCAGGCGATCTGCCATTGCCACTCAGCCGTTTGCCCACCCCCTGTTGGTTGGGCACCGTCATGTATCACTTGGATTCTGGTCGCGGGTCCGGCGGGCCGAAAATTGACAATGATTTGAATTCGTCCTTCCAGCGCAGCTTTCGGCGCGCGAAGGGCGAGACTCCCGTCTTCCGTCTGCTCCATATCGAGAGGAAGCGGAAATATGACTTGAAAAACCCTCAAGTCCGAGGCGCCATGCCCAAGTCCAGGTAGTAACCTTTCGTAAAGGTCCTCGATCCCATCAAAGTGGGGCGGGTCCAGACGCAGCCGCGAACTGACGTCACGGCAAAGCTGATCCGGCATGACAGTGCAGATAGAATCGCCCCTCCCTGTAAGAACCAAGCAGGTTCTGTCCCCGGCGAACTGATTTCTGCCCCAAGGCTTCTCATACCGAAAGGGATCCTGCCAGGAAAAACCCGATAACCGTGGTGGCTGCGTCTCGTCGACCGAGTTTCCCGGCACGGGCCACCTGAGCAGCACACGGTCAACAGTCGAGCCGGTTTCAAGGTCGACCTCGTATTTATCGATTGCGTTGAAAAGGATCTGGCTAGCGGTGCTCTTCGGAAAGTCGACCACGGCAATCAGGACCTGGGGCGCTGGCTCGACCCACATCTCCGGTCGGAAAAGTTGGCCTTTTGGCAGCTCCTCTTCTCGAAGGACGATCCTGGTGTTCACGCTCCTCCGCTCATGGGGATCGCCCACTGCGATGCACGTGACCCTGGCAGAGTTCCATAAAGCCTGGAACGGCTTGATGAACTTGATAAATTTGTCGAAGTAGGAGTCCACGCCGTACATTCTACACCCAGTGTAGAGCCGAGCGTGGTAAGGCATCATTGTGGAGTACTGCGTCTTCCGGACCCTAGGCACATCCAACGTTCACTGGGGTCTCCATCCTGTAGCTTTCTGGGTACACGACGCCTGCTGCAGAGCCGCACACGGGGTCGCACAGGAGTGAACACGCACGCTTTCTCAGTGGGACGCCCGTGGCGGCATCTGCGTTCTCACAAAGTGCTCATTCGTGGCCCACTTGAGCGTACTACACCGTAGTCGTAGAAGTGGCGACCCGGGCTCGTTAGCCATCGCTCCCCCGCGCGTTGGACAGTTTCTGGGTGTATGGTCGCCCACTCGGAAATTATCATGGGCATGCAGGCTTTGCCGCCAGGTCCGCAGCCACATGTCCGTGTAGCCGACTATACGTCCAAGTGGCGCGCAGGTGCGAGGAACTCCTGTCGGGCCCAAACGGGCGTCTTCGAAAGTCTTTGGAACTTCTGAGCGACTGATATCGTATTCCGATAAGAGGACCCCATGGATGAAAAAAGAACCGATCTTTTACGTGGAACTCTCGACCTGCTGGTACTGAAAGCACTGTACTTGGAACCTTTGCACGGAGTCGGTGTCTCCCGACGCATCACGCAAATCACCAAGGGAGCCTTTCAGGTGAGTTTCGGTTCGCTCTTCCCCTCTTTGCACCGCATGGAGGAGAGGGGATGGGTGGAAGCCGAGTGGCGCTCGTCAGAGAATAGTCGCCGGGCCAAATACTACAGGCTTACTTCGTCCGGGCGTACACAACTCAAGGTCGAAGAGCGGGATTGGAACCAGGTGGTCAAGATCATGGCGGCGGCCGTTCAATCCACCTGAGTCCCGATGGAAGGCATCATGTCAACGCGAATACTGAGTTTGTTCCGGAACCTCTTGCGCAAGCACACGGTCGAGCAGGCCTTGGACGACGAACTCCGGTCTTCCGTGGAAATCCTGACGGAGGAGAGGATGAAGGATGGGTATCCGCGATCAGCAGCGCGCCGGCAGGCGCTCATTGAACTCGGCGGCATGGAGCAAGTAAAGGAGGAGGTCCGCGCAATACGGGCTGGGCGCTTTCTGGAGGACTTTGCCAGGGACGTCCGTTTCGCATTCCGCACTCTGGCCAAGTCGCCCGGCTTCGCTGCGGTGGCGGTACTGACGCTGGCGCTGGGCATTGGCGCGACCTCGGCGATCTTCAGTGTGGTTTACGGCGTGCTGCTGCGCCCACTGCCCTACCCCAAGCCAGAGCAGATCGTGAGCATTTCGGAAATGGCCTCCGACGGCCATTCGATGAATTTCACCGATCCGAACTTCCGCGATCTGCGCGCCATGAACCATACATTTTCAGGCATGGCGAAGGGCAACGACGACGAAGCCACGGTTTCGGGCGGCAGCGGACCGGCGCGAGTCGGCGTCGCCGTCGTTTCCGGTGATTTCTTCCGCGTTATGGGAGTGGCGCCCATCGTCGGCCGCGATTTTTCTCCAGACGAGTTGCGCGAGGGAGGAACGCCCGCAGCGGTCGCCAGTTATGGATACTGGAAGGAGCATCTGGGCAGTTCGAATGATCTCTCATCGTTCAAGCTTAAAGTGGAGGATCACGTCTTCTCGGTGGTTGGTGTCTTGCCGCAGGGCTTCAGCTACCCCGCACATACGGAATTGTGGCTACCGGCTGAATTCTTCGGCGACCAAAGCCCCAGCCGCACGGCGCACAATTGGAATCTGGTAGTAGGGCGCCTCGGCGACGGCGCAACGCTCGGACAGGCGCGGGCCGACCTTTCCGCGCTCGCCCATCAACTTCACCAACAGTACCAGCCAAACATCGACATGACCGATGTCAGCGTGACGCCTTTGCGCGAAGCCATGACCGCGAACGTGCGCTCGGCCCTGCTAATTCTGTTGGGCGCTGTCGGGTTCCTGCTCCTGGTGGGATGCGCAAATGTGGCCAATCTGCTGCTGGCGCGAGCTGCGGCTCGTGAGCGGGAGTTGGCCGTTCGCGCGGCTCTGGGCGCGGGGCGGGGTCGCTTGCTGCGGCAGTTCCTGACGGAATCGTTTCTGCTCGCGCTCGCCGGCGGCGCTCTGGGAGTGTTCCTGGCACTCTGGGGTGTGGATGCCCTGCTGGCGCTGGCTCCGCCCAACCTGCCCCGGGTGGAGGACGTCTCGGTGAACTTGCCAGTGCTAGCCTTCGCCCTGGGAATTTCGGTGGTGGTGGCACTTAGCCTGGGAATCGTGACGGCTTTACGGGCGACGGCCGCGGATCCACAGGCGGCGCTCGCCGAGGGCAGCCGCGGAGCCGCCGGCTCGCTGGCCTCGCGACGCCTGGCCCACGTGCTGATCGGAGGGCAAGTGGCAGTCACGCTGGTGCTCCTGACAGGCGCCGGGCTGCTGGGACGCAGCTTGCTGCGCGTGCTCTCCGTCGACCCGGGCTTTCGCACGACAAATATCGTCACCATGGAACTCGAACTGCCAAGCTCCCAGGGTTCGTCCTTCTCCC
>Ga0315281_10003665_pt1 | contig 22485 bp, 21 predicted proteins | sample YL17G07_0_MG_FD_204540 | JGI IMG/M metagenome (GOLD analysis project Ga0315281, IMG submission 204540) | Sediment microbial communities from Yellowstone Lake, YNP, Wyoming, USA - YL17G07_0 | ecosystem: Environmental > Aquatic > Freshwater > Lake > Sediment | place: USA: Wyoming | collected... | reverse complement strand
TACTAATTAATTCCTCAACCTACATACCCACACTAATCGATTGTTTTATTTGAATTTTAAAGAACTTACCTGCTCTCGCAGTCGCCGCCTTAGCAGCAAAGAGGTGCGCATTATACAGATCGATTTTAATTCGTCAATCAGTATTTTTAATCTTGTTTCGATGGGTTGCGGGGGCAGGATTTGAACCTACGACCTTCGGGTTATGAGCCCGACGAGCTGCCAGACTGCTCCACCCCGCGTCAGCGAAGAGCGGACTATAGCAAAGTTACCGAGATGAGTCAAACATTAAGATGATTTAAGTAGAATACACCTAAGACTTCTATTCGCAATTCCTGTCAAACTTGGCAAGTTTCAGCGTTTACGTGTAGTGACTGATAGGCAGCATGAGGAATACACATGACTGTTTCACAACATACTTGCTGTTTCGCGTAAAATCAGCCTCTATTGAAGACAAATTAATCAATACAGATTAAATGACACTTTAAATACCCATACATCCCAATTCTAAGTATGCATGCTGTAGAAGTTCACAAGTTGCTATCACCCAAGTTCTGTAATTTTACAAATGTGTCATTTTTCATGATGATCAAACTACTCTCTTTCTTGCGGCTACTAACCGTGACAAAACACTTATTGAATAATAGGGTTGTTTGTTATCACTGCAGCGAAAAGTCATTTCCTAGTCGGACAATCTACGTACACTTTGATGGAGCTATTCGGCCTGTATGCTGCAATGGATGCGCAACCATTTTAAGAACAGTAGAAAATCTAGGCATGCTGGATGAGTATCTCGCGCATAGAGCCCCAATTCAAACTCATCATGAATAAAGAAAAAATCGGCTCGCAACACGGTGTTTCAACTTCAAACACATCTATACACCGGAGCAAACTATCGATTAGCGGAATGCACTGCTCCGCATGTAATCAAATTATCGAATTTCGTGTAAACAAATTGGCTGGCGTTAACAATTGCCTGATCAATATCACTACACATACGGCTGATATCAGCTGGAACACCAAAATGATTTCATTGAATGAGATCATTGAATCCATATCTTCATTAGGCTATGGTGCCCTACCCATAGGCTCTGCTGGCGAATTAATCAATCGTGAGCACAAGATGAATATCTGGAGACTGTTTGTTGCTGCCTTGGCAATGATGCAGGTCATGATGTATGCGCTTCCCTCTTACCTTGTACCTGTTCCACAGATAGATGGCGACCTGACCCCTGATATCGATCGTTTACTTAAATTAGCCAGCCTGGCGATTACTTTGCCTGTTGTTATTTTCTCTGCATGGCCATTTTTCCAGGCTGCAAAACGTGATTTGCGTAACCGTCATGTAGGCATGGATATCCCTGTGAGCGTGGGAATTATTGTTACATTTGCTGCCAGTCTTTGGGCCACATTTGTTGGCGGGGCTGTCTATTACGACTCGCTCATTATGTTTGTATTTCTTTTGCTTGCTGCACGCATGATACAGTCCAGGGTACATCACAAAAGCACCTCGGCTTTACGTGTGCTAACTCAACTGCTTCCCCTGATATCAGACAGGCTGTTTGACTATCCAATCAGTATGCGAGTGGAACAAATCAATGCATCCCTACTGCATATTGGCGATATTGTATTGGTACAACCCGGCAGCAAAATCCCGGTAGATGGCATCGTCATTTCAGGCATGAGCGAATGTGATGAGTCGCTGATGACCGGCGAATCGCGTGCTGTCTCCAAATCCCCCGACTCCGCATTGATTGGCGGCTCCTTGAATCTGAACCGACCATTAGTGATGCGCGCCACCAGGGTCGGCGATGATACCCAGCTATCTTCGCTAGTACGCATGATGGAAGCTGCCGCGAATGAAAAGCCGCCATTGGTTCAACTTGCTGATCGTTATGCCAGTCTATTCTTAACAGTTATCCTGCTAGTAGCGGTCATCGCTGGAATTGTATGGTGGCAAATCGATTCATCCCGCGCTATCTGGATTGCAGTAACTGTAATGGTCATAACCTGCCCCTGCGCACTGTCTCTTGCCACTCCTGGTGTGATGTCAGCCACAATCGGCCAACTGGCTAAAAATGGCGTACTGATTGCTCGCGGAAGAGCGATTGAATCATTAGCTCGTGCTACGCATTTTGTATTTGATAAAACCGGCACACTGACCCAAGGCAAGCTCAGGCTGGTCAAAATGATTATCCTTGAAGAACAGTCACTGTATGACGAACATTCGGTGCGCCAACTCGCATTAGACATGACATCCAGTTCAATGCATCCGGTGGCACGTGCACTATTTACTGCACTTTCAGAACAGCAACACAAAAACACCCTGGCAAATACAGCCACGCTTCTTGCTGCAACAAATGAAATTCCCGGACAGGGCATCGAAGTATGCGATCAAGATTTTCATTACCGGCTAGGTAACCTGGAATTTGTAAAAGAGTTACATGGTAAAAATTTTGAGCTACCATCATATTTCACTGGAAAAACAATTTCAGCTCTGGGCGACTCCAACGGCTATATCGCACTTTTTGCTTTAGAGGATAGCTTGCGCAACGATGCAAAATATTTAATCAACTTATTGCAACAGCAAGGTAAAACCATCATGTTGCTATCCGGAGATCGCAGCGAAGTCGTTACTCAAGCTGCGGCTGAATTAGGGATCGATACAGCATTGGGAAATCTTAGCCCCGAAGCAAAACATGATGCTGTAAAAAAGTTACAGCAACAAGGAGCAATTGTGGCCATGGTAGGCGATGGCATGAATGACGGGCCGGTACTCTCGCTGGCTAATGTATCTATCGCAATGGGGCAAGGCGCGCCAATTTCTCAGGCGAGAAGCGATATGGTTTTAATTTCCAATGACCTGCGTGATCTGGGTTACGCAATCCAGACCACCGCAAAATCTCTCACTCTGATCAGACAAAACCTGGGCTGGGCGATACTTTACAATGCCATCGCAATCCCCGCAGCCATCTCTGGAATACTAGCTCCATGGCATGCGGCAGTTGGCATGTCGCTCAGCTCTATTATTGTGGTGCTCAATGCACTGCGCATTTACTCTGTTCGGAATGAACACAAAATGAATGACAATATCGCACAGTTAAATACATCGCTCTTATAACCAGAAATCGAACCTTTACACTCATGGATATACTTTATTTACTCGTCCCCATCAGTATTTTGCTGGTATTCCTGATCGGATTATTATTCTGGTGGGCGCTGAACAACCAGCAATTTGATGCGCTGGATGAGGCATCTGAAAGGATATTGAAAGATACGGATACGCCCTCGGCACAACCCAATGAACATGCAAAGTAAGCAGGCTAACAGTCACAAGGGCAACGGGAGATACAAAACACAAAACTATTCTGAGCTGACAATCTCAACTTCCAATGCCTTGGAATCTATCTTGTAAAAACGCCCACCCGCGTCCATGGAAACAATTTTCCCTTCGCGCTGAAACGCATTAATCGTGCGGCTCGCTGTCTCCAGCGTCATGCACAGCATGGAACCAATATCTTCACGAGAAAAAAGAGAGGACAACTCAGACTGCTCCGCATGGCGCATTTTGAGCAACAATCTCGCTATGCGTGCACGCGCTGAACCAGATGTTAATTCAGCCATCCATTCATCGGCCTCCACCAGCGTTTTATGCCAGCGCTTCAACAGATTTTGATGCAAGCGTGGTGATTCGCTGTCCAGCCGTTTCATCACCTCAACGGGAATGCGGCAGGCAAGCACCATATCAAGCGCAATAGCGTCATATTCATAATGACTTGCCACCACAACTTCCAGGCCAACAACATCTCCCGCACGCAAAATACGCATAATACGTTGATCGCCATTTTGTCTAAGACGGTTAAGCTTCACCATACCTTGACGCATACTATATAAATATCGTCCTTCATCTCCCTGATGAAACAATGGGGATCCAGCCGGAAACCTTATATCTTCAATGGATAAATTGATATGCCTAAATTCATCGTCCGATAAACCAGAGCACAAGGCACCTTCACGTACGCCGCAGCTATTGCAACGTGCCAAGTCAAGTAAATTTGATTTTATATCGCCGATTTTCATTAATCTTGATGTTAGGTATAACTAAAGTGGTATTGATTGCAAACTCACAAAGGTTTCTAATGCTTTCGTCGCACGCAGGATACAACTATAGGCAATATATTGATTTAGATCAAATGACGATAAATTCATTTTAAATATAATCAATCAATTATATATATTAAACGGGCTAATCATATGAATGACTCTGTAGTAAACACTTACAATTATCGCGTGGTTCGCCAGTTTTCAATTATGGCGATTGTTTGGGGTGTAATAGGTATGCTGGTTGGCGTCATCATCGCCGCACAACTTATATGGCCCGAGTTGGATTTCGGCATACCTTGGCTTAGCTACGGCCGACTGCGACCGCTTCATACAAACGCCGTAATCTTTGCGTTTGGCGGAAGTGCTTTAATTGGCGCATCATACTTTATTGTTCAGCGCACATCCAATGTGCGCTTACTTTCGGACAAATTAGCTGCTTTTACTTTCTGGGGTTATCAGGCAGTCATTGTACTGGCTGTGCTCACATTGCCGCTCGGTATCACCCGCGGTAAAGAATATGCCGAACTCGAATGGCCAATTGCAATTCTGCTTGCAGTTGTCTGGATTGCATATGCGATCGTATTTTTTGGCACACTGGCCAAACGCAAAGTACAGCATATTTATGTAGCAAACTGGTTTTTTGGCGCTTTTATAGTGGCCGTAGCGATGTTGCACGTCGTTAACGCTGCAGTTTTGCCAGTGTCGTTAACAAAATCATACTCTGCTTATGCTGGCGTTCAGGATGCGATGGTGCAATGGTGGTATGGTCATAACGCAGTCGGATTTTTCCTGACCGCCGGATTCCTGGGCATGATGTATTACTTCATTCCCAAACAAATTCAACGTCCAATTTACTCTTACCGTCTATCCATCGTGCACTTCTGGGCAATCGTATTTACCTATATGTGGGCCGGTCCGCATCATCTGCTTTACACCAGCCTGCCCGACTGGGCGCAATCTGTTGGCATGGTGTTTTCACTTATCTTACTGGCTCCGTCATGGGGCGGCATGATCAACGGCATCATGACACTGTCAGGCGCCTGGAGCACACTGCGTTCCGACCCTATTCTGCGCTTTCTGATCGTATCCCTGTCGTTCTACGGCATGTCTACTTTTGAAGGCCCGATGATGTCAATCAAAACCGTCAATGCCTTGTCCCACTATACCGACTGGAACATCGCACACGTTCATTCAGGCGCGCTTGGCTGGGTGGGCTTTATAACCATAGGCAGCATGTACTACCTTCTGCCACGCCTATTTGGCCGTACAGAAATGTATAGCAAAAAACTAATCGAAGTGCATTTTTGGGTAGCCACCATTGGCGTAGTGCTGTACATCGCCTCGATGTGGATTGCCGGTGTAATGCAAGGCCTGATGTGGCGCGCCGTCAACGTCGATGGAACGCTGACTTACACCTTTATTGAATCGGTAAAAGCGACATTCCCTTACTATGTCATTCGCCTGGCAGGAGGCACCCTCTACCTGACAGGCATGCTGGTGATGGCTTACAACGTGGCGAAAACAATCGCAGCCGGCAAGGCAGAAGAAGCGCCTATCCCAGCACTTTCAGCTGGCCACGCTTAAATCAACTGATGCTAATAGGAGAAACACATGAGTAAATTTAGCCATGAGCTGATAGAAAAAAATGTTGGTTTGCTGCTGATATTGACAATACTGGTTGCGAGTGTCGGTGGCATTGTGGAAATTGTCCCCCTATTCTTTCAAAAATCAACGACACAACCCGTCGCAGGATTAAAACCTTACACCCCCCTGCAACTGGCCGGACGTGATATTTACATCCGCGAAGGTTGTTATGGCTGCCACTCCCAGATGATTCGTCCATTCCGTGCCGAGACGGAGCGCTATGGTCACTACTCAGTAGCTGGCGAAGCTGTCTATGACAGACCCTTCCAGTTTGGCAGCAAACGTACCGGCCCGGATTTGGCACGTGTAGGTGGTCGTTACAGCGACGAATGGCACCGCGCACACCTGGAAAATCCGCGTGACCTCGTGCCCGAATCCAATATGCCAGCCTATCCCTGGCTTTCTCGCTCCCTGTTGAACCCGAATGATATCCAACCCAAGATGCGCGTTTTGCGTACTTTGGGCGCTCCTTACTCGGATATTGAAGTGGCAGGTGCCGCTGAAGAAGTAAAAGACAAGACTGAACAGGATGCACTCGTTGCCTACCTGCAAGTTCTTGGCACCGCAATCAAAAGCAAAAACTGAGCGACGGAGACTACTATGGACTTCATTATGCTAAACAGCATCATCACGCTAACCAGTTTCGTAATTTTTATAGGCATCATTTATTGGGCCTACGCCAGACAAAACAAAGAAAAATTCGAGGCGATTGGACAATCGCTACTGGAAATTGACACCGATACGATAGGGAAATAATCATGGCAGATTTTATAAATGGCTGGCTTGGCATTCTGATTGCACTGGTTGTGGCAATCAGCGTTATCGGTTGCGGCGTGTTGTTATGGTTACAATCAAAAATTAAAGTAAAAGTAGGCGCAGACGGCAAGCCGCTACCAGTTGAAACAACCGGCCATGTGTGGGATGGCGACCTACGTGAAAATAACAACCCATTACCCGGATGGTGGATGAAACTCTTCTACGCAACCATCATCTTTGGCTTTGTATATATGCTGCTATACGGCGGTTTCGGCAGCTACAAGGGCATGCTTGGCTGGTCTCAGGAGGATGAATACAAGGCCGAACTAAAAGCCGACGAAGCTCAATACGGCCCGCTGTTTCAAAAATACATGGCGATGGATATTCCATCCGTTGCAAAAGCCCCGCAAGCCATGGAAATAGGAGAGCGTCTATTCCTGAACACCTGCGCACAATGCCATGGCTCAGATGCGCAGGGCGTCAAAGGCTATCCCAACCTGACTGACAAAGACTGGCTCTACGGTGGCGATCCTCAAACTATTCTGATCACGCTGCACGAAGGACGCAACGGCTTAATGCCGCCCATGGCGGATGCCGTGGGTAATGCAGACGATGTGCTGAATGTCGCGCACTATGTACTCAGCCTGTCAGGCACTACACACGATAGTGCCAAAGCACAACTGGGCAAGGCCAAGTTTGCGGTCTGTACGGCATGCCATGGCGAGGATGGAAAAGGCAACATGGCAATGGGCGCACCTAATCTGACAGACAAAATCTGGCTCTACGGCAGCACTACTAACGCGATCATTGAGGGTATCAACAAAGGGCGTAAAAACCTGATGCCCGCTTACAAAGGCATTATCGACGAGGACAAACTTCACCTGTTGGCAGCATATGTATGGAGCCTTTCCAATAACCCAACCAATGCGACACAGACATCTACCAAGCAGTAATTAGATGAACAACAATTCGCCAGCTAAACAAGTCGAATTTCAAGAAATTGAACAGGCACTGTTTGAGACACAAAAGAAAATATATCCCCGTGCAATATCTGGCTACTTTGCCAATATTCGCTGGTTTATGGTGTGGTTCACACAAGTCCTGTTTTATGGCACTGCCTGGTTAACATGGAATGACAGGCAGGCCGTTCTATTTGATTTAGCCGCGCGCAAATTTTATATTTTCGGTTTGGTCTTCTGGCCGCAGGATTTTATCTACCTGGCTATTCTGCTGATCATTTCTGCTCTATTGTTATTTCTGGTAACAGCGGTCGCCGGACGGGTGTTTTGTGGCTACGCTTGTCCGCAATCTGTTTATACCGAAATGTTCATGTGGATAGAACGCGTCATAGAGGGCGACCGCAATGCCCGCATCAAGCTGGATGGCATTGCCCTTTCTGCGCATAAAGTCGTACTCAAAACCGCAAAGCATTTTGCCTGGATTGCACTCGCATTGTGGACTGGATTCACTTTTGTAGGGTACTTCACTCCTATCCAGACCCTGACGAAAGAGACACTTGATTTCTCTCTGGGTCCCTGGCAGTTATTCTGGATATTATTTTATGGACTGGCAACCTATGGCAATGCAGGCTGGTTGCGCGAACAGGTATGCAAGTACATGTGCCCTTATGCGCGCTTTCAGAGTGCGATGTTTGACAAGGACACACTGACGGTTACCTATGATGCTGAACGCGGCGAACCAAGGGGATCACGCAGTAAAAAAACAGATTACAAAGCACAGGGACTGGGCGGCTGTGTCGATTGCAATATCTGCGTGCATGTTTGCCCAACCGGCATTGATATTCGCAAAGGTTTGCAATATGAATGCATAGGCTGCGCGTTATGTGTGGATGCCTGCAACCAGGTAATGGATAAAATGGAATATCCAAAAGGCTTGATCCGCTACACAACTGAATATGCCATGTCGCAGAAGCTGGATCGCAGCGGAATTTTAAAGCGTATGGTGCGTCCCCGCATCCTGATTTACAGCGGCATTCTTACCCTCATTATCATCGCATCAGCGCTATCGTTGACCCTAAGATCGCCGCTTAAGTTTGACGTCATTCGTGACCGCGGCTTGCCGCGTACCACCGAAACCGGCGCCATCGACAATGTATATCGCCTGCAAATCATGAATACCCAGGAACAGCCCCACCATTACAGCATCGAAGTCAGCGGGATACCTGGTGTCAGCATCATCTCTGAAACTGCTTTTGACATGCCTGCCGCCACCACTCGGATCATTCCGGCGAGAATAAGAGTACCTGCTGGCATTGCCAAAAAAGGCTCCAACAAAATTATATTTACAGTGCGCGATGTCGACAATGCAACAGTAACCGTGTCGGAAAAAGCCGCCTTTTTAATCCCACGTTAGGACAAACAATGACTGAATTTTATATTCCCCATAAAAATACGACGGAACATTGGTATCAGGAGCCATGGATGCTACTTGTACTGGGTGGCCCCGCCATTGTTGTGATTGCTGCACTCTTTACCTTCTATATAGCTTGGCAAGGTTCGGATAATGTTCTGACTAAGGATTATTACAAGCAAGGAGTAAATATCGACAAGGATATTCACCGGGATGCAAAAGCCGGAGAATACAAGATAGAAGCCAATGCCAAAATTGACAGCCCCGCTGGAAACATTCAAATTCAACTTAAGGGTAAAACAATCCTTCCAGCAACTATTCTGCTGGTGGCCTCCTCTTATGCTCGCGGCTCGGAATTTGAAGCCATACAAAAAATCACCTTAACGCAAAGTAAATCCGGACTATATGAAGGACTAATAAAACTTACCGCACCCTCTGATAGCATAAACCTCAATTTGTGGCATATCAAAATAGAAGGGGATAACTGGCGCCTAACCGCAGAGTGGCACGATCCATTACACACTACGCTGCAATTAAAAGCATCAAATTAAAAATTACAATCGGGGAGTAGTAACATGAGCAACATCAAGCTAGATGAAACCATTTTCAGTATGAGCAGGCTGCTGATGACCATACTTTGGCCTTCTTTTCTAATGGCAGGCGTCTCCGTGGGTGTGATATTCAGCCTGATCGATCCAGAAACACTTGTCATTCTTGGAAGCAGTCTCGAATTAAGCAGTGTTGTTATCTACAGCATTTCATTTTTTGTGTTTTGGTTTCTAGGTACCATAGCCAGCGCGTTGACAGCATTATTAATGTGCAAATCAAGATAGAACTTTTGGTTTAAACTGCACACAAACATTGCAAACGCTCTGCAACACTTCAACATGACAACCACATTACCCAGCATAGAAATATCAGAAGAACTCATACGGCGCTTTGACTCGCTCGGCCCCCGTTATACCTCTTACCCGACGGCTGACCGGTTTAGCGATAAATTCGACGAGCACAGCTATATCAAATATCTGCAACATCCTTCATCAGCACCACTGTCGATTTATGTGCACCTGCCATTTTGCGCCTCCATCTGCTATTACTGCGGCTGCAATAAAATAATCACCAAGGATCATGGCAGATCAGCCAAATACCTGCGCTATCTTGATAAAGAAATGGAAATGGTGGCATCACATTTACAGGGTGAGCGCAAAGTTATGCAACTACATCTGGGCGGAGGCACTCCAACGTTTCTAAGTGACGGAGAGTTGCATGAATTAATGAACATGTTGCATAAGCATTTCAAATTCATGGAGGGTGCCGAGCTTTCAATAGAAATCGATCCGCGCACAGTCAATCCCAACATGCTGTCCATGCTTGCCAGTATGGGGTTTAACCGCACCAGCCTCGGAGTACAGGATTTTGACGCCGCAGTACAAAAAGCAGTGAATCGCATTCAGCCTGTTGAGATGGTCGAACATGCCATTACCGCAAGCAGAGCTGCCGGTTTTTTATCAGTCAATTTTGACCTGATTTACGGCCTGCCCAAACAAAATCTGCACAGCTTCGACAAAACTCTTGATGAAGTGATACGGCTATCTCCCGACCGCATCGCCTTGTATAACTACGCGCATCTGCCCTCGCGTTTCAAACCCCAGCGCCGCATCGAAGAAAGTGAATTGCCAACAGCAGAAGAGCGTCTGCAAATATTTCTGATGTCATTGCGCAAACTATTAGCCGCCGGATACATCTACATCGGTCTGGATCATTTCGCCAAACCGGATGATGAGCTCACCCATGCGCAAGCAAACAAAACCCTGCACAGAAACTTTCAGGGCTACACCACTCATGCCGAATGCGACCTGATCGGGCTGGGTGTATCCTCCATAGGCAAGGTGGGAAATTCTTACAGCCAGTCTATCAGCACACTTGATGGATATTACGAACGCCTGGATGCAGGCCAGTTACCTGTCAAAAGGGGATTTGAGCTCAGCATGGATGATGTGTTGCGCCGTCAGATCATCATGAATTTCATGTGCAGCGAACCGATAAACTTTAATGCAATCAATTCAAAATATGGCATTGATTTCAAACTCTATTTTGCAGACGAATTGTCAAAACTGCAGCAATACCGGGAAGTTGGACTCATCAACATAGATTCAAATTCAATCACCGTCACCCCCAAAGGCAGAATGTTCGTTCGTGCAGTTGGTATGGTATTCGACAAATATCTGCAACAGGCAACATCAGCGCAATACTCCAAGCTGATTTAAGATGCTTACCCCTCCTCTTGTGTTCGCAGCCTTATCCGCAGGCTTATTGGGCGGCGTACACTGCATCGGCATGTGTGGCGGCATCGCCAGCATGCTCACCTCCGCCGACAAAAACAAACGTAATACCATTCCGATTATCCCTGCTGCGTCAGCATCAGCACCAACAAGGTTCAGCCATTGGCGCATCAACATCCTGCTGCATGGCGGAAGAATATTCACCTATTCCCTGATGGGTGCTCTGATAGGCGCTATAGGTGCGTTGGGTCTGCGTATTCATCCACTCATGCCTATACATACGCTGATGTACATCATCGGCAACCTGGCACTGATCTGGCTCGGTTTACGCCTGTTTGGTTACACCCCGCATTTCGCACCGTTTGATCGTTTAGTCGCAAGAGTTTCATCTCTAATCCACCTGTCACCGCATCTTTCACTCGCCGCACAAACTCAGCGTTACCCGTTTCTGGTTGGTATGGCATGGGGCTGCCTGCCTTGCGGGCTGATATATGGCGTATTGCCATTTGCTCTTCTCTCCGGCAATGCCTGGTCTGGCGCGGTGCTACTGTTTATTTTTGGAATAGGCGCCCTGCCCCACCTGTTATTTGCACAGGGCATTACGCATTGGTTGCATCGCAGCAAGGCACCTCTGCTCTTGCGAGGGCTGGGAGCAACTATACTCACTGGCATAGGCTTACTGGGCTTGTGGTGGAGTTTCAACATGACTGAAATGCCGCCGTTTTTGTGCGTTACTGCCGCGAGCTAACTTCCAGACTCGTTCTCCTTCAACTTTTTGCACATACAACTTGGGATGACAACTGAACTACGCTAAAATGCGCGGCGCGCCTCGGTAGCTCAGTGGATAGAGCGATCCCCTCCTAAGGGATAGGTCGGACGTTCGATTCGTCTTCGGGGCACCAAATTCAAAACAACTCGATATCGCCGCTGACGGGTTTTTCCCCGATGGTGCTGAGGTATTTGGTTTCCATTTCAACAATCGTATTGGCGTGCAATGAACGCAGCCGTTTTACACGCACTTTTCCTGAAACCGGAAAATACACAACCAAACGAGGGAACTCGTCGCCCACGTCTTCAGAAGTAATCTTCAAACCCTCAGTCTCAAGATAGTCACGGGCAAAAGCAATATTGCGCATACCCACATCTGTCATATTGGCGATAATGCGGCCACCGCCGAATATTTTAGCTTCCAGATTCTGGCGCTTGCCGCCATTTTTAAGAATATCGTTAATCAGGTGTTCCATTGCATAGTTGCCATAGCGCGTAGATGCACTGTTGTCAGCTGCTTTCCAGCTGCTGCTGCTTGCCGAGACAGGCAACATAAAATGGTTCATGCCGCCTATACCGCTCACACGGTCGCGGATGCATGCCGAAATGCATGAGCCTAACGTGGTGTAAATTGCCTCATCATTCTGCGTTACAAAATATTCGCCAGGCAATAAACGGGCGGCAATAGCCTCATAGCTTGTATGCCAGCCTCTTTTGATATTTTCGAACCCGGGTAAAGGCAGGGGTATACGTGAGGGTGGGGTCAGAGCCATGGTTTTATTGACCCTTACCCAAAAAAAGTTTTTCAGCCTCTGCAAACTCTGCCTGTGTTTCTTGCACCGTCACATCAATCACATTTGCATCGGACAAACCGGTTATTTCCCAGGCTACCGGATCAATAGGCGCAACATCGGACAATTCCAGTGTTTGCACTTCAGCCATCAATGCCAATATATTCGCGATATGCACCAGTGCTGTTTCCCGGGAATAGCGCTTCGATGATTGAATATCGTGATGGTAGGCAATGCATTCTTCCAGCATAGCCGGCAGTTTCCACTGCCTTGCCAGCTCCCCGCCCACCTGCGCATGATCAAAACCGATTACTTGCTGCTCCGCTTGATAAATAGCTACCTCGTCCGCGCTGTCCAGCACCAGCAACAAAGCTTCCTTGGCCTCAACTGGCAAACGGTTGAAAATAATCAACTCGCCAATATCGTGCAGCAAGCCGGCTGTAAACAACGCATCGGGGTCGCACTTGCCTGCCAGCTTGGCTAATTTGCGTGCAGCCAATGCGCAGTAAATACTGTGCCGCCAAAAATTTTCCATCGAAACGAGCGTGTTGGGCAAGCCTGCAAAAGTACTTGCGATAGCTGTGGAAAGCGCAAGGTTGCGAATCTGGCTGGTGCCGATCACCGACACCGCTTTGGAAACCGTATCGATGGAAGAGACAAATCCATAGAAGGAACTATTCGCCACACGCAACAACCTTACGGTAAAGGAAGGGTCAAGATTTACTGCCTTTGCGATATCATCAACCGTACTATCCGGGTTTTCAATTAACTGGTTAATGCGTATGAACACGGCTGGTAGTGTGACCAGTCCATCGACTCCATGCACCAATTCAACGATAGTGGGTTTCATGTTCGTTACCATGGCATGTAATACGCTACTTAGTCAACCCGACTAGCCATATGGATATTTCAATCCAGCTTTAAACCAGGATCGGGATACTTTCGCTTATACACATTTATGATACAACTTGCACGCGCGGAGCCAAGGCGCACAACAATTCATAACTGATCGTGCCTGCCGCCAGCGCAACCTCATCCACCGGCATGCCCTCGCCCCACAAGACCACCCGGCTACCTACAACTGCATCCGGCACAGCAGACAAATCCACCCCCAGCATATCCATCGAGACACGCCCCAGGGTGCCAGTACGCTGCCCATTCACCAGCAACGGCGTGCCGTTTGACGCATGCCTCGGATAACCGTCGGCATAACCGCAGGCGACCACGCCTATGCGCATCCGCCTATCCGCGCGAAATATTCCGCCATAACCGACCTGCTCGCCGGATTGTATTTCGCGTACCGAAATAATCTCGCTGCTCAGCGTCATCACAGGGCGCAAACCCAAATCCTGCGCGCTGGTTTCCGTAAAAGGAGAGGAGCCGTAAAGCATAATCCCTGGCCTCACCCAATCTGCATGTGTGGCGGGATAGCGCAACAAAGCCGCCGAGTTTGCCAGCGAGCGCGGCAGGTTAAACGCAGCCGCAACTGTATTGAAGCGTTCCAATTGAACAGCGACCCCTTCGGCTTTATCCGCATTGGCGAAATGCGTCATCAGGGTAACCTCGCGTACGGCTGCATGGGCCTTGAGCTGCGCCATCACCGCAGGTATTTCCTGCGGCATAAAACCCAGACGATTCATGCCGGTATTGACTTTCAGCCACAACGAAAGCCCGCTACGGCGAGGATACGCATCCAGCAAGGCGACTTGGTGCGGGCTATGCAACACCGCATCAATATCGTATTGGGCCAGCGCAGCCATTTCGTCCACGGTAAACACGCCTTCCAGCAACAATATCGTCTGCCTGAAACCCGCTTCGCGCAAGCGCACCGCATCGCCTATGTCCAGCACCGCAAAGCCATCCGCAGCCCGCAAAGCCTCGGCAGTGCGCAATAAACCATGGCCGTAGGCATTGGCCTTGATCGCCGCCATGATGCGTGCGCTGGTCATGCGCCGGGCAGTATGCAAATTGCGTTCCAGTGCAGAAAGGTCAATACGGGCTTGAATCGGACGTGACATGGCTGGGATGCTAAAAAATTATTAACAAGTGAATGATAGCAGGCGCAGTCTTTTCGTGATATAAAACGGTTTCTTTATAAAGATGCTTGGCAGATGAATCGAGGTTTTTACACTATTATGGCGGCGCAGTTTTTCTCAGCGCTAGCCGACAATGCTCTGCTTTTTGCTGCTATTGCTTTACTCAAGGAAGTACACGCTCCCAACTGGCATACCCCAATCCTGCAAGGATTCTTCGTATTTTCCTATATCGTACTCGCCCCTTTTGTCGGCGCTTTCGCCGACTCGCTGCCCAAGGGGCGAGTAATGTTGATCAGCAATACAATCAAGTTTTTCGGCTGTATCGCCATGCTGGTCGGCGTCAATCCGCTCGTTGCATATGGCCTCGTCGGATTTGGTGCCGCAGCTTATTCGCCAGCGAAATACGGCATCCTGACCGAATACCTGCCGCATGAAAAATTGGTGCTTGCCAATGGCTGGATTGAAGGTCTGACTGTCGCGGCAATTGTACTGGGCGGCGGCGTCAGTGCAATACTGATCAACCCCGGCGTTGCGTCACAATTGCTGCAACTGTGGGATATACCGTTTATCGACTCCGGTATAGATACAGCACCCGAACTGGCGATCTCCATCATCAGTCTGCTGTATCTTGTTGCGGCTGCCTTCAATCTCTATATTCCGCGTGTGCCGATAGACCACAAACTTTTCAGCCGCAACCCCATATCCCTGCTTAAAGATTTTAATCACTGCTTCTGGCTGCTGTGGAAAGACAAGCTTGGGCAAGTCTCCCTGGCTGTTACCACCCTGTTCTGGGGGTCAGGTGCCACATTGCGCCTGATTGTGCTTTCCTGGGCTGCGGTTGCGTTAAATTACAGCGCCAGCAGAGCCATCTTGCTGACAGTCTATGTCGCCTTGGGCATAGCCGCCGGTGCGCTGCTGGCTGCCAAATTCGTCAAAATGGACAAGGCCGTAAAAGTACTGCCGGTCGGTATCGCCATGGGTTTGATGGTACTGATCATGATACCCGTCAACAACCCGGCGCTGGCCATTTTCCTGCTCTTCATCATCGGCCTGATGGGCGGTTTCTTCGTGGTTCCGATGAATGCTTTACTGCAACATCGCGGACATCTGCTGATGGGAGCGGGCAGCTCTATTGCGGTACAAAACTTTAACGAGAACCTCAGCATTTTCGCGATGCTAGGCCTATACAGCCTGCTGGAATGGCAAAATTTCGGCATTTACACCATCATTACGGTCTTCGGTATGTTGCTCGCCGTTACCATGGGTATATTGTTCAAAATGCATGGTCACGACCAATATCTCGGGGATGAACGCCGCTTGGTTCCGCGCGCTCCAACGCCTGCGGCCTCTTCCAAAAAAATCCCATAGCATGATTTCGTGTGTTGGGTTACATTTAACCTAACGGGCGTGGCGATGTTACCATCCCCGATAATGAATCTCTCCATGCCCGTTTCCCTCTCTCCATCTCTCTCCCGCCTGCGTATCTTGTTGGGGCTTCAGCCCCTTACCCCCAGAGGGGGCGAGAACCTCTTCGAGGCAATCTCGGCGTACCCCTTGCGGGTGCAGCGGGCGAGAGGGTCGAAGTTTCGCTGCGCGAGATTCACGTTAAATCCACATCGCTGCTCAAAAGGAAATCAAATGAAATTTCTCAAATGTATGCTGATTTCACTCACCGGCCTGCTATTGCTTGCCTGCAGCCCCGACAACAGCCCCAAACCCAAACTGTTTGAAGAACAGCGCAACGCTTTGGAACAAGCCAAAGCCGTCAGCAAGGCTGCCGAGCAACAAGCTCAAGATTTGCAAAAGAATGTCGATAAAGAGTCACAGCAATGATGCTGTCGCTGTATATTATTCACTCTAGACATTCAAAAAATGAAGACAAAAAAAAGCGGCTCTATTCGCGTACCCGTCACGCACGGCCTGAAAGATATGTACGCAATGGACATGCATCTTGCCTACCAGGCAGCCAGCCTCGATCAGTTTAACGTAACCGCCTTCAGCCGCATGGCCGCCGCCTTATCGGTAGTGTTGTCTGCCTTAACCCAACACAACACACAAATCCCGAATGCAATCGCCACCCTGAATGTAGCTGTTGAAACCTTGCAGGAGGTAAGAGCACGGGGAGATACTACCGGAGCCTGGGAAATCACCGAGAATGAACGCCCAGCCGTGCTCAGCGGCATCGAAATGGCAGAATATTGCATCGGCACACTGGATGTGGCGCTGCTGGAGCAGACTGCCGCGATGCTGCTGGAACAACTTTATGGTGATCAGCAACAATCTTAAAGTTGTCTGTAAAACAGATTCTCAACAAAAATAAAAAGAACGAACATGTTCAATGTCGAAACAATCCGCCGTGACTTTCCCCTCCTGCAGCGCAAGGTTCATGGCAAACCACTGGTCTGGCTCGACAACGCCGCCACCACCCAAAAGCCGCAAGCCGTGATCGACCGCGTGTCGCACTATTACGAACATGAAAATTCCAACGTCCATCGCGGCACCCACACCCTGGCGACGGAAGCCGCTGCCGCCTATGAAGGCGCGCGCGCCAAGGTCGCTGCCTTCCTGGGTGCTGCGTCAGCGCAAGAAATCGTCTTCGTGCGCGGCACCACCGAAGGCATCAACCTGCTCGCCGCCATCTTCAGCGAAAATTTACTAAAACACGGCGACGAAATCGTGCTCACCGCAGCCGAGCATCACGCCAACATCGTGCCGTGGCAATTCGCCGCCAGGCGTTCAGGTGCCGTTATCCGCGTCGCCCCGGTGGATGACAACGGCGACATCATCCTCGCAGAATATGCCCGCCTGCTCGGGCCGCGCACCCGCATCGTTTCCATCACCCACATCGCAAACGCCATCGGCACCGTCATGCCCATCCACGAAATGACGCAGCTCGCCAAGCACGTGGGCGCCATTGTGGTGATCGACGGCGCGCAGGGCGCACCGCATCGCCGCGTGGATGTGCAGGCGATCGGCTGCGACTTCTATGCCTTCTCCGGCCACAAACTCTTCGCCCCCACCGGCATCGGCGCCGTCTACGGCCGCATGGAAAGATGGGAACAAATGCCGCCCTGGCAGGGGGGCGGCGGCATGATCCAGCATGTCAGCTTCGAAAACACCACCTTCGCCTCCCCGCCCAAGCGCTTCGAGGCAGGCACCCCCTCCACCGCAGCGGCCATCGGCCTCGGTACCGCGATCGATTACCTCAACAGCATTGGTTTTGCAGCGATAGAAAAATACGAAACCAGCCTGCTCGACTACGCTCTGGAAAAAATCCGCAGCGTTAACGGCCTGCGCGTGATCGGCACTCCCCGCGACAGGGGCGGTGTCATATCCTTCGTGCTGGATGACATCCCGGATGGGGAAGTCGGCAAACTGCTGGATGCAAAAGGCATCGCGGCTCGCACTGGCCACCATTGCGCGCAACCGATACTGGCACGCTTCGGGCTGGAATCCAGCGTCAGGCCATCGTTTGCGTTTTACAACACAAAGGGCGAGGTGGATGTGCTGGTCGAAACACTGCGCGGGATCAGCCTGGGGAAATAGCACGTCTGAAGAATAGCTCTAACTATCGCTTGATGAATCACACTATTTAACGTACCATTAATCGCGCATACGCATATAAACCCCCTGCAAGGAAACAAAACATGTCCAGCCTGACCGCCAATGACCTCAAAACAAAAGGCATCGCCGCCATCGAAGCGATACTGGCGGAACGCCCGGAAGCTATCGTCACAGTGCGCGGCAAGGATCGCTTCGTGGTGATGGAGATCGAGCAATACCACCACCTGCGCGAATGCGAACTGGAAGCAGCACTAGTCGAGACTCGTGCCGATGTCGCCGCAGGCCGCTACGTGAAAGAATCCGCCGCAGACCATGTCAAGCGCGTGAAAAAATCTGCCGCATGAACAAATCCGCAGCTCTCGCGCACCGAGACCAGTTACTCCCTCTCCCGTGCGCGGGAGAGGGCTGGGGAGAGGGTGAAGGCCATAGCGCCCTACCCCATCAACCATGACCTTCCAGCTCATCTTCACCGCGCAATACGATAAACGCGCCGCGCGTTTCCTCAAGCGTCGCCCCGAACTGGAAAAACAATACCTCAAGACCCTGCAACTGCTGGAACTGAACCCGCACCACCCCTCGCTACGCCTGCATATACTCAGCGGCAGGCTGCAAGGGCTACATTCAGTTTCCATCAATCTTTCATACCGCATCACCATCGAACTAATGATAAAAGACAACGAGATCATCCCCATCAATGTGGGGGACCATGATGTGGTGTACTAGTGTCAAAATGATAAAGGGCAAAAATTATAAAGAAAATTATAAAGGGGACGCTACCCTTAATTATATTATAAAAGTTTATAAAGGGGACGCTACCCTTTTATAAAGGGGACGCTACCCTTTAGTTGGTGATAGTATTCAGTTATGCCAAGATTACCCAGAACAGTATTTGCAAACCTTCCGCATCATGTGACACAGCGCGGCAACCGTCGTGAGGATATCTTCTTCACAGATGAAGATCGCGAAGCCTATCTTTCATGGCTTAAAGAATATAGTGACAAACACCAGGTAGAAATACTCGCCTACTGCCTGATGACCAACCACATACACCTGGTTGCTGTACCTGCAACTGAGGATGGATTGCAGCGTGTCCTAAAGCCGTTGCACATGCGCTACGCTCAACGCATTAACCGGGAGCGAGGCTGGAAGGGGCACCTATGGCAAGGACGTTTCTTCTCATCACCACTGGATGATGCTTATCTTTGGGCTGCGGTCAGATATGTGGAACGTAACCCAGTACGCGCAGGGATGGTGAAACGTGCAGAGAATTATCGCTGGTCAAGTGCAGCAGCACACTGTGGCAAGGAAATAGATAGCCTGATAGCCCTCAAATCTAGTTGGAACAAAAAATTTTCATCGATTGATGATTGGTCAGCTTGGTTAGCTGAGGGTGACGAAATAGAAGAAATTCAGATATTGAGAAAAAATATAGAAAAAGGATTACCTTGTGGAACTGAAGGCTTTATTAAGCGGTTGGGTAAGTTGGTTGGACGCGAGTTGGAATATCGGCCACAAGGGAGACCAAGGAAGGTTGAAGAGGATAAATAAAGGGTAGCGTCCCCTTTATACTTAGCCGAATTTATAGTTTCAGGGCAAAACTTAAGGAGTAGATTATGAAATCAATGAGCATAAAAACAACTATCGGAATGTTAACAATTTCTCTTCTCGGTTTTGTACTCGTTGCATGTGGAAGCGGATCAGCAGCCAGCACTAGTGTTGCACCTGCTAATCAGACTCCTCCCGGAAACTCTAATACCGCTACGGTCACGCTAACCGCAGTGTTGACTTCAGTTGCCTATAATGCAAGCACAACCATCAGTTGGACATCGACCAATACCACTTCATGTACTTCTAGCGGTGGTGGTGGAACGGGCACAACGGGATCATTCAAAACAGGAGTACTTACTAGTAACACTGCCTATACCGTTACATGTGTAGCTACAACTGCAGCTGTAACTGCGGCTGCAACTGCAACTGCAAGTCAAACCATCACGATTACCGTTGCATCCTCCTCTACTGCCTCCGCGATTACAGCATTTGCTCCGGTTACAGGCAATGTAACAACAGTCATGACCTTAAACACCTTAGCCAACGGCACACAAATTACCATTAGTGGCCCGAACAGTTACAACGGCACCTATACAGTAACAAACCAGACCGGCATGAGTTTTGATATTGCTAAAACCTTCGTAACTGGCAGTGAAACGCAAACCGGTGTCTGGTATTTGGCAGGAGGCTTGGTAAATGGTTGTACTACGAAAGGGACTCCAGCAGCCGGCCTTGCTTCTATCAACTTGTTAAATTACAAAGCAAGCCGTTATAGCGGTGTCGCACCGTTGGCAGTGACTCTTGACGCGTCAGATACCACTACAGACGGAACTATAACAAAATTCCCTTTCCACGAAATAGAATATCAATGGGATTTTGGCGATTATAGTGATCCGATTAATAAGGTAATAAATCCTAGCCCTCCAGTAAATAGCCCAAGCCCGGATGCTAGTACGACTACCTGGAAAATGGGTAGTAAACTAGGTGTCAACAGCCGCAATGCCGCGACCGGCCCGGTAGCTGCCCATGTGTTCGAGACGCCTGGCGTTTATACAGTTGCGTTAACTGCAACTGACGGCACTAACACAGTGAAGAATAGCTGCGTACAAATTGTCGTGCAGGATCCCAATGTTGTATTTTCGGGCGCAAACACAATCTGTTTTTCTGGCGCAACTGGTGCTGCGGCATTTGCAGGTTGTCCTGCTAATGCAACACAAATAACACTTCCGATTATAAGCCCAGCTACTTCTCCATCTTTTGATACCGCAGTTAACACCTATATAGGCACGGGTAAAAGATTATTATTCCATGCAGGTGAAGTTTATGCGGAGGCTGGATGGGCGACTATTGGAGTCAATGGTCCGGGAATTATCGGAATGTATGGAACGGGAGCAAGACCAAAGATTCTACCTGCATCTTCCTACGGAATGATTCTTGGCAATGGGGCAGTATTAACAATGCAAGACTGGCGGGTAATGGATTTAGAGTTTGATGGAAGTACTGACGCGAAAATACAATTGGGAGTGGGTGCGGTTGGAGATGCAGACCAGATAACCTTTTTAAGACTCAATATACATGATACGGGAGCGGGTGTTTATCTCGATGCAGACGCTCTAAGATTGTCGACAGGTACTCATATATTTACGCAGTTTACGATAGCTGACAGTACGTTTACTACCTTCAGAAGTGGTGTTGGCTGGTATTTTTTCGCTACCAAACTTGCGCTGCTTGGTAACTTAGTCAGTGATACTGCTGGGGGAACAGCGCAGCATGTGGTGCGTATCATGCACTCGACCAAAGGAGTAATAAGCAATAACACGTTTGGCTATCCTAATCAGACGAAACAGACATTTACTTTACGTGGAGTTGAGTATAATTCTGCTAATTGTCTAACGCTAACCGGCGAATGTTTACCAGAATACTTTCCCTACGGAACTGATACAGCTATAACTAAGCAAACAGTCATCTCTGACAATCACTTTATTTCAGGGAACACACAACAGCCTGTAACCATAGAACCATCTAACGGCACCATTGATTCCCCCATTCAAGATATTATTATGGAGCGGAATTGGTATACCGCTACTCCGGGTGGGAGCTGCTGCTTGCCTATGTTAAAAATACAGGCCCAGAATGTTACCGTCAGAAATGAAATAATTGATATAACAACTGGTGACGCTTTGAATTACAGAAGAGCACTAGCTGCGCAGGGTCCATCAGGTTCACCAGCAGCAACAAATGTCAGATTCTATAACAACACCCTCATAGGCAATGACAGCGGCCTTAGCTTTGATGCAATACAGATACAGGCTGGTGCAACCAACATCTCATTAGTAAATAATATTTTTTACTCACCCAAAATTAGTGGCACTGTGAATACAACAAATGCTGCGATAGCGTCCAATAATTCAACTACAACAACTACAAGTCCAAACTTTGCTGCTGTTTCACCTACAAGTCCTGCAGATTTTAAGATCACCACAGGAAGTTACGCTATCGGTAAAGGTGCAGCAGTGCCAGTGTGGTCAGATTATTTCCAGGTACCCTTAACCGCAACCTCAACTCGTGATATGGGAGCTGTGATACATTAACTCCATGCGTCTGAGCAGGATTCGCCTAAGATGA
>Ga0315281_10003664_pt1 | contig 22485 bp, 14 predicted proteins | sample YL17G07_0_MG_FD_204540 | JGI IMG/M metagenome (GOLD analysis project Ga0315281, IMG submission 204540) | Sediment microbial communities from Yellowstone Lake, YNP, Wyoming, USA - YL17G07_0 | ecosystem: Environmental > Aquatic > Freshwater > Lake > Sediment | place: USA: Wyoming | collected... | reverse complement strand
CCAGGATTGTTGCTTTCGAATGGCACGATCTATATGGCTTTTGCATCTCACTGCGACTGGCAGCCCTACCACGGTTGGATTTTTGCCTACGATGCCGCAACCTTTGTGCAGAAAGGCGTTCTGGTTACTTCGCCCAACGGCTATGAGAGCGGTATCTGGATGAGTGGAGCCGGAATCGCCGGCGACGCCAATGGAAATATTTTCTTGGCCACCGGAAACGGCGATTTCGACACCACCAATATCCCTGCGCTCGATTTGGGCGATACCATCCTGCGGGTCGCTTTGAATGCGGGACAGCTTTCCCTCATGGATTACTTCACCGTTTACAATCAAGCGGCTCTGAATAACGCCGACATTGATCTTGGCTCCGGCGGCGTTCTCCTTCTCCCGGATCAATCCGGCGCCCATCCCCACGAATTGGTGGAAGCCGGCAAGGGTGGAACCATCTATCTCGTCGACAGAGATCAGATGACCGTTAACAACCTCCACTATTGCGCCGCAAGCTGTACTTCCGATCCGCAAATCGTTCAGGAACTTCCCAATGCTGTCGGCGGGATGTGGAGCATGCCGGCCTACTGGAACAATATGGTCTATTTCTGGGGCCAGTCGGACGTGCTCAAGGCGTATTCCCTCACCAACGGCCTCTTGAGTTCCGTGCCGGTCTCCACCTCCGCAACCGCGGCCAGTGGGTTTGGCGTCACTCCCGCCGTCTCCTCGAACGGCGCCACAAATGGCATCCTCTGGGCCGTTTATCAATCAACTTCGGGCTCCATGGTGCTTTATGCCTTTGACGCTACCTACGTCGCAACCAAGTTCTACGACAGCACTCAAGCGGCGAACAATCGCGATAAGGGCGGCAATTGGGTGAAATTCACGGTTCCCACGATTGCCAACGGTAAAGTCTATGTGGGCACGCAGACGGAACTGGACGTCTTCGGACTTTTGCCCTGATTCTGTCCGCCTCCTGGCGCTCGACCGTCCAAGCTTTGCTCCTTGGATGCGGCGGTGAGCAAGAGATGATTGCAAAGGCTGTTGCGGGTGGCCTGCAACAGCAGGGCCCGGCTCCGCCGTGGGTTTCCTGGTTTCCCCCAGTGGCCGCCAGGAAACAGGCGGCCATGCCCGTTCTTGTATGCCTTCGAGTGAATGTCATACACTGCCCATATCAAGAATCGTTAATCAGTGAACAAATTGTACGAAAGTAAAGAGCTTCCTCGGACGGAGAAGAGGTCATTCAGGCGATGAATCGAGTACTTCTGGACTATTTCCGCTGCCCGGAACAGTTTGCGGATATTGGTGTGCACGGAATGTTGTCCGAAGAGCCGGGATTTTTTCGGTTCGGTGAGAAAGCCATCGGATTTGGCCAGTTCGCTGGCGGCCGCCCATCCAGTCAACCTGCCTGTGCGCTGCCAGATGTTTTTCCCGCGGCCGGCTTTGAGGGGGATTGCCTGTGCTTGCCGTTTGACCTCTCCCAGGTTGTCGAAAATCTTCGTTACGAACGCTACAGCTCGAATTCCCGGCACTCCATGCAGCCTGTCTCATGGAGAAGCGTATCGCGAGCTATCTATTATCTGGTACGCCCGCTCCTTCCTGTTGTAGTGAGAAAACATCTGCAGAAAGCGCACCTTCGCGACTGGAAAAAAATCGCCTTTCCTCATTGGCCCGTGGATTGTTCGGTCGAATTCCTGATGGAGCGCTCCCTGGAATTTATTCTGCAGCAGCGCCAAATGGAAGAGATTCCTTTTATCTGGTTTTGGCCGGAAGGAGCGCGCAGCGGCATAATGATGACCCACGATGTCGAAGCAGTCAAGGGACGAGATTTCTGCGGTGAACTGATGGACTTGGATGACTCCTTCGGCGTCAAATCGGCCTTCCAGCTCATTCCGGAAGAACGATACAAAGTGTGGGAGGAATTTCTTGCCACTTTTCGCGCCAGAGGCTTTGAAGTGAACGTCCATGATTTCAGTCATGATGGCCGGCTTTTTCTGGAAAAACAGGAGTTTCTTCGCAGGGCCGTGCAGATTAATTTACATTTAAGGAAGATGAATACGCGGGGCTTTCGTTCGGGGGCCATGTATCGAAATCAGGAATGGTATGACGCATTCGAATGTTCCTACGACATGTCCGTGCCGAATGTTGCTCATCTGGAGCCACAACGTGGCGGGTGTTGCACGGTCATGCCCTATTTCATTGGAAAAATTCTAGAGCTGCCGCTGACCACGGTCCAGGATTACACGCTCTTTCACATCCTCGGCGATTACTCAATCGACCTGTGGAAACAGCAAATTGCATTGATTCTCCAGCGGCATGGTCTCATTAGTTTCATTGTCCATCCGGACTATGTCATGGAGAAGCGCGCCCGCGATGTTTATACGGAACTGCTGGCCTATCTGGCTCTCCAGCGCAAAGAGATGAATCTGTGGTTTGCCCTTCCCTCGGAAATCAACGAATGGTGGCGGGCCAGATTCCAGATGCAACTTGTCTCCGAATCGGGCAAATGGCGCATCGAAGGCCCGCAAAAAGAGCGCGCCCGCGTCGCCTACGCCCGGATCGAGAAGGACCGCCTCGTCTATCGCGTCGAGGGCGATTCCTAGAATTCCCTTTGGACCATTTGTGCCTGGACAGACCATGCCAAGAACCATACGCCTGATTCTCTTCACCATTCTCCTCTTGGGTGCCTTTTGGGCGCCCCTGAAAAGTCTGGTGGAGTTCTCCCTGCAGAATGAATCGGCTTCTCATATTCTTCTGATTCCCGTGGTCAGCCTGTTCCTTCTGGTTTCCGGAAGGGCGCGCATCTTTACAAATGTCCGGACGGACCTGCTTGCAGGCCTGTCCCTGCTGCTTGCGGGCCTGGTCGCGGGCTGGTTTGCCCATCGGCAGTTGGCCGCGCTCGGCCAGCAGGACTATTTGTCCGCCACAACGGTATCTCTTCTGCTGGCCTGGCTGGGCCTCTTCCTCCTCTGCTATGGGACCAGATCCTTCCGCGCGGCATTCTTCCCCCTCCTCTTCCTCCTCCTGATGATCCCCATTCCTCAGTCCTTATTGGCCAGCGCAATTCTATTTTTGCAAAAAGGGTCCACCAGCTTTGCGTATCATCTCTTTAAACTCTGCCGTGTGCCGGTTTACAGAGACGGTTTCTTACTTTCCTTGCCGGGCATTACCATTGAAGTCGCGCAGGAATGCAGCGGGATTCGCTCGAGTTTGGCGCTTTTCATTACCGCTCTTCTGGCGGGCCATCTCTATCTTCGCAGGGTCTGGACCAAGGCCGTCTTGTGCTCGACGATCGTGCCACTGGTGATCGTGAAAAACGGTCTTCGCATTGCCGCGCTGACACTGCTGAGCCTTTACGTCGATCGCGGCTTCTTGTTTGGTAGGCTTCACCATGAGGGTGGAGTTGTATTCTTTCTCTTGGCCCTGGGAATCGAGGTTCCGATTCTCTGGCTTTTGTGGAGAGTCGAATCGCCGAGGCGGAATGGCGCCGTTGTAGACCGGTTGCAATCAACCGGTCATTCCACCGGTGCTTAAGGGGACTGATTTCTGGGATGATTGTCCCTCTGGCTTCTAGATTGCTACGCAGGCCGTGAGGAAAGGGCGGAAGGGCTGGCATGAGAGTTTGCATGGTGGTTTATAGTTCGTACGAATCGGATAATCGCGTTCTGCGTTATGCCGAGTCGCTGGCATTGCGGGGAGGCCACGTCGATGTCATTAGCCTTAGAAAGGAAGGCCAATCGCCGAGGGGGGAATTGAATGGCGTGCAGGTCTTTCGAATTCAAAAGCGGGAATATGATGAAAAACGCAAAAGCGATTATTTCTTCAAGATTCTCCTGTTTTGGTTCCGTTCGATGTTTCTTCTGTCCATGAAGCATCTTCGCCGTCGCTACGACGTCATTCACGTGCACAGCGTGCCCGACTTCCTGGTTTTTACGGCTTGGCTCCCGAAGATCACCGGTTCCGGAATTATCCTGGATATCCACGATTTAGTTCCCGAGTTTTATGCCAGCAAATTCAATAAGCCTGCAAATTCCCTGGTGGTCAGGGCCCTTCGTCTGGTCGAACGCCTTTCCATTGCTTTTTCCGACCACGTCATCATTGCCAATCATCTGTGGCGCGATACTCTTCTCTCTCGCTCCGTGAAAAGCGCCAAATGCAGCGTCGTGCTGAATCTTCCCGATCGCTCCCTCTTCTGCGACTGTGTAAAAACCAGAAAAGACGGTAAGTTTGTCGTCCTTTTCCCGGGAACCTTAAATTGGCATCAGGGATTGGATATCGCCATCCGCGCCTTCTCTCTTATGAAAGACCAGGCTCCCGGCGCGGAACTCCATATTTACGGCGAGGGCTCCGCTAAACCTTCTCTCCTCGCTCTTGTGCAAGAACTCGGCTTGCAGGAGCGCGTCCTCCTTCGGGATGGAGTTCCGATCGCCGAGGTGGCTCAACTCATGGCCAACGCAGACATGGGGGTCGTTCCCAAGAGAAGCGATTCCTTTGGCAACGAAGCCTTCAGCACTAAAATTCTGGAATTCATGGCCCTGCGCGTGCCCGTCGTGGTCGCGGATACGAAGATTGACCGCTATTACTTCAATGATTCGCTGGTGAAATTCTTCCACAGCGGCGATCCCGAGGATCTGGCACACTCCATTCTTCTTCTTATGCGGGATGCTAATCTGCGCGAAAGCCTGGCCCAAAATGGCGCCGCTTTCGTTGAAAAAAATAATTGGGACGCGAAAAAAGAGGAATATCTCCAATTGGTGGATTCTCTCGTCGGCGTCCGCGGATCTCAGTAACGGGTGAAGATGTATCGTATTTCTCTCGCCGTTTACCTGCTCTCCCCCGCCTTCCATTCCCCGCAGCGCAATTCCCATCCGCTTCCCTCTCCCACCACCGCGCCCACGTACCGCGCATCCGGTCGCAGTGCGCGCAGGCTCCAATGCTCGCTGTCCGCGCTCTCCAGCCGCTCCGGCTGCCCCGGCGTGAGCGAAACCGAAAAACTATCCAGCGGGATCTGCATTCCTTCTCCTCGCGCCTTGATGTAGGCCTCCTTGCGCGTCCAGCACTGAAAAAATCCTTCCGCGCGCAAAGATGCCGGCAATGCGCGCAATTCCTGAATCTCCCGCCCCGAAAAATACCGCGCGGCGATTTCCTCGCCCCCGAAGTCCTCCCGAATCAATTCCACGTCGACTCCCAAGGATCGCTCTGCCGAAAACGCCAGCAAGGCCATTCCGTGGGAATGCGAAATATTGAATTGCACCGTCCGCCCCTCGCGCAGCGACGGTTTGCCCCGTGCCCCATATTCGAATTCCACTTCCGCCGCTTCGCGCCCGGTATATCTCCCCAGCAGTTCCCGCAATATTCCCCGCGCGGCCATAAAATCTTCCCGGTCCTGCCGGTGCACAAAACGCCTGGCCCTCTCCTTCTCATCGGGAGCCAGCGTGGATTCCAATTGCCCTAGTACGCCCCCTCCTTGTCTTAGATTGGCCCGCCAGACATGAATCTCCCCCTCGCCCAATTGCAGTGGCTCCGGATTCTCCTCCCATCTGTCCCTGTTTGGCATGGCCCGATTCTATTGCATTCCAGGGCTTGCTGCGAGCATCTCGGGGTCTTTCGGGGCCGATTGTTGCCGCCGTGTCTCCCTGCGCGGAGAGCAATATGCCTTCCCGGCGATGATTCATAGGGTTACTAATTGATTTCTAACTTGGCCGCCTTCCATGGCTTGTACCTCACCTTGGCTGGGCTGAGCCAATGGGGAGGCCGGGCAGGGCAAAAAAGAGAAAAATATTTCCACTTGCTCGGCCCTAGCCCCTGGTCAGTATTTCTTTGAAATTAAATAAGGCATGTATTTACAATTACTTACGTCAAAATTGAAGTGGCCCCGTGATTGCTCCCATCCACCTAGAAGAATCTTATCCAGAAGCCGTTTGCAATGGCACTGCGTAGGCATAGAGTCTAGGTTTGGCAATACAGGCAGGCTGGCGGCAGCGAGCAAAGGGAGCAGGAAGTGGATTCTCTCAACGACACCCATCGGGATTACCCCTTGGGGCGAAGCCCGCACGAGTTCCTTCAGGATCAGGCCGAACGCACGCCGGACGCTCCCGCAGTGGTTATGGATCCCAAGCGCCTTTCCTATCGGGATCTGAATGCCCGCGCGAACCAGTTGGCCAACTTCCTCAGAAAAAACGGGATCGGCCCCGAAAAGCTGGTAGGTGTCTATCTGGACCGTTCGGTGGAAATGCTGGTGAGTTTCCTCGCCATTCTCAAATCTGGCGGCGCCTATCTCCCCCTGGACCCCAAGTTTCCCAAGGAGCGCCTGGAGTTCATGCTTGTCGACTCCGAGGTTTCCCTTCTCCTGACTCACTCCTCCAAGAAAAACAGTCTGCCGGAGACCGCCGCTCGCGTCGTTCTTCTCGACGAAATGGAAGAGTCCCTCGTTCAACTTCCCTCCAAAAATCTTCTCTCCCTCAGTCAGCCCGCTCATCTCGCCTACATGATTTACACCTCCGGTTCCACGGGCAATCCCAAAGGGGTCATGATTCCCCGCAGCGCGCTCGTGAATTTCCTCTTCTCCATGGCGGAAGTTCCGGGCATCGCTGCCACGGACGCCCTTCTCGCCGTCACTACCATTTCCTTTGACATTTCGATTCTTGAACTCCTCCTGCCCCTGATGACCGGAGCGCACCTGATCATCGCCACTCGCGAGCAGGCCGCCGACGGCCGCGAACTGAAAAAACTATTGCTCCATCATGGCGTCACCGTCATGCAGGCCACCCCCACCACCTGGCGCATGCTCGTGGAAAGCGGCTGGGAAGGGAAGAGCGATCTCAAAATCCTCTGCGGCGGCGAAGCCTTGCCGGCCGACCTGGCCAGCCAGCTGCTCCCTCGCTGCCGCGAACTCTGGAACATGTACGGCCCCACGGAAACCACCATCTGGTCCTCCGTGCAAAAAATCGCTCCCTCTGCGCCCATCTCCATGGGCCGGCCCATCGCCAATACTCAATTCTATGTCGCCGACGAAAAGCACCAGCCGGCACCGGCCGGCGCTTCCGGCGAACTCCTGATCGGCGGGGACGGCCTGGCTCGCGGCTATCTCAAGCGTCCCGAACTGACCGCCGAGAAATTCATTCCCGACACCTTCAGTGGCGTTCCCGGCGCGCGCCTCTATCGCACCGGTGACGAAGTTCGCTTTCGCCCCGACGGTTCGCTCGAATTCCTCGGCCGCCTGGATTATCAGGTGAAGCTCCGCGGTTTCCGCATTGAGCTGGGCGAAATTGAATCCCGCCTGGCCCAAATCGAAGGCCTCCGCCAGGCCGTGGTGCTTGTGCGCGAAGACCGCCCTGGCGATCAGCGCCTGGTCGCCTATTACACCGGACGCGCGGACTTGTCTTCGACTGCCTTGCTGCAAGCGCTCAAGGCCACTTTGCCCGACTACATGCTCCCCTCGGCTTTCGTGCGCATCGAGCAATTCCCCCTGACCCCCAACGCCAAACTCGATCGCAAAGCTCTTCCTGCTCCTCACGGCGAAAGGCCCCTTCTGGCGCAGGACTATATCGCTCCGCGTACGCCTCTGGAAAAGCAGCTGGCCGCTTTGTGGGCGGAACTTCTCCAGGTGGACAAAGTTGGCATTGACGACAGTTTCTTCGACTTGGGCGGCGACTCCCTCGCTGTTGTCCGCATGGCCAGCGCTTATCACACTCGTTTTGCGCGGGGAATTCCCCCGGTCAAGGTCTTTCAGTATCCGACCATCGCCCAGCTCGCCCTCTTCCTGGACCAAAAAGAATCCTCCTCGTCTTTCGCCGCCGGCATCGAAAACCGCGCCGCCCAGCAGCGTCTCGGCCGCTCCTCGCTGGATCCCGCCCGCGATGCCGTGGCCATCATCGGCATGGTCGGCCGCTTCCCGGGCGCCGATAACCTCGACCAGTTATGGCGCAATCTCCGCAACGGCGTCGAATCCATCTCCTTTTTCAAACCCGAAGAACTCGGCCCGGGCATTGACGACCGCCTGCGCAACGACCCCGATTACATCCGCGCCCGCGGCATCATCAAGGGCGCCGACCTCTTCGACGCCTCCTTCTTCGGCATCAGCCCGCTCGAAGCCAAGGTCATGGACCCCCAGCAGCGCCTCTTCCTCGAGCTGGCCCACCATGCCCTCGAAAACGCCGGCTACGATCCCGAGCGCGCCAAAGGGCCCATCGGCGTCTTTGCAGGCATTGGCGACAACCACTACTACACCACCAACCTGCTCACCCACCCCGACCTCCTGGCCATGGCCGGCAAACTGGCCGTCGAGTACGGCAACCAAAAAGACTACATCGCTCTGCGCACCGCCTACCTCCTCGACCTGCGCGGCCCCGCTATTAGCCTCAATACCGCCTGTTCCACCACTCTGCTCGCCGTGGACAGTGCTTTCCGCTCTCTGCTCGATTTTGAATGCGACATGGCCCTCGCTGGCGGCATCGACATCACCGTCCCGCAGAAAAGCGGTTTCCTCTTCCAGGAAGGCGGAACCTTCGCCAAGGACGGCCACTGCCGTCCTTTTGATGCTGACGCCACCGGCACGATGTTTTGCGACGGCGCGGGCATCGTAGTGCTCAAGCGTCTCGCTGACGCTCTCGCCGATGGCGATTCGATTTACGCCGTTCTCCTCGGCACCGGCAAAAACAATAACGGCGCCCGCCCCGCCTCCTTCCTTGCTCCCAGCGTGGAAGGCCAGGCTGAAGCCATCGCCATGGCCCAGGCCCGCGTCAATGTGGACGTCGAAACCATTGGCTACATCGAAGCGCACGGAACCGGCACGCCCGTCGGCGACCCCATCGAAATTGATGCCCTCTGCAAGGTCTTCCAGTCCAAGACCGCCAAAAAGCAGTTCTGTTACGTCGGCTCCATCAAGGGCAATGTCGGCCACCCCACCAACGCCGCCGGCGTCGCCGGTCTGATCAAAGCCGCTTTGGTTTTGCACCACGAGGAGATTCCCGCGACGCTGCACTTCAAAACTCCCAACCCCAAAATCGATTTCGCCAATGGTCCCTTCCTGGTTGCGGATAAGCTCACTCCTTTCCCCCGCGGTGCGCAAACCCGCCGCACCGCTGTCAGTTCCTTCGGTTTTGGCGGCACCAACGTCCACGCCATTCTCGAAGAGGCTCCCCTGCGCCGCCCCGGCGGCAAATCCCGCCCGCTCCAGCTTCTGCCTCTCTCCGCAAGAACCACCGAGGCCCTGAATGCCTCCAGTAAGTCCCTGGCTGCGCATCTTGAAACTCTCCCCGAGGAAGAGTTTGCCGATGCTTCTTTCACTCTTCAGCTGGGACGCAAGCAGATGGCCCAGCGCCGCTTCGTCGTCGCCGCCGATCTGCGCGAAGCCGCTCAACTGCTCCGCCAGCCCAACCCCTTGCGTTGCTCCACCAAGCGATGCGAGCGCCGCGATCCCCCTGTCGTCTTTCTCTTCGGCGGCCAGGGCACCCAGTACGTCAACATGGGCCTCAATCTCTATCGTGGCGAGCCTCTCTTCCGTGCCGTGGTCGACGATTGCTGCGAATTCCTCAAGCCTCACCTCGGCCGCGACCTTCGCGAACTCCTCTATCCCCGCGCCGGCGATGAAGATACCGCCCGCACCTCCTTGCAGGACACGTTCTTTACCCAGCCCTCCATCTTCGTCATCGAGTACGCCCTCGCGCGCCTCTGGCAGAGCCTCGGCGTCCAGCCCTCCCTGATGGCTGGTCACAGCATCGGCGAATTCGTGGCCGCCACTCTGGCCGGGGTCATGGACCTCCACGACGCCCTGCGCATCGTCGCCCTCCGCGGCCGCTTGATGCAGAGCCTCCCGCGCGGTTCCATGCTGGCCGTCAATGCCGGTGTGGACAAAATCCAGCCGCTCCTTCCGCCCTCTCTCCAGATCGCTTCCAATAACGCTCCCTCCCTTTGCGTCGTCTCCGGTTCCGTCTCGGATGTCGCCGCTTTCGCCGAGCAACTCCAGGCGCAGGATATTGTCTGCCGCCAGTTGCACACCTCCCACGCTTTCCACTCCGCCATGATGGACCCCATCATCGAGCCGCTGCGCGCCGAAGTCGCCAAGGTTAAACTGTGCGCCCCGGCCCAGCCCTTCGTTTCCACCGTCACCGGCCGCCTCATCACCGACGCCGAAGCCACCGATCCGGCCTATTGGGCCCATCACGCCCGCGCCACTGTCGAGTTTTCCAAGGCCGTGCAATTCCTCAAGGAGCAGGGCTGCGACTTCTTCCTCGAATGCGGCCCGCGTTCCACCTTGTGCTCCCTCACTCGCCAGCATTTTTCTGCTGACCGTCCTTGCATAGCCATCCCGACTTTCGCCGACACCCACGAAAACAACGCCGAATGGGCCTCCCTGCTCTTTGCCCTCGGCTCTCTCTGGCAGAACGGCGTCTCCATCGATTGGGACGCCTTCTACGCCCACGAAGACCGCCGCCGCATCCCCCTGCCCGTCTATCCTTTCCAGCGTCAGCGTTTCTGGGTCGATCCCGCCCCCGCCGCTGCGCGCGCCGCTTCCGCCCCGCTTCTCGAAGCCGCCGCCGCGAATCAGCCCCTGGAAACAACGGCTCCTGCTCCGGATCTCTCCCCGGCTGCATCCGCGCAGAGCCGTCAGGACCGCCTCGCCGCCCGCCTGCTGGAAATCCTCGGCCCCATTTCCGGACGCGACCGCTCGCAGATTAGCTCTTCGGCCACCTTTCTCGAACAGGGTTTTGACTCCCTCTCCCTCACCCAGGTGGCTTTCGCCATCCGCAAGGAATTCGCCGTCAAAGTCAGCTTCACCCAGCTTATGAATCAGTTCCCCAACATCGAGATGGTCGCCGCGCATCTGGACCAGACCATGCCTCCCGATCGGTTCGCCGCTCCTCCTGCTGTCCAGCCGTCCGTCGCGGCGCCCCCTGCTCCCGCGCCTGCTTCCCTCCCTCAATCACCCAGCACCCCGCTCGAAGAAATTGTCGCGGAACAAGGCCGGGCCATCGCGCGCCTGGTGAGCCTTCTTGAACGAACGGGAACCGCCCAGACTCAGGCGGCGCCCCCTTCCACGGCTGGAGCTTCCTTGATTTCCCAGGCAAGAAATCACGAGCAGAACCCCGCTGTGCTTCCAGAGGTTTTGTTGTCGGTGCAATCCACCGTGGCGCAGCGCGGCATCTTCTTCCCTTCACGCCTCTCCGATGCGGTGTCCGCTTCCTACAATGAGTCCATGACCCTGCGCTTTACGGGGACCATCTCCGTGTCCAAGTTGACCCGTTCCGTCGAGCGTCTGGTGCAGCGCCACGATGCTCTGCGTGCCTCCTTCGATGAACACGCTTCCGTCATGAATATCGCGCCCGCGCCGGTGGTCCGCGTGCCGGTCACCGATCTTTCGGCCATTGCGGATGCGGCCGCGCAAGAGGAGCGCCTCCAGGAAATGTTCGCCCGCGAGACAGCCCTTCCCTTCCTGCTCCCTGGCGGGCCGCTCTTCCGCTCTCAGATCGTGTTGCTCGGCTCTGGTTGCGCCGCAATTGTGTTCACCGGGCATCATATTGTTTGCGATGGCTGGTCGCTGGACGTCTTGATTCACGATCTTTGCGCCTTTTACTCGGAAGAGATTTCCGGCGTCCCCGTGCCGCTGCGTCCGGCGGGCAGCTTTGCTGATTTCGCGCGGGGTGTTGCCGGGAATGCGAATTCCGCGGATTTCCGCGATGCGCGCAACTTTTGGCATGCCAAATTCGCTGCCGGTTTTCCCGCCCTCGTGCTCCCCACCGACCGCCCTCGTACCCCCCGCAGGAATTTCGCGGCGAGCCGCCTGGAGCATGCGGTTGCCGCTCCGGTGGTTCAGGGTCTCAGAACCTTTGCGGCGAAGAATGGCTGCAGTTTCTTCGCTGTCGTTCTCGGCGCCCTGGCCATTCTGCTGGCCCGCATTTCCAGGCAGCGCCGATTTGTGATTGCCTTGCCCTCGGCGGGACAGCCCGTCATCGGCCAGCCGGACTTGGTCGGTTATTGCGTCAATCTTCTGCCTTTGTCCGTCGAGTTCCTCGAGGGAGAGTCCATCAGTGCTTTTCTTGCCCGCGTGCATGGGGAACTGGGCGCCGCCCATGATCACGACTCCTACTCTCTCGTCCATTTGCTCGAAGACCTCCGTTCCGTTGCTCCGGCGCTCGGCGTTTCCCCGATTTCCGCTGGTCTGACCAGCGTGAAAAAATTTCATTCGCGCGACTTGCCTCAGCATGGTTTTTCAGCCGATTATGACAACAATCCCAAGCAGTTTGAATCGTTTGAGTGGTATCTGAACGCCATCGAGGTGGAGGACCGTCTCCTCCTCAGGGCTCATTACGACAGGGGACTTTTTGAGCAGGCGACCGCCGAGGGTTGGCTTGTTGCGCTCGATGCCATCTTCCGCGACATCGTGGCCGATCCATCCAGGGAGGCTGTGGTGCTGGCCAGGCTGACAGGGGCCGGGAAGCTTCCGGCCCCCGAGGTTTCCTACGTGCTTCCATCTCGGGAGAGCGCCGGGCAGCCTCTTCCTTCCAGCGCCGCGGCGTCCAGCGTGCCGCCAAGTCGGCGGCTCGATTCCTCCTCCGCAAGCCGCATGGCACGGGATTCTGATTTGCTCAATGCCCTGATGGCCCTTTGGCGCCGCGTTTTGAGTGTTCGCATCGTTCGCCCCGATGACGATTTCTTTGCCCTGGGTGGGCATTCCATGATTGCCGCGCAACTCTTCGTGCTGATCGAGCGCGAACTTGGGCTGACCGCCCCTTTGTCAGTATTGAACGACGCTCCTACTCCGCGGAAACTGGCTGCGGTGCTGGCGCGTGGCCCCGTTCAGGCCGACTGGCAGTCTCTGGTTTCCATCACCCGCTCCGGCGACCGTCCTCCCCTCTTCCTGGTTCACGCTGCCGAGGGCAACGTCTTGCTCTATCGCTCCTTGGCCGCCCATCTGGGCGAGGACCAGCCGGTTTACGGACTCCAATCCGCCGGCTTGGACGGCAAATCCGAAATCGATGCCTGTTTTGAGCGCACCGCCACCCGCTATATCGCCGAGTTACGCCAGGTTCAGCCCCACGGACCCTATATGCTCGGCGGGTACTGCCTGGGCGGCACTCTCGCCATGGAGATGGCCCGGCAGCTTCTCGATATGGGAGAGACGGTCGGTTTGGTCGCCATGTTTGAAAGCTTCAATATTCGCGCCATTCAGTGGCCGCTTCCCTGGCACTTGCGCCTTGCCAATCGCGCCCTTCTCAATCCTTACCATCATCTGCGCAATCTCATTGCCGCCGAAGGTGCGGGCAAGCTCGGTTTCTTCCGTGAAAAAGTCCGCGTCGAACTCTCCCGCGCCCATGTCTCTGCCCGCGTCGCCCTGGCACGCGCCGCCCGTTTCCTCCGCCCGGATGCTTCCGCCGAGTTTCATCACCTCAAATTAGCCGATCTCTATGATCAGGCCCTCGACCAATACAACGTGAAGCCCTATCCCGGCGAACTGACCGTCTTTCTCACCGAGCGCAACCTGGCGGGTTTTGGCGACCCTCTGGGAGGCTGGGGCGAAGTTGCCCAGGGCGGCGTTCGCCTGTTCCCGCTTCCCATCAGCCCCAAGGGAAGCCTCGTAGAACCCTATGTCCGCGAACTTGCCGCCATGCTGCGTAACTGCCTTGACCGCGCTGCCGAGCGGCATCGCCGCGCTTCCCCTGAATCTCCCTGGAATTTGGCCGCTGTGCGCCGGTGAGCACTACGGTGAGTGTCGCTCAAGGAGCAAGGAAGCGGGCATTTGGCGACTCTGTGGCTGGTGCGGCCCACTCCGGAAAGGCGGCCCTTTGCCTCTATTCAGCATAATCATCGTGACCTACAATCAGGAGCACTTCATCCGCGATGCCGTGGACTCGGCCCTGGCCCAGCCCTGCCCCAGCAAGGAAGTCATTGTTGTCGATGACGGGTCCAGTGACGGAACTGTGCAAGTCCTGGAGCAGTACGGCGACAAAATTCGCTTGCTGAAGATGGGTACCAATCAGGGCGCCAACCGGGCCCGCAATGCAGGCGCCGCCATGGCCACGGGGGATTACCTAGTTTCTCTCGACGGGGACGACCTGTTTCTGCCCTGGGCGCTCCAGACTTACCAGCGCATCATTGAGTTGAAAAAACCTAAGGTCATTCTCTGCCGCCTTCTCTTTTTTAGAGGGCCTTTACCGGCGCAGCCGTTTTCCGATTTCGGCGGCAAAATCCAGGTCGTCGAATACGACGCTTTGGTCAGAAAAGACCATCCCTTGGGGCTGAGCGTAAGCGCCATCGTCGTCGAGCGTCCCGTCTTTGAACAGGTGGGCGGCTTCACCAACGAGATTTGGCCTTCCGAAATCGACGATCTGACCATGAAAATGGGCTATTCCGGCCGCACCATTCACATCTTGTCTCACCCCACGGTCGGCTATCGCATCCACGCGAACAACACGATTCATCAGGTCTCCCGGTTCTTGGACACCATGCACATGGTCCTTCGCAAGGAAAAAATGGGTCTCTATCCCGGCGGCCCGCGCCTTCGTCGCGAGCGTTATGTCTATCTCGGTAGCGCGGTCATCTACTGGTTTAGGAGGGCAATGATCGCTGGACACTACCGTCGCGCAGCCAGATTCTTGGCTGCAGGCTGGCTCATGATGTTGGCCGCTCTCATTTCCAAGCTGGGCCACAGGATCTCCGGTCGTCATCCCGTGGAAACCATCCCCCTGTGAAAAACTGCCGCTTGTCTGCGTTAGCCGACGCTATGCATCCACCGGGAAGTGCACTGGAAACTGTTTTCCACTTTTTCCCCTGGCGCTTCCGCATCGCCTCATTGCGGCGAGGAGCTGTTTTGTAACTTACAGTAAATAAGCTTTTTATGCTCAGCCCAGGGGTTGCCAGCAGACTCTTTATGGCATCCCAATTGCTCCATCTTTCTCCAATAGATTATTATGGCTGTTCCATAGAGTTATCAAAGGCGCTTTCGCCTTGGCCCACGGCACGTAGTTTGGGTACAGACACGATTTTTGATTCACACAGGAGCCACTCATGAAAGGCGTCGTTCTCGCGGGAGGTTTGGGCAGCCGCCTCAGCCCCCTCACCAAAGTCACCAACAAGCACCTGCTCCCCATCTACGACAAGCCCATGATTTATTACCCCATTCAGACCCTCGTGAATGCGGGCATCACGGACATCCTCATCGTCACCGGCGGCAAAAACGCTGGCGACTTCCTGCGCCTGCTCGGCAACGGCAAGGAGTTCGGCCTCAAGCATGTCAACTACACCTACCAGGAAGGTGAAGGCGGCATCGCCGAAGCCCTCGGCCTGGCCGAATTCTTCGCCGATGGCCAGCCCATCTGCGTCATCCTCGGCGACAACATCATCGAAACCAACGTCTGCAAGGCCGCCGACGATTTCCGCAAGCAGGGCGCCGGCGCCAAGATCATCCTCAAGCAGGTCACCGACGCCGAGCGCTTCGGCGTCGTCGAAATCCAGGGCGACCGCATCATCGGTATCGAGGAAAAGCCCAAGGCCCCCAAGTCCAATCTCGCCGTCATCGGCATCTATTTCTACGACGCTTCCGTCTTCGAGAAAATCAAGCGCCTCAAGCCCTCCGGCCGCGGCGAACTGGAAATCACCGACGTCAACAATTTCTATATCCAGGAAGGCTCGCTCACCTACGAAACCATCGACGGCTGGTGGACCGACGCCGGCACCTTTGAATCCCTCCTCCGCGCCAGCAATCTCGTCGCCTCCACCGGCGCCAACCAGCTCCGCGCCAGTATCCCCGCCGCCGCGCCCGTTGCCGCCGGAGAAAAATCCCGATGAATCTCTTCGTCACCGGAGGCGCCGGCTTCATCGGCTCCAGCTTCATCCGCCATGTCCTCTCGCTTGGCCAGAACCATCGCATCGTCAATTTCGATAAGCTCACCTACGCCGGTAACCTCGCCAATCTCGAATCCGTCGCCCGCCATCCCCACTACCGCTTCGTCAAGGGCGACATCTGCGACACCGCCGCCGTCACCGCCGCCATGCAGGGCTGCGACGCCGTCGTGCACTTCGCCGCCGAATCCCACGTGGACCGCAGCATCTACGAACCCGGCCCGGTCATCGAAACCAATATCACCGGCACCTTCATCCTCTTGCAGGTCGCCCGCAAGCTCAATCTCCAGCGTTTCGTGCACATCTCCACCGACGAAGTCTATGGCGACCTCGAACCCGGCCAGGTCTCCGATGAAAACTTCGACATTCGCCCCAACAGCCCCTACTCCGCCTCCAAGGCCAGCGCCGATCTCCTCGTCCGCTCCTTCCATCGCACCTACGGCTTCCCGGCCATCATCACCCGCTCCTCCAACAACTACGGCCCTTACCAGTTCCCCGAAAAACTTCTTCCCCTGCTCATCTCCAATATCCTCGAAGACAAAACTCTCCCCGTCTATGGCGACGGCCGCCAGGAGCGCAACTGGATTCACGTCGACGACAATTCCCGCGGCATCCTCGCCGTTCTCGAACGCGGCCGCCTCGGCGAGGTCTACAATATCGGCGGCGCCGACGTCATCGAAAATATCGACATGGTCCACCGTCTCCTCGCCCTGCTCCATAAGCCCGAATCCCTCATCCGGTACGTCACCGACCGTCCCGGCCACGACCGCCGCTATGCGCTCGACTCTTCCAAACTGATCAAGGAACTCGGCTGGTCTCCGCGCATCTCCCTCGCCGACGGCCTGCTGCAGACCGTCAACTGGTATCGCGACAACTCCGCCTGGGTCGCCGCCGTCCGCGACGGCGCTTACCGCACCTACTACGACAAATATTACGAGAACAGGGATTCTTCCCTTCAGGGCTTCAACCCCGCGGGCGCCAAAGTTTCGTCCTGAGGGGCAGGTTCGCCCGCCGGCTCTTGTCCTGGCGGGATTTCCCCGCTACCATCGCGCTGGGAACGGATGTTTTTCGCCAGGGAAGGGAATTAACCTGTTCGCCCGGCCCGGCCCGGCCGGAGACAGAAAGTGAAAAAAACTTGAATCGCATCGAAACATCGCTTCCCGGCGTCTGCCTGCTCCAGCCCAAGGTCTTCGCCGACCCGCGCGGTTTTTTCCTGGAAAGCTATCATCGCGAAAAATTCGCCGCCCTCGGTATCACTGCCACCTTCGTTCAGGACAACCACTCCCGCTCCACCCGCGGCGTCCTCCGCGGCCTGCACTACCAGCTTCTCCATCCCCAGGCCAAGCTCTGCCGCGTCATCGAAGGCCAGGTCCTCGACGTCGCCGTGGACATTCGCCTCGGCTCCCCCACGTTCGGAAAATTTACCAGCGCCGTACTCACCGCCCAAAATCACGAACAAATCTATATTCCCGCCGGCTTCGCCCACGGCTTCTTGGTCCTCTCGGAAACCGCTCAGTTTCTCTACAAATGCAGCGATTTCTACGATCCCTCCGACGAACACGGCATTCTCTGGAACGACCCCGCCCTCAACATTCCCTGGGGCGTCACCGACCCCATCCTCTCCGATCGCGACCGCAAAAATCCTCCCCTCGCGCAGGTTCCTCCCGAACTCCTGCCGCCCTACCAGCCCTGATGCCTACCACCATCCTGCTGACGGGCAAGAGCGGCCAGGTGGGCGGGGAACTCTTTCCTCTCCTCCAGCGCATCGGCGAAGTCGCCGCCCCCGCTCACGCCGAACTCGATCTCGCCGACCCCTCCTCCATCCGCCGCGTCGTCCGCGAACTCCGCCCCTCCCTCATCGTCAACGCTGCCGCCTACACCGCCGTGGACCAAGCCGAATCCGACGAGCCCCGCGCCCATGCCGTCAACGCCGTCGCTCCCGGCGTCCTCGCCGAGGAAGCCAAATCTCTCGGCGCGCTCCTCGTCCATTACTCCACCGACTACGTCTTCGACGGCTCCCAGCGCTCACCCTACGAAGAATCCGCTCCCACCTCTCCCCTCGGTGTCTACGGCCGCACCAAGCTCGCCGGCGAAGACGCCATCCGCTCCTCCGGCGCCGCTCACCTCCTCTTCCGCACCGCCTGGGTTTACGGCACTACCGGAAAGAATTTCCTTCTCACCATCCTGCGCCTGGCCTCCCAACGCGAAGAACTGCGCATCGTCAGCGACCAATCCGGCGCTCCCACCTGGAGCTGCGCCATCGCCTCCGCCACCGCCTCCCTCCTCCATCGCTTCCCGCCCGCCGCCCTCGCCGAACGCACCGGCACCTACCACCTCACCGCCGCCGGAGAAACCACTTGGTACGATTTCGCCCGCGCCATCCTCGAGGACTGCTCCGACCCCTCCCGCCTCGGCCCCTGGTTCGCCCAAGCCACCTCCGGTCGCCCGCTCATCGCCAAATCCGTCCTGCCCATCTCCACCGCCGAATACCCAACCCCCGCCCGCCGCCCCGCCTATTCCGTCCTCTCCAACCGCAAACTCTTCCAAACCTTCGCCCTCGCACTCCCCGACTGGCGCTCCCAATTGCGCCAGGCCCTCTTCGATGAACGCAACGAAGCGCTTCTCTCCCTGAATACGCCTCTGTAGCCGCCCGAACGAGATCCTGCCGCTGCTTGCTTTCAACTTTTAATGTTGGACTGTGAACTGGAAACGGCTTACTTGCGAATTCCCACGATGGACATAAGGCGGCCGGAGCGGGGGCCTTGTTTGCGGTAGCTGAAGAGGAAAGCGGGGTGGCAGGCGGTGCAGAGGGTGCTGGTAAAGATGTTTTTGGGGCGGAGGCCGGCGTCGAGGAGTTGGGATTGGTTGGCTTTACGGAGATCGAGGAAGACGTTTTTGGGAGGGGGCTGGTGGCCGGGGGGCATCTGGTTGAGCCACTGGAGCGGGTTGGGCTCTTCGCCGGTGCGCAGTTCGTCGAAGAACTCGGCGGCGCTGGCGAATTGGGAATCGAAATCGCGGGCGATTTCCGTGCCCACATCGTAGCAGCAGGGGCCGATGCAGGGGCCGATGGCGGCGAGAATGTCGGCGGGGCGGGAGCCGTAGCGCAGGCGCATGAGGCCGGCGGTTTTCTCGGCGATGCGGCGAAGCGTGCCGCGCCATCCGGCGTGAATGGCGGCCACGGCGCGGCGGCGGGGGTCGACGAGAAGAATGGGAACGCAGTCGGCGGTCTGCACGGCGAGGAGCAGGCCGGGGCGGTCGGTGGCGGAGGCGTCGCCGCGGCAGGGTTCGGCGGAGGGGGAGTCGAAGAGGCGAACAATGTCGGAGTGGATTTGCTTCAGAGGGGCGAGGGTCATGGCGTCGCTGGGCGAAACGCCGGCGGCGCGGAGGAAACGCTGGCGATTTTCGAGGACGTGGTCGCGGGTGTCCCACTCGGCGAAGCCGAGGTTCAGAATTTTTTCGCCGTCGAGGTCACTGACGCCGCCGGGGCGGGTGCTGAAACCGTGGACGAGCCAGGGAAGTTTGGCGAGAGGAGCGGCTTGAAGGACATGCAGGCCGGCTTTGCGGAGTTCGTGCCAGGGAGCGGCGATGATGGGACGGCGGGCGGTGGCGGCGGGGAGAGGCTTTCCGGGTTGTCTTTTTACTCTGGGCACGGTCTGACCAGTATAATCGCAGACGTGCGGAAGGCTGAAATCGGGTGCGCGCGGCGGGCGGAGGGGAGGCGCGGTGATTATCGGATTGGGAGTGGACATCGCGGAAGTGGAGCGGGTGAAGGCGGCGATCGAGCGGCACGGGGAGGCGTTTCTGCGGCGGATTTATACGCCGGGGGAACAGGCGTACTGCGAGAAGTATCGCAACAAATATGAGCGGTACGCGGGGCGGTTCGCGGTGAAAGAGGCGGCGATGAAGGCGCTGGGGACGGGATGGAGGAAGGGGATCCGCTGGGTGGACATCGAAGTGGAGAGGCAGAAGGGAGGGAAGCCGGTGCTGGTGCTGCATGGGGTGGCGCAGGCGAGGGCTGCGGAGATGGGGGTCAAGAATATGGCAATGAGCATTACGCATACGGAGGAGCAGGCGTTTGCGCAGGTGATATTCGAGGGGTAGGGGAAAAGAAAGAGGTTAACGCAGAGACGCAGAGGGAACAGAGGCAGAGAAGAAGAAAGATGAAACTTTTTTGTTGCTGGGAATTTATTTGATCGACCTCCAGGGTAAACCTGTTTTTTCTTCCGGCAGATTATGAATTTTTTTGAGGGATGTACTGCGGATCAGGCGCGGGTGGGGATGGGTGCGTTTGTAGAGGCAGGCGCGGATTCGGCGGGGGAGGAGAAGAGTTCAGCGAGGAGGTGATTCCCTTCCCTGGCGGTGACTTGGACATCGAGCCAGAGGTTGGAGGGGTGATGGCCGGGGACGGAGAGTTTGAGGAAGTTGGAGGAGAGGGCGGGGGTGGAATTGGGCGGGGTGTTGGAGGAGCGGTTGAGGGTGAGGACGCGGAGGGTGCGGCCGATTTGGGAGTGGAGGAAGGCGGAGGATTTTTCTTCCGCGAGGGAGCGGAGTTCGCGGGCGCGGCGGTTGATGAGGGAGGCGGGGAGTTGATCGGGGAGCGCGGCGGCGTGCGTGCCGGGGCGCGAAGAGTAGGAAAAAACGTGGAGGTAGGTGAAGGGGAGGCGTTCGAGGAGAGCGAGGGTGGCGGCGTGGTCGGCTTCGGTTTCGCCTGGAAAGCCGGTAATAATGTCGGCGCCGAGAGCGGCTTCGGGAAGATGGCGGTGGATGCGGGAGACGCGGGCTTCGTAGTGTTCGGCGCGGTACCAGCGGCGCATGGCGGCGAGGATGCGGTCGGCGCCGGATTGCAGGGGGACGTGGAAATGGCGGGCGAGGCGCGGGGTGGAGGCGACGAGGGCGATGAAGTCTTCGGTGAGGTCGAGCGGCTCGATGGAGCTGATGCGGAGATGCTCGACGGGGGTTTCGGCGAGGATGCGTTCGAGGAGGGCGGTGAATTCGTTTTTGGGAGAAAGATCGCGGCCCCAGGAACCGAGGTCGATTCCGCTCAGAACGATTTCGCGGTAGCCGGCGGCGGAGAGCGCGCGGATTTCGGCGAGGACGGATTCGGGAGGGAGGCTGCGGCTGCGTCCGCGGACGAAGGGGATGACGCAGAAGGAGCAGCGGCTGTCGCAGCCGTCTTGAATTTTCAGGGTGGGGCGGGTGTGGCCGGCTTCGCCGCCGAGGACGGGGGCGGAGAGGAGTTCAGAGTGGTCGAAGATGTTTCCCGTGAGGATTTCGGCGGGAGCGGACGAAAGCGGCTGCGGAGCGAGAGCGGAGAGCGGGAGGAAAGCGCTGACGGAAGAATCGGCGATGAGGCGGGGGATTTCGGGTTTATGGGAGTTGCCGACGACCCAGCGGACGCCGGGCATGGCGGCGATATCTTCGGGAGCGCGCTGAGCGTAGCAGCCGGTGACCAGGATTTGCGCGGCGGGATTGCGGCGGTGAATGGAGCGAATGGCGTCGCGGGCCTGGGAATCGGCGGCGGCGGTGACGGTGCAGGTGTTGACGATGACGAAGGCGGCGGAGGAAGAGTCTGCGGCGGGGAGGGCGCCCTGCTGGCGCAACTGATTTTCCAGCGCGGCGGCGTCGGCCTGGGTGGCGCGGCAGCCGAACTGTTCGATGTGGAAGGTGGGCATGGCGAAGGAACAGGATAGCAGTTTTCAGTTGTCAGTTTTCAGTGGTCAGTGAAAGAGAAAGCGCCGGCAACTTCAGGATCGTGCCTCATTAAGAATTGAGCGGGCTGAACTGAAAATTGAGAACTGAAAACTGTTTACTATCCCGCGGGGGTGAGTTTTTTCTGGAAGCAGAGGAGAATCAAATCCGCGCGGCGGCGAACCCCGAATTTGCTCAGCAGATTGGAAACGTGGAATTTGACGGTGCGCTCGGCGATATTGAGTTTATTGGCGATTTCCTTGTTGGCCAGATTTTCCAGCAGCGATTCGAGGACTTCCTGTTCCCTGCGGCTGAGGTTGGCGTTGGAATCGGTCTTCATGCGGTGGCTCTGGCCTTCGAGGATGGAGTCCACGAAGCCGGAAAGGAGCGTGCGGGGAACCCAGAAGCCGCCGCTGGCGACGAGCGGGAGAGCGCGGAGAAGCTGGTCGCGGGCTTCGTCGTAAGTGAGCAGGCCCTTGACGCCGGAGCGAAGCAGGGAGTAGTTGACGGCATCGTTGTGTTTTTCGCCGATGACGATGAGGCGGGCGCCGGGATGGCGCTCGAGAATGTTGGTGAGCAGCGCGCCGGTAGCCTGGCGGGCGGCGTGCGCGTCGATGACGTAGATCTGGGCCTTGGGAGGCTCGAACTGGCGCATGTCGGGCGCGAGCGTCGAGAGAATCTGCTTGGAGATGACCTTGAATTGAGGCTTGTTGAGCAAGCGTTCGTATTCGCCGAGCACCAGAGGGTGCGGCGAGAGGAGGCAAACGGTCAAGCGCGGTTGAGCAGTTTTGGCAGCCACGGGTTTCAGCCTAGTGAATTCTTAAACAACGAGCAAGAGTAAATCAGCGCACTGTTCACGAGTGGTCAAGACTCGCGGGAACAGAACCTCCGCTGAAGAACCCCGCATCCCGGAAGAAGCAGCCCCCAGGGACAGCCGCAGTATAGCACTTCCGGACAGGGGAGCGTCTA
>Ga0315281_10003663_pt1 | contig 22490 bp, 20 predicted proteins | sample YL17G07_0_MG_FD_204540 | JGI IMG/M metagenome (GOLD analysis project Ga0315281, IMG submission 204540) | Sediment microbial communities from Yellowstone Lake, YNP, Wyoming, USA - YL17G07_0 | ecosystem: Environmental > Aquatic > Freshwater > Lake > Sediment | place: USA: Wyoming | collected... | reverse complement strand
CGTTCCCGCGGCTTGTGACGTGGTACCATGCCCCGGATATTCAATCCTCAATGGCCTTGCCATGCTCGCACTAGATCAACTATGCTCCTCTCAGTGTATAGTAAAGGTCTGACCCTGAGTGCTCGATGCGAATATAGGCCGTAATATACTCCGCGCGTCTTAATTATGTAAAACGTCTACGAGCCAACCGTCACCGTCTTCTTATCCATCATGATGACATACAGAGTACTAGGCGTCAGATCAGACAATCTCTTTATGAGCGGTTTCTTGCCCGCCTCTATGGCTGCCGTGTAGAAGGTGATCGCTTTCCCCTCCATGGATGCGGGGATCATGACCTTCGCGTAAACCGTTGTGGAAAACGGCGCATCCTTTTTGCGTATGTTCCTGTAGAGCGGTGTGATCCCCTTCTTGATCTTGCCGCTCAGATAGATCGTGTAGACTCCGGCAGGGGTGTCGGCAAGGAGATAAAAGTCAAATGGCCTAAGTGATATTCTCATTCAATGTGATGCCAAGCGTGAAGGGCTGGCCTGCCGTCAGCGGCCCTGGATCAATGACCAGCGGCGGTATTGGAGTGGGCGTTGGCGTTATCGCCGGTATGGATGTCGGCCCCTGTCGAATACAATAAAGGTTATTATCCGCGGAATCCACGTATACTTTCCCCTCAGAGTCTATGGCGGGGGATGAGTAGATAGCTGAGCCGGTTCCATAGCTCCATGAGAGGGACCCGTTAGAATTCACACTATAGAGGTTGTTATCAAAGGAGCCCACATACACTTTCACCTCAGAGTCTATGGCGGGGGATGAGGCATAGATATCTAAGCCGGTTTTATAGCTCCATGAGAGTGACCCCTTAGAATTCACACTGTAGAGGTTGCTATCAGTGGAGCCCACATACAATTTCCCGTCAGAGCCTATGGCGGGGGATGAGTCGATATCTGAGCCAGTTCGATAGCTCCATGAGAGCGACCCGTTGGAATTCACACTGTAAAGGTTGTTATCAAAGGAGCCCACATACACTTTCCCCTCAGAGTCCAAGGCGGGGGATGATTCGATGCTTGAGCCGGTTCCATAGCTCCATGAGAGAGACCCGTTGGAATTTACACTGTAGAGGTTGTTATCATAGGAGCCCGCATACACTTTCCCGTCAGAGTCCACGGCGGGGGATGAGGCGTAGATATATGAGCCGGTTCTATAGCTCCATGAGAGCGACCCGTTGGAATTCACACTGTAGAGGTTGTTATCAGAGGAGCCCACGCACACTTTCCCCTCAGAGTCTATGGCGGGGGATGAGTAGATTTCTGATCCGGCGCGATAGCTTCATGAGAGGGCTGGTATTGATGGCCCGGCGTACTCGCTCAGACCCGTATGCCCCACATCATGATGAAACATCGGCCAGGGGCTGTTGGCGAGTTGTGCAAAAAGACAAGTCACAAGAATGTCAAACGGAAGGATAGCTGCCGACATCAACAAGAAAGAAGCTCTTTTCATAAGTTACCTCTCTTTCCACTTTCTAGTGTAGTGTCTCAGAAATAGGGAACATTAATTTGTCATTGCGAGTCCCGCTCAGCGGGACAAAGCAATCTCAACAGTATGCGCACCAAGAGATTGCTTCGTCGCTGCGCTCCTCGCAATGACATAACTCATGTAGTGTAATTATGAAACACTACACTAGCGAGATACTTTTTCATTGCCCGTCCCTTCCGTGTATAAAAGACACATTATTTGTTTACGATAATGCGCCTTTAGCAAACAAACTGGTACTTCTTCTCATCACCATGTACCTGAGGATTCCGGTACAATATCCAACCTGATTCTGTTTTGTGGATATGCAGTTTGCTTGTGCTCTTGACCTTAATACACATGCGGTCGTTTACCTTACGCACTACTTCCCCAATCTCTTTAAGCAACTTTCCCTTTAATCCCTCCACCTCGCTTATTTTCTCCACAATCCCATACACCACAAGCGCATCCCATGCCCAATTGGTAATCTTATTACTCATCTCCGTCTCCTCTCACCTGATGCTGTCACAACCCTGTCGCTACCTCTTCGGCTACCTTGCCAGCCAGATCCTCACGGTTATCATCGTACCTCATCAGCGTCTCAAGGTCCCTGTGCCTGCTGAATCTCTGTACTGCCCGGGGATCCTTCCAGCAATCAGACCTTCACTATGCACTAACATGTTTGTTGTAAATCTGTTTCACCTGTTTCGCCAATCTTCGGTCTTTCAACATCTGCTTCTGAATGCGCATATGATTATTCGTCACCGCGGCTCCGCTTCCTGTCCTTGTCGTCCCGGGATATCTCCCCCCGCTCGTTCCCGCGGCTTGTGACGTGGTACCATGCCCCGGATATTCAATCCTCAATGGCCTTGCCATGCTCGCACTAGATCAACTATGCTCCTCTCAGTGTATAGTAAAGGTCTGACCCTGATTGCTCCTACTTCTTTTCCTCCATGCACTTTTTGCAGAGGGAATGGTTGATCCCGAACAGCAGCATTACCATGGCAAATATCAACATCCCGCCGGCGGACACTCCCATTGGAAGAGCGCCCCTCAGTTTCGTAATAACCGCCACGATCGTCGCCAGGGCGGCAATCCCCGCCATAATACATGGAACATTCCTCATCATCTTGCCCCTCCTTTCTCTGAGGTTGATTTACCTATAGGCCGGCCACTTACAATCCGAATACCCACTTACGAAACCACTTGATTGAGATTGAATAAGGGCTGCGGCCTGTCCTAGGGATGCGACGCTCGAATACTTAACAATATCAAATAACGCGACCCCTCTTTATGACAGCACTGCCTGTGGAAGGGCTATCTGCGAAATATACTCTTCCACCAATGGGTTGGCGTTGGGGTCGGCGTTGGCGTTCCAGTAGGCGTCTGTGAAGGTGTGGACGTTGGGATCGGCGTTGGGGTCAACGTCGGAGTAAGTGTCGGTGTTCCCGTAGGATTCGGAGTCCATGTCAGTGTAGGAGGGGGAGTATTGGTGGGAGTACTGGGAGGCATTGAAGTAGGTTCTTGTCCTATGCAATAAAGATTGTAATCAATAATTGCAATGAACACTGCCACACAAATTATCTTGAAGATTCGTTTCATGAAATCACCTCCTTATCCTTCTTCAATGGAACATATATGTTCTACATCGCTAACTCACTGTATTGCATAATGACATGGCATGCTGCTCATGTCAAGAATATTGCGCATTATTCCACACCACTGTTCATATGTAATAGATCCACGAAACCAGTCCTTCTTCAGTCTTTCAGATTCTCCGCTTCTTCCAAGGTGATCGGTGGGTGTTTCTGTATTTCCACGGCCCACTTGCGCTGGCGCTCATTTGGATGCAGGGCATCCACCAAAGCCATAGTGACATCAACAAGCTCCGCTGATTTATACTTGGCCAATGTGTCTTTGTCCCACTTGGACACAATGGCGCTCACATTGGCAGCCTTCGCGATATCAGGCATCTTGTCCTTGATATTCGCGAGGATATCATCCACAGGCGCCGTACTGAAGCCTTGTTTGTGATGCAGCTTCAGATGTGCCTGTCCCTCCGCTTCCAACTCCGCTACCCGTTTCTGGTTTCCCTCGGCCTTTGCCTTATCCTGTTCTGCCTTCAGGCTCTTCAACCATTCCGTCTGCCTGCGGCACCGCTCGGAATCGACGGATGCCACAGCTATTGCACGTGAGTCATACGTTCCCACACGCACATTGGCGTTTGTTGTCTTCGCCCCGACTTCCTCTGCTCGCACACAGCCCCACGCGGCTACCATGCAGACCGCGCCAACCGCAGCGATTGCTGTTCTGACCGTGATCATTTCTCTCCTCCTTTCCCACTATGCCAACTATGGCTTATATAATTTGCACACAAGAACCTTTGGCGGCGTGCTCCAGTAGGGCATATTTTTTCATCTGTACCTTCTTAATGCAGATTAAAACCGTTCGAGACCTCTACCGGCGGCTGCGCGGGGAACTGCTTGTTGTCGAGACGGATGAATGCCGCGGCGAACACCCACCGACCAGCAGCCCCTCGCGGCACTTTGAAATTGAGCGAACCGCTCGAGCCGCGCGCCGGTATCGGGAATTTGACGCCTCTGAATGTCGGTGTGAGAGTCCTCGGGTTGTACCACACCGGGCGCATCTTGGAGTCAAAGATAAAGAGCCCGCCGCTACTGATAAGCTCGGCCACGGTGACTGCCGTGTTCTCCTTGAGCGGGTTCATCGCTGCGGTGAGGTAGACCGCACAGGGGATGCCGGTGAGGCCGTACAGCCCTTCATGCGTTTCCCACTCGAGCACCACATTGTCCCCAGAGTTGAAATCAGCCCCACCGCTCACGTGTAATTCGACATAATGGGGAGTAGGGGTGGGATCCTGGAGGCAATATATATTTTTATCGTGAGACCCCACATAAACCCGCCCATCGGAGTCTATGGCGGGGGAAGATGCTACCCAGTCGCCTGTTTCGTAGCTCCATGCGAGGCCGCCGTTAGGGCCAAACGCATAGAGCTTGTTGTCGTTTGACCCCACATAGACTATTCCCGTAGAGCCTATGGCAGGCGAAGACGCCACATCATCTCCGGTTCCATAGCTCCACACAAGAAGACCGGTGGAAGCAACCGCATAGATTTCATTGTCCCGTGAACCCATAAAAGCTTCCCCCTTAGCTCCTATTGCCGGCGATGATATTATGTAGCTTCCTGTTTCATAACTCCACGATAGTAACGCGGTTGTTCTGAAAGCATAAAGCCTATAGCTTCCTCCTCCCACATAGACTCCTCCGTCAGTATTTATGGAGGGTGAAGAAGAGATTCCCCAGAGCCCGATGTTATAACTCCATAAGAGTGAGCCCGCAGGGGTGAAAAGATAAAGCCTGTTATCATCTGATCCCACATAAACATTCCCGTCGAAACCTATGGCCGCGGAAGAATCCACATCTTCTCCTGTCCCATAGCTCCACAGGAGAGCTCCGGAGGAAACGAGAGAGTAGAGGATGTTGTCCCTTGCTCCTACATAGACTCTCCCATCTGAATCTATAGTCGGGGAAGAATAAATCTTACTGCCTGTCAGATAGCTCCATGAGATAGCGCCGGCGGAGTTGAAGGCGTAGAGTCTATTGTCCCTGGAGCCCACATAGACCATCCCATCCGCCCCTATAGCGGAAGAAGCGTCTATATAATCTCCAACTCGATAGCTCCACCGTAGAGAACCGGTGGATGTGAGCGTGTAGAACTTTCTGCTCCAAGACCCTGCATAAACGGTTCCGTCAGTGCCTATGGCAGGGGGAGAAGTCACATAGCTTCCCGTCGAATAACTCCACAGGAAAGTTCCCGTGAGTGGGCCGGTATAAGGGCTTTGCCCGGTGTGCCGTGTGTCGTGGCAAAACATCGGCCAGGGGCTGTTGGCGAGCTGGGCTTCAAGGGCAAAGGGCAAAAATGTAGCTAAAACAGCAATCAGCGTAAAGCAGATGGCCACGGTTCGTTTCATAAGCACCTCCGATCCAGCGTACTGTCAAAACTTTTCCAGTCTCTCCCTATCCAAACTGCTTTTATACTATTTTCTCCCAGCCCACTTCCGTATTGCCATAACCATCACGAAGATTGCGATACATAAATACACGAGCCTCTGCATATCTGCTCCTTTTTCAGCACCTTTTGTCCATCCCCCCCTCGTCTCTGACTGAGAGAGCGCATCACCAGTGGCTCCATATATGTCCTATACCCTTCGTGGGTGATAAGGTCCGGGGCACCCTGATGCTTTTTGCTAATTTCCAAGGAGCTCGCCTCCCAGCCCTTAGTCAAGGTGGAGCTATCGAATCTTAGCGGCTTTCCTGTGAAGCCATACTCCCAAGGTGAAAGTAACTATACAGCATGCCACACCTATCCATAGACCGTAACGAGCTGCGGTTAAGAATCCTGCTGCAAAGGATCCCAGGCATAGCAAATGAGCTATAGCTCTAGCGGAATAATATTTTATTGGGGATAGCATTGCTTACCTCCATATTCTACGCCCATAACTCTCTAATTATTTGTTTACGATAATGCTACATACCCCCCCTGGAGCACCACCCACGTGGCCTGGGTGCGGCCTACCTTTATGGTTCAACCGTCACCGTCTTCTTATCCATCATGATGACGTACAGAGTGCTCGGAGTCAGTTCAGACAGGTTGTGAACGGGCGGTATCCTGCCCGCTTCGATGACGGCGGCGTAGAAGGTGACCGTTTCCCCCTTCATAGATAAGGGGATCTTGAAAGCCGGGCGAACCGTCGTGAAATAGGGTGCAGGGAAGCTGGGCACATTCCTGTAGAGCGCATATATCCCCTTTTTGAGCGAGCCATTCAAGTAGATCGTGTAGACCCCTGAAGGAGTGTCGGCGAGGAGATAGAAGTCAAATGGCCTGGCGATATTCTCGTTCAGCGCGATGCCGAGCGTGAAGGGCTGGCCTGCCGTCAGCGGCCCTGGATCAACGACCAGTGGCGGTATAGATGTAGGGGTGGGCGTCGGCGTATCTATCAAAGGCGCTACAGTTTCGGTGGGCCTGATGGTCGGCGTCTCGGTGGGTGTGGGCGTCTGGGTCCGAGTCGGCGTACTAGTGGGCGTCTGGGTTCGAGTCGGCGTACTAGTGGGCGTCTGGGTTCGAGTCGGCGTAATAGTAGGCGTCCGGGTTCGAGTCGGCGTAATAGTGGGCGTCTGGGTCCGAGTCGGCGTTGGAGTTATCGTCGGATCGGCGAGCACATACAGGAAGTTATCGTGAGCGCCTACATATATAATGCCCTCGCCTATCGCCACAGATGACACGATAATGCCGCATGTCATATAGCTCCACGCCAGTGTGCCATTCGAGTTGAGGCTGTAGACGATGTTATCCTCAGAGCCCACGTACACCGTGTCAGTTCCGGTCACCGCAGGTGAAGATGATATATCTCCTCCCGTCTCATAGCTCCAGGAGAGCGCGCCACTCAGATCAATCACGGAGTAGAGACGGTTGTCATCAGAGCCCACGTACACCGTGTCGGTGCCTATCGCAGGTGACGAAGAGATACGCTCGGAGGCCTCGTAACTCCAGACCAGGGAACCAACCGAGTCGAGACTGTAGAGCCGGTTGTCTTCAGAACCGACATACATAGTGCCCACAGAACTCAGCGCCGGAGAAGAGGAAATTTTACCGTCTGCCCCATAGCTCCACTTGAGCACAGGACTGAGAGGGCCTCCCGCAGAGCTCTTGCCTGTGCGCTGCGCGTCGTTATGGAACATCAGCCATGGAGTATCAGCGAGCTGGGCATGAATGGAATGGGTGAATTGGAAAATCCATAAGAATAGAATCGCCATCATAAAATAAGCCCGCCTTTGCATTTTAGTTCTCCTGATATCTTGCAGACGTTTTACGCAATCCTCTGCCGGCTATATTGATAGGTTGAAAATATATAGTCAAGCATTTTAGTCATTTTGCCTGAATATATATTTCCTATGTATCAACTTCTGAGCCAAGGTGTTGCGTAAAGCGTCTGCTATCTCCTCCGCCTGAACTCCTGCCAGATCTCACTGATCTCGGGGGCCTTCAGCGTGTATGCCGTGGCCATATAGCACAGCGCACCGGCGCAAAGCGGGATGAAGGCCCGTGCCGACTTCCCCATGAAATCTGCGCCCGGCGCCACGCGCGACATCGTTTTGAACACGACCCACGCGACGAGTGCCATGATCGCCGTGGACAGCAGTATCTTCGCAACTGACGCGCCGATCTTCCGGAGGCCGAGCCTCCCTATCTTCTGCCGCAGCAGCCAGAGGAGGAGGACCAGGTTGATGCACTGCGCGATGGATGTCGCCAGCGCGAGGCCGCCATGCCTGAGAGGCCCCATGAGCAGATAGTCGAGGATGATATTGGCGGTCACCGCGATCGCCGCAATCCGCACGGGCGTTCGGGTATCCTCAAGTGAATAGTAGCAGCGCACCACGACAGAGACCCCGCCGATCGCGAACACGCCCAGGGCATAAAAGAGGACTGCCCAGTAGGTAGGGTCCGTTGAGCGATCGAGGAGAAACTCCCCACGCTCATAGAGGAGCTGTATGATCGGTCTCCCCAGTACGATCAGGCCTGCTCCCGCGGGAATGGTGATGAAAAACGCGAGTCTCAGCGCGTAGTTCAATGCTTCTTTGAGTCTCGCCATATCCCCCGCGACGGCGTATCCTGCCATGAGCGGGAAGGCGACTGTCGAGATCCCTATCGCGAACGTTCCGATGGGGAACTGGATCAACCGGTTTGCCGCAAACAGATACGTGACGCTCCCCTCAGGTAGGAATGACGCAAACAGGTTATCTATGAGAAGGTTGACATGGTACACCGCGAGTCCCGCGAGCGCGGGCACGATCAACCTCACAATCCTCCTGAGCTCGGGATGGTTCCAGACCTTCCCCACCACAAGGCAGAACCCCTTGCGCCGCAGGACGGGGATCTGCATTCCCAGTTGCACCACCCCGCCGAGGAGCACTCCAAGGGCGACCGCAAAAATGCGATCCTGGCCTCGCGCCCCCCACCGCGGCGCGAGGAAAACGGTTGAAAGGATGACGGTGAGATTGAACGCGGCCTGAGCCAGCGATGGCACCGCAAAATGCTGGAGGGAGTTGAGAATCCCCATACAGAGGGCAACGAGGGATACAAAGATGAGATAGGGGAACATCCAGCGCGTGAGGCTCACCGTGAGCGCAAACTTCTCCGGATCGGCGCTGAAGCCCGCGAGGAGGAGGCGCACGATCCACGGCGCGCAGATCATCGCGAGGATCACGACGGCGCCGGAGACGACCATCAGGGAGAGCATCACGGCGGAGGCGAGTTCCCAGGCCTCCCTCTTGCTCCGGTTGCGGAGGTAGTCGCTGAAGACGGGGATGAACGCCGCGCTCAGCGCCCCCTCCCCCATCAGGTAGCGGAGCGTGTTCGGGAGCCGAAACGCGGCATAGAATGCGTCCGTCAGATGCCTGCCGAACATTTTCAGCACGATGATCTCGCGCGCGAGGCCGAGGATGCGGCTCGCGAGCGTCGCCGCGCCCACGACGGATGCCGAACGCGCCAGTCTCACCTTTTGCATGAGAAAAGCCCCTGCCACACTCCAAGGTAGTGGCTCAATTACACTATATTAATAGTGTAGGGGCGCGATTCATCGCGCCCGGGTTCGATAAATCGAACCCCTACAGAAAAGTTCCTCCAAATTAAGCCATTACCCACTCCAACAATCCATTGACACTCTGGGCTGGAGTTGATATATATCTTCCCCACACTCGCACGAGGGAAGACTCCTACAGGAGGATACTCGTTATGCCGACAAGAAAATCAGGTGCGAAGCACATGCGGGCAGATGAAAAAAAACGCCGCCTCAACGCGCACGTGAGAGCGACTCTTAAAACGCTCGCTAAAAAGTATGGGCTCTTCATCAAAGCAGGCGAAACTGATAGCGCAAAAAAACTCCTCCCGGTGATCTCATCGGCCCTGGACAAAGCGGCAAAGCGGGGAATTATCCATAAAGGCAACGCCAGCCGCACGAAATCACGGCTCGCCAAACAGCTTGCGGTGTAGGCGGATGGGATAGCGTGCGCTGGGAACTATACCTTTTTTACGGCGACGCGACACGCACCGCTATTGCGATCGATCACCACCGTTCAGTGACACGCTCCACGACGTGGTCCGCGAGATCCTCGAGGGCAAAAGGCACTGCAATTCGCTCTGATTCCGGAAGCGTGACGGTCACAAAAAAGGCTTTTTCTCCCTCCACCCTCTTCGCGGTATAGACGACTTTATTGGTTTTTGCGTCTCTCAAGACCAGCTCGGCACCGATGGTAAGCCGGTACTCCCGCGTGACATCGAGCTTATCGTAACGGAGGGCTGACCTGTTGTAACTCACGAGTGTTACCTCGAGGATGGCATCCGCGTCATTTTGATTCACCACCGTATAGGAGCCGTCTATCTGGAATGCGGTGATAATCTTGCTGGTCGCACGGGCCTCGATGGCGGGTTCCGTGGTTTTATTTTTCGCATTGGGGATATAGACCGATTTGATCGGATCGTCCGGGTTCACAGACCCGACGCGATACCCGCATCCCGCGAGACATATTCCGACGCAGAGCAGACTCACGGTCACCGAAAGCGTTTTCATCATCTTTTCTCCTGTTCCAAGGGACAGTATAGAATCGATCGTAATAATAGCCCTTCCCCGCCGAAAAGGCAACCTCTACTTCCACCGTCAAAACGATAAACTGTTGTTGCTGTTGTAGCAATCTCCGTGACCTCCGTGTCTCCGTGGTGAAAATGTTATGGCTGCGTTCTCCATCGCAGTCGATCAGGGCCGCGCGTGCTTTTCTTCATGGGAGCCCCTCCCGTAAGACATCCGCTTCTGGACCGTGGATGGTCATTCCCGGCTCTCCCGCGACGTCTCCTTAGTGCGAAGGGCTTTTTTTCGCTCCCTGCAGTCGCTCCTCTTCTATCCATTCCCGGATCCTCGATGCCTGGGGATCATTGGGGCGCAGCTTGAGATACTTTTCCCAGTACATGGCCGCCTTGCTCCTGTCTCCAAGCACTGACTGATAGAGCTGTCCGAGGCTGAAACAGGAAGGGGCGGATGAGGGATCCAGCCTCAGCGCCTCTTCAAATTCACGCCGCGCCCCTTCATAATCGCCGAGTTCTTTGGACGCAATGCCCATGCCATGGCAGGCTCTGGCCTGTTTCGGATCTATCTCCCGCGTCTTCCGGAATGCCTCATGCGCATTGCGAAAATCACCCTTAGCCATGCAGGCAATGCCCAGGTTGTAGTACGCCTTTGCGTTGCGGGGTTGAAGCGCCACCGCCTTCAGGTATTCCTCGATCGCCCTGTCCGTCTTCCCATACGACTGACAGATGTCGCCGAGCGTGACATGAGCCTCTGCATCATCGGGATTCTTGCGGAGCCTCGCTACCATATCCGCCGAGAGTTCTGCGTACTGCTGCCTGGCACTCTCCTCGCGTGTATCCTTGAGACCCTCGCTGCATGTGCGAAGCTGCCGCGACACGTCGCTACTCCTGTACTCAGGCCACAATCTCCTGAGCTCCATCAGCTTGAGAGACGCGCGATCGTAATCTTCAAGCGCCTCATTCCACTTCCCGTGCATCCTTCTTTGATCAGCCCGATTTACCAGATCCTCGGCGTCTCTAAAGATGGCCTTGCAATTTTTCAACGCCCGCCCCTCATCTTTTCCCCTCTCCTGCCGTGAGCGCCAGAACCATCCCCGGATCCCGCCTCGCGCGGCGGGGGGGGCCGCACCCTTCTCGCTCCGTTGAGCAACGGCAACCGGTTGCTGAGCGGTTCCCGATACGGGAGGTGCGGCAGCCCTTTTCCAGGGCCGCCACCAGCGCGCGGCGGCCTGATCTGAAGGCGCGCTCCCACCGCTTTCCAGGCTCGCCATAAGGAGCGTGCGCCGCTGCTGATAGTATTCCCGTATCCGCCGCTCCTCCGCGGCGGTGGATTCCTCGATCTTCCCGATGCCCGCACGAAGCTGCTCGAGCTGGGCCTCCTTGCTCCGCGCGAGCTCTTCCCTCCTGGCAATCTCCGCTGCCGCCGCCTCCAGCACGGCCGATTCGGAATCCGGCAGATCGCCGATCTCGGAGAGCTTATTCTGCGCCACCTGGAGCTCGACCTGCGTGCTGTGCAACTCATCCTCGAGCCTCTCAATGGCCGACTTCGCGCTCAGCATGCGCAGGCGGTTCGCCATCAGCTCATTTTTCTCCCTCAAATCCAGCCGGGCGACGGTGAGGCGCCCGCAGAGCGCGTGTATCTTCTGCTGCCGCTCCGCGACCTCTCGCACTTCTTCGCCGGACAGTTTCCTGGGGATCACGTACCTCCAGAACTGATAGCGCGTGCGCCCCTTGATCTTGATCTTCCTGATCGCGGAGTTCTGGCTCTCGATCAACCTCTCGATCTCGTCAATAACGTCCTGGGCCTGCCTGATCGCCTCCGCCGCCTCAAGCTTCTTCTCCTCCCGCGTGGCGATCTTGCGCGCCTTCTCGGCAAAGCGCGTGAGCGGGTAATGCCGGATCACCTCCTGAAGATAGATGAGCGCTGCCTTGGGGTTCCCGCGCGCCTCGTAAAAGGAGCCAATCTGATAGAGCGAGGCGGCCTTCTTGCCCTGCAGCTCGGTCAGCATCTCCTTGGCGAGCTCCACGTTCTTATCCGAGGGATACTCCTCGACGTACTCTCTCAGGCGGTTGATGGCTTCCTGCGAGGCCTCCTGATCATAGGGCGCCGCGCTGGCCTGTCGGTACGCGCAGACACCCAGCTGGTACTTCGCGGCCGGGACAAACTCGCTGTGGGGGTACCTCATGGGGATCTTCTCGAACTCAATCGCCGCTTCCGTGTAGTCCTTCTTGTGCATGCAGGCCATGCCCAGGTTGTACTGGGCGTTGGGAGCGAGGTCGCTGAACGGCGCGTTCGAAAGTATTTTGCTGTAGATCGCGATCGCCCGCTTGTATGAGCCCGCGGGGTTAATCTTCAAGAAACCGATTGTCTTCCCCTGGAGGAAAAGGTTCCCAATTCTGAACTGGCGGTTCAGGATGAGATTGATCTTCGGATAGGAGGGGTACTTATCGAGAACGGCCTGGTAGGCATTGAAGGCCGCATAGTAACTCCGCGTTTTTTCGAGCATCTCCGCAACCCGAAACTGCGCCTCTGAGGCAACGGGGGATGTGGGGAAATCGTCCACCGCCTTCTGGTATGCATCCATGGCGCGTTTATAGTCTCCCTTCGATTCCAGCGCATGGGCGTACTCGAACTGCTCCTGAGCGCTCGGGTAGGATCTGGGCGCGAGGGGGTTCCAGGAGGCTATGGCATCCGTGAGAGGCGCCACACACGCCACAATGACAGCCATAGATGCAATCCGCCTCGCATGTGCCATACCGATCCCCCGTTCACCAGGAAGCGCCGGCCGCCGGCTCCTCGATCACGCAGCGGAACGAGCCAACAGATGGAAGATGATTCGCACAAGGAGATTGCTGTAGATCCCCGTGATGAGATCATCGAGCATGATCCCCCACCCTCCCGCCGCCCGCTGGAGGCGGCCCGCGGGGTAGGGCTTGACAATGTCCAGAAGCCGGTTGAGGATGAAGCCGAGAAGAAGCGTCATGGGCGTGAGCGCGAGCCCCGCGAAGGTGACCATGGCGCTCGCCGCCTCGTCAATCACTATCCGGGGCGAATCATGTTCGCCGAATGCCTCCTCCGCGAGCGTGCTCGCCCACACCCCCGCAAAGAAGAGGAACGCGGCAACGATACCGTAGATCCATGGCCATCGCGCCAGGAGCAGCACCGGGAGGAGCCCTGCGGCCGCGCCGGCCGTCCCCGGCGCCAGGGGCGCGTATCCCGCCCCGCAGCACGTCGCAATAATGACCGCGATCCTTCGAAGCATTTTGTCCCACCATTACGAGAAACGAGTAACGAGAAACTAGAGACTGCTTTTCCCTTCCCAAAACAGGCCTCTGTTCTCGTAGAGGTAATAGAGCCCCGAGCCGACCGTCAGCGCCACGGTCAGGAGCATGAGCCAGTACGCAAAATTGGCAAAGTGCGCCCCGTACAGCTCGTTGAACTTCTCGCCAATCCCCAGCGCGAAGGCGACGTCCCTGAGCGCGAGGAAGGTGAGGATAATGAGAATGGAGGCAACCTGCGAAACGGTCTTGTGCTTCCCCCAGAGCCCCGCTGCGAGGACCTGCCCCTTCGAGAGCGCGAGCAGGCGCAGGCTCGTGATGATGAATTCCCTGCTGATGATGATCACCACCATCCAGGCGGGCACATGGGTCGCCGGCAGCTGCACGAAGGAGATAAACGCGGCGCAGATAATCATCTTGTCGGCGACCGGGTCCATCAGCGTCCCGAAATCGGTGACGATGCCATGCCGCCTGGCGAGCCTGCCATCATAGACGTCGCTGATGACCGCTGCGGCGAACACGATCCACGCCGCGAACATGGAGAAGGGAAAGCGCGCCCAGAGGAGGAAGAGGAATATGAACGCGAGCACCACCCTCAGGATTGTGAGCTTGTTCGGCAAATTCATTCTTTTAAATCCCAAATCCCAATATCCAAATCCCAGATACAATCCCAAACAAATCCTAAAATAATGTTTATTTGGGATTTGGGACCCGCCCGAGGCGGGCAAGTTTGGGACTTGCCTGCCGAATGGCAGGTTTGGGATTTTCTATCTCCCCCACCAGATCGTACTCCGCAACGCCGGTAATGCGCACCTTGACGAAATCCCCGGGCTCGGCGTCACCCTCCGAAACGTACACGGTGCCATCCACCTCGGGAGCGTCCCCTTGTGTCCTTCCCCTCAGGATGAAGCTTTCCTCTTTCAGCTTCTCATCCACCATGATCTCAACAGTGCGACCGAGCATTTCCTCATTCGCCCGCTGCACGATCTCCTGCTGGAGCGCCATGAGCCTGTGGAATCTCTCCCGTTTCACCTCGTGCGGGACCTGCCGGGGCAGCGCCGACGCGGCGGTCTTCTCTTCGCGGGAGTAGATGAATGCCCCCAGGTGCTCGAAGCGGGCCTCACCCACAAACTCAAGGAGCTCGCGAAAATGAGCTTCCGTTTCTCCCGGGTACCCGACAATGAACGTGGTCCTTACCGTCACCCCGGGGACGAGGCTCCTCACCGACCGGAGCCTCTCAATGACCCCGGCTTTCGTCATTCGCCTGTTCATTGACGCGAGGATCGGATCGGCGATATGCTGGAGCGGGAAATCAACGTACGCGCACACCCCGGGCTCCTCCGCAATACATCGAAGGAGATCTTCCGTATAGTGCGCAGGGTGGCCGTAGAGAATTCTGATCCAGACGATGCCCTCTATCTCCACAAGCCCCCTCAGGAGCTCAACCAATCTGCGTTCCCCATACAGATCAATCCCGTACGATGTCGTATCCTGCGAAATGAGGTTGAGCTCCCGCACCCCCTCCGAGGCGAGATTCCGCGCCTCCTCAACAACGGAACCGATCTCCCGTGACGTCCGCCTGCCCTTGATGGACGGGATGAGACAGTAGCTGCACCCGTTGCTGCAGCCCTCGCCTATTTTCACGTATGCGTAATGCCGCGGAGAGAGCTTTACCCGGGGGCTCAGATGGTCGTACAGAAACCACGCGCCCCTCGAATTCGCCAGGGGACGGCGCGGGGTCGCGCCAGGGCGTTCCGTCAGCAATCCGCCGACGAGCCGGGCGACGTGCGGAATCTCGCAGGGAGAAATGAAGAGGTCCACGCCGGGGAATCTCTCCGCCAGCCGGTGACCTCGACGGGCGGGGAGGCATCCCGCGACGATCACGCGCTCCAGCTCCCCCTTCCTCTTGAGGGCGACCAGCTCCCTGATCGTGTCCCCCGATTCTTTCTCTGCGGCACGGATAAACGAGCAGGTGTTGACGATGACGACCTGCGCCTCATCCAACTCCTCGCAGATATCGTATCCTCCCTCTCTCAGGTATCCCAGGATAACCTCTGAATCAACCAGATTCTTCGCGCACCCCAGACTCGTTACGCCAACCTTGATAGACATAACCTATTAAATCCCAAATCCCAAATCCCAAATCCCAAAGATTAATGCTCGCCGTTTCGCCCTTCGCCCCCTATCTTGATAGTTCGATAGCTCGATTGCTTGATAGCTCAATTGCTCGATAGCTTGATTGCTTGATAGCTCGATTGCTCGCTCACTCAGCGCGCATTTTTCCCCTGTAGAACACGATCTTCCCATCCTTATCAATGAGAATGTTCTGCGGCATTTTCCCCTTCAGCTCTTTGACGGGTTTCCCGTCAAGAGAGAGCTCAACCAATCGGGGCTTGGCGATGCGAATATCAAAGCCCTCCTTGGCCAGCCAGAACTCCGCTTTCCCCTTCTGCACAGTCCCCTGGAAGAGCAGGACGCCGTCTGCGTACACCTTCATCCAGACGCTCTCTTTCACCCTGGCTTCGAGTTTCTTCTGTTTCGCCTTGACCTCCTGTGGCGCCGGCGCCACTGCCGGGGGCGCGAGCGTGGAGCTCACCGGCGGGAGGGGGGGGAGCGGCAAGGTCTCCAGCTCCTCGGTGCTCACCGCCGGCTTGCGCGCGTGCGCGATCGTACACGACCTCCAGAGTTTGAGACCGGAGACAACCCCGATCGCAATGACGATCACCGCTCCAACGCCGATTGCGGCGAGCCTCCACCCAATCGAGGTGGATGGCTCGATGGTTTCGCTCTCGGGAGGGAAGGCCTGTCGCAATACGCCCACATGTTCCTGCACGTACTGCTCGACGAGAGGCCGTGGATCAAGGCCAAGGTACTCGGCGTATATCTTGAGAAATCCCTTCGCGTAGGCGGGCGCGGGGAGAAGTGAAAATTCGCCGTTCTCCATTGCCACGACATACTTCTCGCTTATCTTTGTATCTCGAGCGACCTGGGCTATCGGAATCTTCCTGTCTTCACGCGCAACGCGCAGATAATCGCCGATTGAATCCATACGGTAACCTCCTGTTGGCAAATCCCAAATCCCAAATCCCAAATCCCAACAAAACGGTAACCTCCTCTTGGCAAATCCCAAATCTCAAACTCCAAATCCCAACAAAACGAGGACTAAGTACTCTGGGTCATAAATTCGGTGACATACTATAACCGGGCAACAGCGATCGCTATCAGCCATAACATGTCATTGCAAGTCCCGCTTTGCGGGACGGGACTCCTCACAATGACACATTATAAAGTTTTCCGCGCTGTAAATATTATGTAACCGTATTTATCAAAAGGTATATTAAGTTTCTCTTATGCCTTCTTTGGGATTTGGGATTTGGGATTTGGGATTTATTATAGTACCTCCCTCGCCTTGCTTCCCTGCTGGGGGCCGACCACACCCCGCTCTTCCATCATGTCCACAATCCTGGCCGCACGTGTGTACCCTATGCGCATCCTCCTCTGGAGCAACGATGCGGACGCCTGCCCGAGCTGCCTCACCACGCTCACGGCCTCTTCATAGAGATTGTCATCTATATCCTCATAGCTCAATTCGCCCGCCGCATCAGCGGAGAGAATATCCTCCCGGTAATCCGGGCTGCCCTGCGATTTCACGAACTCCACCGTCGCGGTGATCTCCGCGTCATCCACCAGCGTCCCCTGTATCCTGAGCCGCCGGGACGAACCGGGCGGCATAAAAATCATGTCGCCGCAGCCGAGCAGCTTATCCGCCCCCATGGTATCCAGGATGACCTTCGAGTCAACTTTTGAGGCGACCTTGAACGCAACCCGGGTGGGGAAATTGGCCTTGATCAATCCGGTGATGACATTCACCGAGGGGCGCTGCGTGGCGAGAATGATGTGAATGCCGGCGGCCCGCCCCATCTGGGCAAGACGGATGATCGGGTCCTCAATGTCTTTGCGGGCCACGAGCATCAGATCGGCCAGTTCATCAATGATAATGACAATAAGCGGGAGGAGTTCCGGTGGTTCGCCCTCCTCATCCCGTACCGCTGCCCCGCCCTGCTTGATCTTTGTGTTGTACCCGATGATATCACGGACGATCTCGTGAGAAAAAAGACCATAGCGCCTTTCCATCTCCCTCACCGCCCAGCGGAGCACCTGAGCTACGGTCCTGCTCTCGGTCACCACCGGGGTGAGCAGGTGGGGGATGTCGCGGTACTGGGTCATTTCCACCCGTTTGGGATCGATGAGGATAAATTTGAGCTCATCGGGAGTGCAGGAGAAGAGCATGGTGAGAATCAAGCTGTTTACGCACACCGTCTTCCCCGAACCCGTGGCACCCGCGATGAGCAGGTGCGGCATCTCTCTCAAATCAGCGATCACCGGATTCCCCGAGATCTCCTTGCCGATCGCCAGCGGGATATACCTGGGGGTCTGCCGGTATTCCTTCGAGAGCAACATCTCCTTCAGGCCGACGAGCGTCGCCTTGAGATTCGGAATCTCTATGCCGACCGCTGACTTCCCGGGGATGGGCGCGACGATCCTGATGCTGCTCGCCGCCATCGCGAGCGCCAGGTCGTCGGCCAGGGTGGTGATCCTCTGGACCTTGACCCCGGGCGCGGGATGCACCTCATAGCGGGTGATCACCGGGCCGCGGATCACGTTCCCCACCTCCGCCTCGATGCCGAATTCCTTCAAGGTGAGCTGGAGGACCTCAACATTCTTCTGGAGGTCCTCCTCCACCTGCTTGCCACGCGGGGCCACGGGCTCTTGCAGAAGATCGACGCCGGGGAGTTTATACGCGCCCGCGGATCTCGGCTTGCGGAAGCGCGGCGGGAGCGGCGCCTGCGCCGCCTCTTTCACCGGCCGATCAGGCACACGCTTCTCAAATCGGGGCAGTCCGATCTCCCGCTGCACCTCCGCGGCGGGGGGAACCGTGATCTTCACCTTTCTCGTGCGCCTGTACAGTCTCGCGAACGGCCTCACCCGTACCTTGTGCACGCCGAGAGGAATGATCCGCCGCCTCTGGCTGATGACCTCCGCGGAGACCCTGGCTGAATGGCCGATCGCGCCGAAGAGCCTCGTGAAGAGAAACCCTATGAAGTGAAATGCGTTGAACCTGGTAAAGATGAGCGTTGATGCGATGCAGACCGCCGCACACAGGCTGATCGAGCCGGCGACACCGAGGGAGGGGAGCAGGAGATTCACGCTCAGTACATCGCCCACAACTCCACCGGCGCCGACGAGGTTCAGCCGCCTCGCCTCCACCGTGCACCAAGCGCCCATCGGCAGCTGAAAGAGACAGGCGAGGGAGATCAACATCAGGATGCCGGAGACGGCGCGCACCGCTCTCATGGGGCGGGCGCCCGCGCCTCCGCCTGGAAGGAATCCGCACCCCAGGTAGAAGAGTATGAACACGAGCGCGTACGAGGAAAACCCGATCGCAAAGAGGCAGCCGAATGCGGCCCATGAACCGACCACTCCTACGCTGTTGTTCTGCGGGTAATTCGGATGCGTGGTATTGTACGTGATATCCATCGGGTCATAGGAGTAAAAGCTCAGAAAGAGCAGAAGGGCGATAAGCCAGAACGAGAACGCGTAGATGATCCTCACGATCACTGAACCTCCTCACGGCGGATCAGGGGGGGCTGGTGAGCACTCGATACTCACCCGGGGCTCGGCGTTTTCCCTCGATGGGAACAGTCAGGCGGATTATCCCCAATTTTTAGAAAAGCAGCTTTGCTGTTCCACCACAGAGGACACGGAGAATATCCAGAGGGCACGGAGTAGAAATCCGTAACATGTTGCCACAACAGCCATTACTCAATCTCTGTGTTCTCCGTGTATCTCCGTGCTCTCCGTGGTGAGACGTTATTGCTGCTGTATTAACGTGATAAGGATGATTCCATTTGCTGCTTTTCGTACTCCCTTGCTGATCAATAGGTTCTGTAATTCCGCCTTTTGTTTTTGGGGATTGTCCTGGAACAATCAGACGCGGGGATGGGGCGGAGCTACTCCCTCCTCCTGTCATGATGAAAACGACTGCGCGGCCTCGGACGCTCCTCTTCCCCTTCACCACCCTCCAGGAGGGCTCTGCGGCTGAGATTGATTCGTCCCTGGTCGTCTACATCCGTGACCTTCACCATGACCTCATCGCCCACGTTGAGGACATCCGTGACCTTTGCGACGCGGTAGTTGGCGAGCTTGGAGATATGCACCAGTCCCTCTTTGCCCGGCATAATCTCTACGAACGCCCCGAAGTCAAGGACGTTCTTGACGATTCCACGGTACACCTTTCCCACCTCGACGTCGGCGGTGCGCATCGTCACCTCATCCACCGCTTTTTTGAGGTTTTCTTCGCTGTTCGAGGAAATGCTCACCGTGCCGTCATCGTCCACATCGATTTCCACGCCGGTGTCCTGGCAGATCTTTTTGATTGTCTTGCCCTTGGGTCCGATGAGAAGCCCGATCTTGTCCGGCGCAATCTTCAGTTTGACAATGCGCGGCGCGTATTTCGATACCTCTGCCCGCGGTTTATCAATCGCCGCGTCCATTGTATCCAGTATGGCAATCCGCCCTATCCTCGCCTTCTCGAGAGCCTCCCTGAGGACCGCCGCGGGTATCCCCTCGATCTTGCTGTCCATCTGGAAGGCGGTAATCCCCTTCCTCGTGCCGGCCACCTTAAAATCCATGTCGCCGCACGCATCCTCGGAACCGAGGATGTCGCTCAGGATGACCGCCCTATCGCCCTCGTGCACCAGGCCCATCGCGATCCCCGCGACCGCCATCGGGATCGGGACCCCCGCATCCATGAGCGAGAGGCTGCCGCCGCACACGGAGGCCATCGAGGACGACCCGTTGGATTCCAGGATGTCTGAAACAATCCTCACCGTATAGGTGTAATCCTTCGGCACGACCGCGAGGAGCGCGCGCTCAGCGAGATTGCCGTGGCCGATTTCCCTCCTCGCGGGGCCTCGCACCGCTCTGACCTCCCCCACGCTGAACGGCGGGAAATTATAGTGCAGCATGAAGTTCTTGCTGCTCTCACCCTCATACGCTTCCAGGCGCTGCGCGTCAGCCGTCGTTCCAAGTGTCGTGATCACCAGGGCCTGTGTCTCCCCGCGGGTGAAGAGGGCGCTGCCGTGCGTGCGCGGCAGTATCCCGACCTCACAACTGATGGGCCGTATCTCATCAATGCCCCTGCCGTCCGCGCGCACGCCCTTCCGGATGATGAGCTCCCGCACCTTCTTCTTCTCTGCGTCTCTGTAAAGCGCGGCGAGCGCGGCATCGTCAGCCTCGGGAAACTGCTCTTTGATCTTTACACACAGCTCCTGAAAGAGGTTCCGCAGGCTCTGTTCCCTGTCCTTCTTGCCCTTGACCGCCGGCGCGCGCTCAAGCGTGCGCTCAAGAAACGCATCAACGGCGCCCCGCAGCGCCCCGTCAACCGGCGGCTCCTCGCACGCCTCCTTCTGCGCGCCTGCCTTCGCGAGGAGTTCCTTCTGGATCGCCGCGATTGACCTGATCCGCTCATGGGCCATGGTGAGGGCCTCGAGTATGTCCGCCTCCGGTATTTCACGCGCGCTCCCCTCAACCATGATGAGCGCCTCTTCAGTTCCCGCGACCACAAGATCCATGTCGCTCTGGTCCAGTTCCGCGTAGGTTGGATTGATGATCCATGCGCCGCCGATCCTGCCGATCCTCACGCACCCCACCGGCGTCGTGATCGGCAGCGGCGACAGCAGACAGGCGGTCGCGCCACCCACCACTGAGAGGATATCCGGGTCATTCTCGTCGTCAGCGGAGAGGACCGCGTTCATGATCTGCACTTCTCTCCTGAATCCATCGGGGAAGAGCGGCCTGAGGGGCCTGTCGGTGAGGCGCATCGTGAGGATTTCTTTCTCCGTCGGCCTCCCTTCCCTCTTGATGTAGCCGCCGGGGAACATGCCGGCCGCGGACATCTTTTCTCTATAGTCAACGGTAAGCGGGAAGAAATCGATCCCCTCCCGCTCCTCGGGGGCCACCGTCACCGTGCACAGCACCACGGTATCGCCGTACCGGACGGTGCACGCCCCGTGCGCCTGCTTCGCGAGTTTGCCAGTTTCAATGATCAGCTCTTTCCCGTTAATCACCGTGCTCACTCTATGTATCATGACGCTCTCACTCTCCTCTCTGCGGTCAAGGGTGGAGAATTCAACGCTGCGCGCCGCTCACCTCCGGACTGCGCACCCAGCGCTCAACCCTCAACCCTCAACCATCGGTTATACCATTTACTTCCTGAGATCCAATTTTTTGATTACCTCCCTATACCGTTCCTCGTCGGTCAGCTGAAGGTAATCGAGGAGTTTCCGCCGCCTGCCCACCAGGCGCAAAAGTCCCCGGCGCGAATGGTGGTCCTTCCTGTGCGCCTTGAGATGCTCGGCGAGATCGTTGATCCTCGCGGTGAGCAGGGCGACCTGGACATCGGCCGAGCCGGTATCCTTCTCGTGCAGCCGGAACTCCTTCAGCAGCACTCCTTTTTTGTCTCTGTCGAGCGCCATTGGTATCCCCTCCTTTTCTCCCCTCTCCACGCGAGCCGTCGGCGACTCGGCAAGCCTAGAAGGGGGCTATGCTGCAGGGATAAGAGATAAGGGATTCGGGAGAAGGGTTACACAACACACCTTCACGTTTTCTCTCGTCCCGTATCTCACCATCCCTTGTCCCTTGTCCCTTATCTCTTATCCCTTATCCCTGCACTATTATGCAGCATCTCCTTCGCAATTTCAATGTCACATCTCATCTGCGCTGCCAGCGCGTCCATGCGGGGGAAGTCTCTCTCCTCGCGGATCAATTTCCCCACGGCGATCTCGAGCATCTCTCCGTAGATGCATTCGCGCATCGAGAAGAGATGCACCTCGACACCCCCCCGGCAATCAATGTTGAGGACACCATCGTAGCGCTCCTCTCCGTGAAGCGCGCGGGCCGCATAGACGCCCGGGGGGGGGACAAGCACTCCCTCCACGGACACATTTGCGGTGGGGAGTCCCAACTCCCTCCCCAGCGCCTGTCCCCTCACC
>Ga0315281_10003662_pt1 | contig 22496 bp, 14 predicted proteins | sample YL17G07_0_MG_FD_204540 | JGI IMG/M metagenome (GOLD analysis project Ga0315281, IMG submission 204540) | Sediment microbial communities from Yellowstone Lake, YNP, Wyoming, USA - YL17G07_0 | ecosystem: Environmental > Aquatic > Freshwater > Lake > Sediment | place: USA: Wyoming | collected... | reverse complement strand
TCAATCCTACGACGCCCTCATCATCGGCGGCGGCCACAACGGCCTCATCCACGCCGCCTACCTCGCCAAAGCGGGCAAGAAAGTCCTCGTCCTCGAAAAGCGCCATCTCGTCGGCGGCGCGGCGGTGACGGAGGAGATTTACCCCGGCTTCAAGTTCACCGAGTTCTCCTACGTCGTCAGCCTGCTCCGGCCGGAGATCATCCGCGACCTCGAACTGCCCCGGCACGGCCTGACGATTCTCCCGCTCCCCAGCACCTTCACGCCCCTCGCCAACGGCGATTACTTCGCCGCGTGGGACGACCACGACAAGACCCGGCGCGAAATCTACCGCCACTCGCCCAAAGACGCCGAAGCCTACGACGAATACGCCCGCCAGATGGCGCGCATGGCCATGGCCATCCGGCCCATCCTCAGCATGGTTCCGCCCGACCCCACCTCGCTCAGCCCCAAAGACCTCATGGGCCTCGCCAAACTCGGCCAGTTTGCCGCGGGCATGAGCGAGCAGGATTTCTTCAACCTCGCCAAACTCATGACCATGTCCGCCGCCGACTTATTGGATGAGTGGTTCGAGTGCGCCCCGCTCAAAGGGACGAAGTCCGCCAGCGGCATCATCGGCACGTTCCTCGGGCCGCGCTCCCCCGGCACGGCTTACGTCCTCCTCCATCACTATATGGGCGAGATTGACGGCGCGTTCCGCGCGTGGGGGTTCGCCAAAGGCGGCACGGGCGGGATTAGTAATTCCATCGCCAACGCGGCTAAAGCGTTGGGCGCAGAAATCCGCACGGGCGCGGGCGTCGCGCAAGTCATCCTCAAAAACGGGCGGGCCGTCGGCGTCGCCCTCGAATCTGGCGAAGAAATTTACGCCCGCTACGTCGTCTCCGGTGTTGACCCCAAACGCACCTTCCTCAAACTCCTCGATCCCAATCAACTGCCCACCGATTTCGTGGACGCAATTCGCCGCTACAAAACGCGCGGCTCGTCGGGCAAAGTCAACCTCGCCCTCAGCGGCCTGCCCAACTTCACCGCGCTCCCCGGCGAGGGGCCACTCCATCGCGGGGCGGTCTCCATCAGCCCGAGCATTGACTACATCGAGCGCGCCTACGACGACGCCAAGTACGGCCACTTCTCGCGCCACCCCTATATTGACTGCATCTTCCCCTCCATGATTGACCCCGACATGGCCCCGCCCGGCCAGCACGTCATGTCGTGCTTCGTCCAATACGCGCCCTACAACATCGAAGGCGGCTGGGACGACGCCAAACGCGAAGCCTTCGGCGATGCCGTCGTGGACACTCTCTCCCAATACGCTCCGAATCTCAAATCTTTAATCCTCCACCGTCAGGTCTTGACTCCGCTCGACATCGAGCGCATCACCAGCCTCACCGAAGGCAACATCTTCGCAGGCGAACTCGCGCTCCATCAACTCTTCTTCCTCCGCCCGGCCCCCGGCTTTACCAACTACCGCACGCCCATCGGCAACTTCTGGCAATGCGGCTCCGGCACGCATCCCGGCGGCGGCATCATGGGCGCGAACGGACGGCTGGCCGCGCTGGAACTGTTGAAAGATTGGAGATAGTTTCGAGTTGCGAGTTTCGCGTTGACTCTAAACCCGAAACTCGAAACAGGATAACCATTATGACTCACTACGACTCAATCATCATCGGCGCCGGCCACAACGGCCTCACTACCGCCGCCTACCTTGCCAAAGCCGGACAAAAAGTTTTAGTCCTCGAACGTCGCGCCATTGTCGGCGGCTCGGTCGTGACGGAAGAATTTTTAACGGGATACCGCGCGGACTCATGCTTCCACACCGGGAACCTGCACCCGAGCGTGGTGCGCGACCTCAGCCTGTCTTTAGACTCCGCCCCCGCCGCCTCGTCACCCCCCGGCATTTTCGCCCCTCAACCGGACGGCTCGCACCTCCTCCTCTCCTCCGGCATAACGCAGACCGTTGACTCCATCGCCCGCTACTCCAAAGCTGACGCCAAACAATGGCCCGCCTTCGTGGCCCTGCTTAACAAAGCGGCGGGCTTCCTCACCGAAGTCTATTCCAACCCCTTCCCGCGCATTCCCAAGATTGACTCATCCGAGACCTCCGTCCTCGCGCAAATCGGCCTCAAACTGCGCGGCCTCGGCAAGAAAGACATGATGGAAGTCATTCGTCTCCTCCCCATGTCCGCCACCGAACTACTCGACGAATGGTTCGAGTCCGATGCCCTCAAAGGCGCTATCGGCGCGCAGGCTATTCACAACCTCACGCAAGGCCCGCTGGCCGCTGGCACGGCTTACAACCTCGCGCACCACTGGACCATTCAAGGCGGCCTCTTCAAGTCCGCGCCCAAAGGCGGAGTCGGCGTTCTCACGGTGTCCCTCGCTCAAGCCGCGAAAACGCTCGGGGTCGAGATTCGCACCGGGGCGGAAGTCGCGCATATCACCGTCAAAAACGGCGTCGCCTCGGGTGTGGTGCTCGCCTCGGGCGAGGAAATTACCGCCAAACGCGTCATCTCCAATGCCGACCCGCGCCGCACCTTCCTCAATCTCGTCGGCCCGCTGGAACTCGACGCGCACTTCGTCTGGGCCGTCCAAAACATCAAACTGCGCGGCTCCACCGCCAGGATTCACCTGGCCCTCAACGGCCTGCCGCAATTCACCGCCCTCGAAACTGTAGGGGCGAATAATTATTCGCCCCTACTACGCAGCACGACCGTCATCGCCCCCAGCCTGAACTATTTAGAGCGCGCTTACGACGCGGCGAAGTACGGCGATTACTCCCCCAAGCCCTATCTCGAAATCACCATCCCAACTCTCACCGACCCGTCAATGGCCCCCGAAGGCAAGCACGTCATGTCCATCCACGCCCAATATGCCCCCTATCACCTCAAAGGCAAAGAGTGGGGCGCGGAGCGTGAGGCGTGGGGCGAGGTGGTGATTGACACATTGAGTGAATACGCTCCCAATCTCAAATCTCTAATCTCTCAGCGCCAAATTCTCACCCCTCTCGATTTAGAAAACACCTACGGCCTCACCGAAGGCAACCTCCATCACGGTGAAATGATGCTCGATCAATTTCTCTTCATGCGTCCCATCCCCGGCTGGTCGCAATACCGCACGCCGATTGTGAATCTTTACCTGTGTGGTTCGGGCACGCACCCCGGCGGCGGCGTCTCAGGCCTGTGTGGTCGCAATGCGGCGAAGATGGTGTTGAAGGATATGAAAAGGTGAAAATGCGCCCTCACCTTCGCGTCTTCCCCGACACACTCATTACCCAAATCCTCGCCGAAGCCAAGCGCATCCTCGCCGAAATTGGCGTCGAGATCATGGGCGAAAACCTGCGCCAACGTCTCCTTGACTTCGGCCTTCAGCAAAATCCCGAAACCGAGCGCCTCCTCTTCCCGCCCGATGTCGTAGACCGCGCCCTCGCCTCCGCCCCGCGCGCGTTCGATCTCTACAATCGCAACGGCGACCTCCACACCACGCTCGGCGGCGACAAGGTGCATTTCGTCCCCGGTTCCAGCGCGCTCAACGTGCTTGACCACCGCACGGGCGAACACCGCGAGGCCACCACCGCTGACTTTACCGAATACGTGAGCCTCGCCGACGGTCTGCCCAACATCGCCTACCTCGCCACCGCGTTTTCGCCGCACGACATCGAGCAACAAGTCTGCGATGCGTGGCGGCTGTACTTGTGCCTCACCCATTCGCTCAAGCCCATCGTCTCTGGCGCGTTCACCGCGAGCGGCGTCCCGCGCATGGCCGAGATGATGCAACTCTTCCGCCATGACCAAGCCGACCTCATCGCCAAGCCGCTCTCCATCTTCACCGTCACACCTACAGGAATGTTCCGCTTCAGCGAAGACTCTTCGCAGAATTTGATGGACTGCGTCGAGTGGGGCATCCCCGTGGAGATCGTCCCCGTCACCCTCATGGGTCTCATCGCCCCGGTCACGCTCGTGGGCGCCACCGTCTTCCACGTCGCCGATGTGCTGAGCGGAATCACGATGGCGCAACTGCTCAAGCCCGGCGCGCCAGTGCTGTTCGGCGGTGCGCCCGCCACTTTCCACATGAAAGCCGCGTCCTCGCCGATGGCCGCCATTGAAGCCTTGCAAGTGGACGTGGCTTACATCGCCGTCGCCAAGTCATTGGGCTTGCCCACGCAGAGTTACATGGCCCTGAGCGAGGGCAAATTCCTCGACGCGCAGGGCGGCGCAGAAACTTTCGGGAGCGCGCTCCTCGCCGCGCTCGCGGGCGTCAACTCCGTCTCCGGCCCCGGGATGTTGGAGTACGTCCTCACGTTCAGCCTTGAGAAATTAGTTTTCGACAACGAACTGTGCGGCCAGGCTTTGCACTTCATCCGCGAGTTCAAGCCCGTCGAAGACCTGCCGACCATTGACCTCGTGCGCCAACTGCTCGAGGAGAAACATATGCTCACGGCCGATCACACGCAAAAATATTGGAAAGATGAACTGTATTTCCCCGGCCCGGTGATTGACCGCACCAGCCGCGACAACTGGCTCAAAGCCGGTGGCCCCACCCTCCCCCAGCGCGTCCGCGCCGAAGTGGACAAACGCCTTGCCGCTTATCAGCCCATCGTCACCGACCCGCGCGCGGAGGCGGAAATGCGGCGGATGATCCGAGATGGGCTATACTCGGCTGAACCGTTACCCAACGTGCCGACCATCGTAAATTCATAGACGTATTCCGTATTGCGTATTTCGTAACCTCACGCAATACGGAATACGCAATACGCACTATGCTCTCTCGTCTCCGCGACTACTCCCTCATCCTGCTCGGCGCGCTTGCGCAGGCGCTCTCGATGGTGCTGTTCTACATCCCCGGCAAACTCGCGGCGGGGGGCGTGAGCGGCACGGCGCAAATCATCCACAACTATTTTCCGTTGCCCATCGGCCTGATGGTGCTGGTGATGAATATCCCGCTGTTCGTGTTGGGTTGGCGCTTCCTCGGTGGAAAGCGCTTCCTCGCGCGCACCATCTTTGCCACCGTGGCTTACACGACCCTGCTCGACTTGCTCCCTTTCATCATCCCTCAAACCGGCTTGACCCAAGACCCGGTGCTGAACGCGCTGTATGGCGGCGTCATCGGCGGCATCGGCGTGGGGCTGGTGTTCCGCGCTCAAGCCACCAGCGGCGGCACCGACATCCTCGCGCGGCTCCTCGGCCAGTGGCGTGGCATCCCCATCAGCCAGAGTTATCTCATCACCGATGCGGTCGTGGTCTTAGTGGCCGGTCTGGCCTTCAACTGGGAACTCGCGCTCTACGCCCTCGTCGCGCTCTACGTCTCCGGCCTCGCCACCGAAGCCACCCTCGAAGGCGCGGGCCTCATCCGTACGGCCACCATCATCACCACGCAACCGCAAATCGTCGCTGACAAAATCATGAGCGACCTGCAACGCGGCGTGACGATGTGGCCGGGAGTGGGGATGTTTTCCGGGCAGGAGCAAAAAATTCTGTTCGTCGCCGTCAGCCGCGCCGAACTCAGCCAACTCAAGACCATCATTCTGGAAGCCGACCCCAAAGCGTTCGTCGTCATCGGGCAGGCGCACGAGGCACTGGGAGAAGGTTTCAAACCACTTAAACAATAACTAATGCCCAAGACTCAATGCACAATTTGAACGCCTTTGTGCATTGAGCCTTGGGCATCACGCATTTGCTATGCCACTCCCCATCCAAACCCACACTTACATTGACTCCCACTGGCCCGCGCATCTGGCCCGCACGCAAGAGTTTCTCCGCCAGCCAAGCATCTCGGCGCAGAACATCGGCTTGCGCACCACCGCCGATTTACTCCGCAAATGGTTGCAGGAACGCGGCGCGCGAGTGGAATATTTCGGCAAGGAGGCCGCGCCCATTCTCTTCGCCGAATGGAACGTCGGCGCGCCCAAAACTCTGCTCGTCTATGGGATGTACGATGTTCAACCGGTAGATGACCAGGTGTGGACGACGACGCCCTTCGCCGCCGCAATCTGGAATCACCCCGAGGGCGGCGAAAGTATCGTGGCGCGCGGCGCGTGCAATTCCAAAGGGCCGCTCATGGCGTTCCTGCACGCCCTTGAATCGCTCCGCGCCACGAGCGGCCTCCCCGTCAACATCAAATGGACGATCGAGGGTGAAGAAGAAATCGGGAGTCATTCTCTGCCGGAGTTTTATCAAAAGCAAAAAGCGCGTCTCCAAGCCGACGCCGCCTTCGAGCCGTTCTGGAGTCAGTACACGGCTGATAGCAAACCCAATCTCACGCTGGGCACGAAAGGCGTGATGGGGATTGAGTTTACCTGCCGCTCCGGCGAGTGGGGCGGCCCGCGCGATGTGATTCATTCGAGCCTCGGCCTGTGGGTCGGCTCGCCCGCCTGGCGCTTGGTGCAAGCCCTCAGCACACTGATCAACGAGCACCAGCAACTCACCGTGGACGGGATTCCTGCGCTCGCGCCGATTGAACCCGACGACGAGGCGTTGCTCGTTAAACTGGCGGCAGACTTTAACCCGAGCGAGACTCTGGCCCGTTTAGGGACTGCGCGTTTCAAGCGCGACCTGTCCCCGCTCGAACTGCTTCGGCAACTGGAATTCGCGCCCGTGCTCAACATCAACGGCTTGCAATCCGGCTATCATGGTGAGGGCAGTCACACCATCATCGCCCCCGAAGCGCGCGCGTTGTGCGACGTGCGCCTCCCGCCCGGCTTTAAAGTGCAAGAAACTTTCGACGCTATCCGGGAACATCTGGCCCGGCACGGCTTTGGCGATATTGAGATGAAGATGGACTCCGGCTACCCGGCGGCAAAGACTCCGCTCGCGGCGGAAGTGGTGCAAGCGCTCATCGCCACGTACCACGCGCACGGCTTTGAACCCGCCATCCGCCCCATGGAGGCCTCGGCCACGCCATATTATTTGTTTACGGAGGTATTGGGCTTGCCTTTCGCGTGGGGCGGCCTCGGCTCGGCGAGCGGCAGTCACGGCCCCGACGAGTGGTGCTCGGTGGAAGGGCTAAAGGCGCTGGAGAAATCAGCGGCGACGTTTTTGACGGAGTTTGCTGAGAGAACAGTACTATAATCAACGCTTCACGCTTTGCCTTCCGTTACGACAGGGTAAAGGCCTTTCATCTTCTCGTCACGGGCATCCACAATTGATACGGCGGCGCTCCAACGTCCAGCACCGTCGGCCAATCAATTTGCGCTTGCGTTGAGTCATTCGTCAGAAGACTCAGCGTGGCGGTGTAAGGCACCGAGCGCCACGAAACGTAGGGCGAACCTAAAAGCATCGCGGTCAGCACTGCCGTCGAGCCGGGTTGAATCGTCCGGGTCACGGGCGTGGCGCTGAGCCAGAGCGCGGGCGGCGGTTGGGCGCGCAGAGTCAAAGTCGTTCCAGTCAATTCTTTAGGATTGAGTTCGCAGGCGAGGTTTTGATAACGGTCGAGGGTGAGCATCGCGCCTACGCCCCACCCCACCGGCAGTTCCCCCATGGCGCCATAAACAAATTCGGCGCGGCCATCTAAGTGAAACGCTAATTGAAAAGTATAGGTCGGCGGGTTCGGTCCGGGATTCTCCTGCCAGGGCGGGACGTTCTCGAAACTAATGACGTAGGTGTCGCTGGCGATTTGGCCGGCGCGAACCACGCCGCCTACCGAGGGGTCGAGGTCGGCCCAGAAAGGGGCGAGGAGGCCGCCGCGCGGGAGGCGATCTGTGGGGAGACAACGCGCCCCCGAAGCCGGGCCATCCGGCTCCACCGTGCTCACCCAGCCATTGGAACTGAGGTAGAGGCGGTCAATCATCTGGTCGTAGAACGGGAACTTGAAGCCGAGGGCGAGAGTGTCGGTATAAATCATATCGTCGCCGAGGGCGAGGGCTGGAAAGGCGCTGAGGTCGTAGAGGGCCGTGGTGGAAAATTCTTCAACGCTCCAGTCTTGGGGTGGGAGGGAGGCGGTGAGCGTAAGAGGTTGTGTGCCGTCGTTGGTGAGGGTGATGGGGAAATTGGCGCGGGCGCCAAAGGGGAGCGTGGCGCTGATGAGAGGCGTGGCGCTGAGGATAAGATGGGGGGTGTCAGGGGTGAGGAGAAAGTCCTGGGTCGTATCAGCGGTGAGGGTGATGAGAGTGGTCTGCGAGAGGTAGCCGTCGGCGGTGAGGGTGAAGGGGTATGGGCCAAGAGGAAGCGTGAGGCTGAAGACACCGCGCGGGTCGGGGTAAATGTGGGGGAGTTCCGGCAAGTCCGCGCGGGCGTAGATTCCCGTTTGGGTCCAGCGGTCAGCTATTCGTCCAGTTAAATGCGCGGTAGCCGAGTCCGCCGGTCGCACGTCAAAAGAAACAGCAATAGGGGTAATAACGTTGTGCCGCACAATGAGAAGGCGCGCGGTATAGCCGCCGGGGACGAGGACTTGCCGCGCGTCAAAGGTGACGGTGAGTGAGGGGGAGGTGTTGGCAAGGAGGTCGAGGGTTTGCGGGAGGACGAGCCACGGGACATCTACGCGCGCGGCCTGAACGGCGCGATAGGCGTTGACGCGGCCCCAACCGTAGACGTTGTTGGGGATGGTGGCCGGGCCGCACTGATTGGAGAGAAGAGCGTCGGCAGTGGAAGTGAGGATGCGCTGAGTCTCCCCGAGGTCGCCGATGAGGAGCGGGTTCGCCGACCACAGGAGGGCGACGACGCCCGCGAGATGCGGCGCGGCCATGCTGGTGCCGCTCTCGATGGCGATTTGATTATCGGGCCAGGCGGAGGGGATTTCGAGGCCGGGGGCGGTGAGGTCAGGTTTGATGCGACCATCGAGCGTGGGGCCGCGCGAGGAGAAGTCGGCGATGTAGTCGGCGGAGTCAGTGGCTCCGGCAGAGAAGGCGTTGGAGTAGCTGGCCGGGACAGCGGTGTGAGCGCACCCGATTTGGCCGTCGTTGCCATTGGCGAAGACAGAGAAGAGGCCGGAGGCATTCCACGCTTCAACATAGCCGGTGAACCATTGACTCCCGCCGGGGTCGCCCCACGAGTTATTGAGGATGTGCGGGCGAAAGTCGGGACGAGGATTCTCGCCTGTCAGGTCAGTGGGGGCCAAGACCCATTGCGCGGAGGCGAGGAGGTCGGCGTCGGCGCAGAGGATACCGGAACAGCCGCGCGCGGCGATCCATTGCGCGGAGGGAGCGACACCGAGGGCGGCGTATTGATTAAACGCGCCGCCGAGCATGAGGCCCATGGTGTGCGTGCCGTGCCCGGCGGAGTCGAAGGGAGCGAGGGAGGCGGTGTCGGTAGTGACGTGGGGGTTATACCAGTTGTAATCGTGGGTGAGGCTGGAAGCTGAATAGCCGCGATATTGGGTGAGGAGAGCGGTGTGAGTATAAGAGACACCGGTGTCTATGTTGGCGACGACGATGCCCTGACCGCGAATATTGAACGCCGACCAGACGCGCGGGGCTTGGATTTTGGCGAGGCCCCAGGGGATCTCACCCCCTCCGGCCTCCTGACGACTAAACGCTCCGCGAAGAGCGGCGTCAAGAGAGGGGGGAGCAGTGTCACCTGAGGCAAGGGAATGCCGAACATTTGCGCCAATGAGGGCGACCTCGGGGCGGGTGGCAAGCCAATGAGCGAGGGATGAATCGCCGTGAACAAGAATCGCGTTGACAATCCAGAAGGAGCGCGGGGCATACCCCTTGGCACGCAAGTCGGCCAGCAGTGAGGCCTGAGTGCGCGCGGCGTGGTCGGTGAGGATGTGATAGACAGCCTCGCCGCGCTCGTCCCAATCGGCAATGGAAACGGCGGGGCGGAGGTCGGCCTGATCGGCGAGGTAAATAATCATGTCGGCGCGACCATCGGGGGAGGCGGCGAAATCTTGCTGAAGTTGCGCGGTGATGGGGCCGGGTTCAGCGGGGAGCGGGACGCGGAGCGGGCGTGAGGGTGATTGAGGCGTTGCGGGAGTGGCTGGCCACGCTTCATAGAGATAAGCAGTGACCGCGGGTTGGCCGAGATTATCGAGGCTGATGGATTCGGTGACGACTGTGCCGAGAGGCGCAGAGGCTTTGATGGCGGTCAGTGTGGAGGAAGCGACCGGGCGAGCCGAGAGGGTGAGGCCAGCGGCGAGGAGAAGCGCCCAGAGAGACGCTGAGGCGGGGCGGCGAGAAGGCATGAAGGTTACAGCAAATTCCTCGGAATACTCTCCAGCCACGCCCGGTGAAAAAACAAATTGCCGTTGAGCGTTACGCGCAGTTGCACGTCAACGTGAAAGTCGGTCGCGGTGCTACGAATAGAGCCGGTGGTGTGAATCTGCGCGTCGAGGCCGGGAGTGATGACGCCGTACTTCACTTCATTGTACAGGTGAACGCGCGCCGGGTCGGTCTCGTAAGCCGTCATCTCAATCAGTTCCGAGTTAGGCTGTTGCGTGCCATCGGGCAAACTGAAATTGCTCGCGCCGTAGACGCGCACGGTGAGGCTTTGCTGTAGCACGTCGTCAATGATTTGCCACACGCTCGACTCTGCGGTGGTCGCGCCAATGGCGAGCAGGTCGGGCGGCGTGGTCTTGAAGTTTGGCGGCGGGGGAGCGTTAGGGTCAACGGGGACGACGGGCAGGCTGAGGCGCGAGGGATGCGCGGGGCCACGATGGAGATAGTTATCGGCTTGGTGCGGGGAGGGCCAGATGAGCGGCCAATAGGCGCTGGCCACGCTCACGCGGATTCTGTTCCCTGCGCGGAACCGGTAGCCGACGGCTTTGAACGGGACCCGGACTTCGTAGATCTCGCCGGGGGTGAGGGGTTGCGGGTCAGTATGACTATCGCGATGGGTGAGATTGAGAATGGCGTGACTCACAAAAGCCGAAGTGCCATCGGGCGCGACATCGGCGAGGCGGACGACGACGTGGGCGACGGGCGCACTGCAACTGAGATGCAAAACCACTTCGGGGAAACCAATCACGTCGAGAGCTTCGGGGAGTGGCTCAGTGGTGTAAGTGAGACTCAAGGCTTCGTCGGGGCGCAAGTCGCGGGCGAGGCCGTTAGGGGGGCTACCACCGCCGGAGGCCAGCGGGCCGCGCGAGCCGAGGGTGGGGCGATGGGGATAAAAATCAACCGCAAGGGAGCCAGGAAGCGGGGGAGCAGGGGAGAGTGTCCCTTCACCTAAATAGTAATTAGCAAGTTGAGTCCGCTTAATTGGATAGTCAGTCTCGCTGTGCCATGCGCCATTCCACTTAGTCGGGAAGGCTTCGGGTGGGGTGTATTCGGCGCGGAAGAGGGTGAGCGCGGGTTCGTCCATCACGCCGTTTTTAATTCCCTTCAACCAATAATCAAAGAAGCGAATCATCTCGTCCAGCCAATCCACGTTGGGGCCGGGGAAGGCGGCGTCGGGAGTGAGGTGCACCCACGGGCCGATGAGGGCTTTGCGCGGAGCGTTGACGCATTTCTCTTGCATCCGCAAAACGGGATTGGTGTAGCCATCCATCCACCCGCCGATATGAAAGATGGCGCAGGTGAGGCGCGTGTAATCCGGCGCGAGCGAGCCACTGCGCCAATACGGGCCGTCGGTTTGATGTTTGAGCCACTCGATGAGCCACGGGGGTGTCTGTTCGAGGCGTTCCTTCCAGTGTTTCGCCCAATCGCCTTTGGCATATTCAACTTTGGGCGGCATGGCGTTCATGGCAATTTGCGCCACCGAGTATTGCGCGAAGTCGCTGGCGACCATGCACCCGCCGTAGTAATGAACGTCGTCGGTGTAGCGGTCGTCGGTGGCGTACATGGGCACGATGGCTTTGAGATGCGGCGGTTGCAGACTGGCAACTTGAATGGCCGTGAAGCCCCCGTAACTTTTGCCCCACATCCCCACGTGGCCGTTGCACCACTTTTGCGCGGCAAGCCACTCCACCGCGTCGTAACCGTCTTGCGTTTCGGCCAGCGTGTACTCGTCGAGCGCGAGGCCCTGACTGCTCCCCGTGCCGCGAACGTCCAAACGACAACCCGCGTAGCCGCGCCGCGCGAGATACGTCATGCGCCCGTAGTCGGCTTGATAGCGGTGATCGTCTTTGCGATAAGGAATCATCTCCAACACAGCCGGGAATTTTTCGCCGGGCGCGCGCGCGAGGGGCAGATAGAGATTGGCCGAGAGTTCAAGGCCGTCGCGCGTGGGGAGGCGGACATCGTGGAGGATTTGGAAATCGTAGATGGGGTCGCTCATGGCATAGCCTCACTCTAATGATGATAGCGTAAATATAGGTCACCGCTCAGGCTAGAACGCTGATTGCGCTGAAATGCCGCTAATTTTTTAAAAAAATCAGCGGCTATCAGCCTAATCAGCGACATCAGCGTTCAAAAAAGCTGGTGGGCTGAACAATTACAAATATAGCCTCGAAACGATTTTGAGGGTAAATTAGACGGCAGGCATGATTAGAGGCATTACCGTGCGTATCATCTACACCGACAAACACCGACTCCACGCCACCGACCAGGTTACTTATGAGAACACGCCGTTCGTCACCGACGAGGTTCCGGCGCGGGTGGAAATCATCCTCGCCGCCGCGCAAGCCGCGCACCTCGGGCCGATTACGGCCCCCCGTGATTTCGGCCTCGACCCGCTCCTCGCCGTTCACACGCCGGACTTCGTGAATTACCTCCGCGCGATTTACGATGACCACGCCACCGTGACGAAGAAACGCGGGCCGGTCTTTGCCGAGACGATCGTCGCGGGTGGCGGGCGGCGCAAACCCAAAGGCGCGCTGGGCTTGCCGGGTTACTATGCTTTCGGCGTTGGCTCGCCAATTTTGGAAGGGACGTGGGAAGCCGCCTACGGGAGCGCGCAGTGCGCCCTCACCGCCGCCGAGAGGGTGCGTGAAACGGGCGAGACGGCTTACGCCCTCTGCCGCCCGCCGGGGCATCACGCCGCCGCCGCGTTGTATGGCGGCTTTTGCTATCTCAACAACGCCGCGATTGCCGCGCGGTATTTCGGCGAGCGCGTCGCCATCTTGGATATTGACTATCATCACGGCAACGGCACGCAGGAAATTTTTTACGCCGACCCGACTGTGCTGTTCTGCTCCCTCCACGCGCACCCCGACGACGACTATCCATATTATTGGGGCGAGGCCGACGAGCGCGGCGAAGGGGCAGGCGCGGGGTTCAACCACAATTGGCCGCTCCCGCAGGGGATTGATGACACCGGTTATCTCGCGGCTCTCGACGAGGCCCTCGCGGTCATCCGCGCTTACGCGCCGCGCTATTTCGTACTCTCGGCGGGACTCGACATTGCGCAGGGTGATCCGGTGGGCGGGTTCAACATCACACCCGCCGGATTTAAAGCCATTGGCCAGCGCCTTGCCGAGCTACGCTGGCCAACAGTGATCGTGCAAGAGGGCGGCTATCTGCTGGAGAAATTGGGGGAGAATGCGGTGGCGTTGTTAGGAGCGTTTGCTTGAAGGGGCTACCGCCTACTGCTGTCCCACTCCTGCCTCCAACAAGCGTTGGGCGTCCTCGTACCCCAACTTAATCAAATACTCCGACTGTCGGATTATCTTCTCAATCATGATCAGCCTATCCCAAGTTCATTCGCGCTTGAACCAGAAAGTGTCCGGTCGCTTACCTCGAGAAGGCTCTCCCTCCGTAGCAAGATGCCTTCAGAAGATTCGATAGAGCGGATGGGTCTGGGTGACTGGGCGCACTTTGTTCAGTCGCCCGGTGTGGGCGATCATGGCATCCATGGTCGCGGCGGCGGGGTACGCCCAGGGCGCGTTGCGCATCGGGCCGTAGAAGATAAAGTTCGCGCCGAGGCTCTGCGGCAGGGTGAAGACCACCGCCGAGGCAGCTTCAAAGGCAGGCGCGCCTTTCGCCCGCATCTTCTTCCACAGGTAAATGGCATTGGCCGGAGCACAGCCGGTCGGGTAGCCTAATTCTTCTTTCACCAGCCGGATGGCCTCCGCCGCCCAGCCGACCGATGGAATATCCAGCACCCCAGTGTCTACGAGAATATTCTCGATGCCTGCACGTTGAGCGGCAGGCAGCAGGCAATCGCGCAACAGCGCCAGCCGATCCACCGGACGCACGGCGCGATTGCTGAGCGCGAGCAACACCGCGCTCTTCACGCCATATTCGCGTAGCGCGGCTAATTCTTCGTCAGTGCAATGTTCGTCAATCGAATTGTAGATCAGCCGCGGCATGACTTCACTGCCGCAGAAATGGCGCACGGCCTCCAGCCGCGCCTGCGGGCTGGGCGAGTCCACTAAAAGTGGCGCGGCGCAATGACAGGCTACGAACTCCAAATACCGAATCAAGGCTTCGCCCGTGTCGCCGACCACGTCTACAAAGCGCGGGTTGCCGGTCTCAGCGGCCACGGCGGCCTCGCGCTCCAGCAAACATTCGGCCTTGGCCTCGTCGAACAAGCCCCGCTGCCGGTCCCGGACGATGGCGTGCCCGCCGAAGAAGAGACTGCCGATCAGCACAGTGGGCCGCTCACCCGGTTGTCCGCCGATTTCCACATCGCCAATCCGGTAAACTTTTTGCTCTACGGCAAATTTGACCATCCCACTTGCTCCAGTATTGTCGAGGTAGCCAGCACTGGCCGCCTCGACAATAATTTGTTCCTGTCAGGCCAACACGTAAGTTGACGCCTCACGCTTTTCGCGGGCCTTGAAGATGACATCGGCTTCGGGCTGACCGCGTAGCCATTCGTCGAAAGGCTGGAAGGTCGGGATTTGGAATTTGACCGAGGCGAGATCTGCGGCGATGGGGTAGTGGCCCAGCGTATGCACGGCTTGCACGGCGGCGTGGATATTGACGGGCGGCGTGTCCGCCGGGACGTTGGCGATAAAGGTGAGCAGCCGGCCGTCACGCCCCATGATATTGATCCACTCGCGGATCTTGTTGACGACCTGTTGCGGCGAGCTATCGCGCATGAAGCGCCCGTTGAGCGAGGCAAAGATGGGTATCTTGCGTCCGCTTTTGCCGCTCTGAACTGCAAACTCCTGCAACCAGGCCATGTTCCAATCCTGCGTCCGGCCCATCCCGGAGAAGGCCACGTCCAACAAGAAGGTCTTGCGCGCCGTACTCCAGCATCTGAACATGATTTCCTTGTCGAACTTGTCCGGGTCTTCCTCGCAATAATCGGCGGCGGCCTGGCCCGCCATGATCGTCATCCCCAGTTCCTTCTTGCCTTTCTCCAGAAGCCGCTTGGCGGAGGGCACGACCCACTCGTCAATCAACTCTGGCGTCAAATTGGGGAAGCAGGCCCAGGCATCGGCGCCGATGGTCTGTTTCACACCGGCTTGATACTGCGCCCTGGCATAGGGGAAGATCGCTTCATTCTCGGCGTAGAAGAACAATTCTTCCGCAAAGCCCCGGTCACGCTTCAGCGCCCGCACGGCCTTGGGGTAGCCCATGGCCTGGCAGATCAAACTGAAGGGCGAGCAGAAAAACCCGACCGCGAGAGGCCCGGAGATCTTTTGCGTGATGAGGCGCGCCACCTCCACTCCCATCGGGATGCGCCCCTTGGACGGGGCGAGCGGCCCCAACCGGTCGAGGTCTGCCGGTTCTTTGATGAGCGGCACATTCGTATCTACGGTGGGCATCGCGATGTCGCTGTAAATCATCTTGGCGCCGAGGGCTTCGACCTCGAAATTGTAGGCGTCAGGAATGATGGTATAGGTGTCAAAGCCATACCACCGTTCTACGGCCATTTGCACATTGACCAGCAGTTCGGCGTCGAAGTAATATTGGCGGGCCGGAACCTGAGCCACCGTCATAGCGTGGTCATGGATTTGCGGCCCGATAAATGGGATGGTATCGCCGTGATCGCCGAGCATGGCGGCGAAGAAGCGCCCCAGGCCGCCTAAGCGGCCGACGCGTAGCCCGTAACCATATAACAGCCCATGTATCATTTCCAGTGTCGGGTTGGTCATTGTCTTATCCTCCAGCCAGTGTTTGCGCCTTGCGCACTGTATCCATAGCATCCTTCCCCCAGGCATCCGCGCCGACCTCGTCGGCGAATTCCTGACTGGTCGGCACGCCGCCGACCATCACCTTGAGGCCGTTGTGCAGGCCCTGCTGGTCCAACTCGGCGATGACCCGCTTCATCTGCAACATGGTCGTCGTCATATAAGCGCCCAAGCCGAGGATGTCTGGTTTGAGGCTCCGGGCTGCTTCGACAAATTTTTCCAGCGGTACGTCTATGCCGAGGTCGGTCACCTCGAAACCAGCCGCCGTCAACATCGCGCCGACGAGACCTTTGCCCAGATCGTGCATATCCCCTTTGACCACGCCGATGACGACCCGCTTCGCCACGCTCGCGCGCTGGCGCTCCTTCAGGCGCGGCTCGACCGATTTCATCGCGGCCTTGAACGCTTCGGCGCTCAGGACCACGTCTGGCAAGAAATACTGGTTGGTTTGCCACAACTCGCCCGCGCGCTGGATGCCGGGGACAATGCCTCGGTTGAGCACATCGAGCGGGTCGAGTCCGCTGGCCAATGCCTCGCCCGCTTGGCTGGCGGCGAGGCGGTCATCGCCTTCGACGATAGCCGTTTTGAGCGTTTCCAAAATCGCGTTGTTTATTTACAACCTCCTGGTTGAGACAGTCAGGCCAGTTCAGGTTGGCGGCCAGCCGGATACCGCATCCCTTCTGCGAATCGCTGGGCGAAGCCGGGATACAGGGTCAGTTCGAGGTAACTTACCCGCTTCGCCAACCGCGCCGCCTCGTCCCGCGCGCGCCGCGAGATGAGCGCCTGCTTCGCCCCCACGCCTGCCGCGTTGCCCACCTGCCGGAAACGTGAGAGTGGCACAGGCGGGAATAAGCCCAGGCGCACTGCGTTGAAGGGATCAAGATAGGTTCCAAACGCCCCGGCGACGACCACTTCGTCAATCGCCTCCGGCCGCACGGCCATATCTTCCATCAGAATGTTGATGCCCGCGCGGATCGCGCCTTTGGCAAGTTGAATCTCGCCCAAGTCTTTCTGGGTCAGCACGACCTCGCGCCCGCCGTCGTGGCTGGCAACCGCCAGCACAAATTCGCTCCCGGTGCCATCCGCGCCCCGGCGCCCGACCTCGGCGTTCAACCGGCCACGCTCGTTCATCCAACCGGCTTTGAGGAGTTCCGCCACGGCGTCGAGGATGCCTGAGCCACAGATTCCCACGGGGAATTTGCCACCGATGGTCGAGAGGCGCACCTCGCCGCTCGCCCCGTCAATCTTCACGCGCTCGATCGCCCCCAGCGCGGCGCGCATTCCGAATTTGATGTGCGCGCCCTCGAACGCGGGGCCGCAGGCCGTGGAGCACGAGCGGATACGACCTCGCGCTTGTAGCGCGATCTCAGTATTTGTCCCGAGGTCAATCGCCAACCGTGTCCGATCGTCCCGTCCGAATCCCGAAGCCAGTAGCACCGCCACGTGATCTGAGCCGACGAAACCGGCAATGGGCGGCGGACAATGCGTATACGCGCCGGGCGCGGCGACGAGACCCAGCGTGGCGCACTTGACCTCGAGGGGGCGCGCGGTCACCGGCACGAAGGGGATGACGCCCAGTTGTTTCACCGGCAACTCCAGAGCCAGATGGTGCATCGCCGTGTTGCCCACGAGGACGGCTTCGAGAATATCAGCCGGAGTGAGGCCCATGCCAGCACATAGGTCAGTCACGGCTTCGTTGATCGCGGCGATGACGATCTCACGCAGACGGCGCCGAGTGATTTCATCCTTGCCCGCCGCTTCAATGCGCGTGATCACGTCTTCGCCGAAGCCGATCTGCGGGTTCATCACCCCGCGCGCGGCCAGCGTCCGCCCGGTGAGCAAATCTACGAGGTAGCAGGCAATCTTCGTCGTGCCGAGGTCTACCGCCAGACCGACGGCAGTGTGAGTGGTATCGCCCGGCTCGGCGGCGATGAGTTCGCCAGCGCGCGCGGCGGCGGTGATGGTCCACTGGCCGGCGCGCAAAGCCGCAGAGAGTTGGGTGAGAGTCGGGAGGTCGGCGCAGAGGAGCGGGACGCCGGATTGTTCGCGGAGCGCATCGGCCACCCGGTCAAAATCGCCGCGCGGGTCAGCGAGAGTCGCGGGGGGCGCGGTCACGCAGAATTTCCGGACGAGGGGGTCAACTTCAATCCGGGCTTCAGCCCCTTCAACTTGCAGTTTCTGTTCTTCGGTGAGTGACGAGGGCGGGACATAGACAGAGACCACGCCGCTTGCGAGCGTGCGACAGGCTTGCCGATAGCCCGCGGCGATTTCGGCCTCCGAGAGCAGGAGACGCTCGGCCTCGGTGACGGGCGAAAGGGCCGACCCGCTACTCACGCGCACCAGACATTTGCCGCACGTGGTCTTTCCGCCACAGACCGATTTGAGCGGCACGCCGGCGCGGCTTGCCGCATCCCGCAGAAGGATCGGCTCCTCGCACATCAGCCGCGTGCCGAGCGGTTCGAAGTCAATGACGAATGACATGATGACGTGGATGAAGCGTGAGGCGTGAGGCGTCACACATCACGCTTCAGTATTCAGTTGAGATGCGGATAGTACGTCTTGCCGATCTCGATCAACGCCTTCACGTTTTCGGGCTTGGCGTCCACGGGGCAATCACAGCCGGTGCTCAGGATGAAGCCGCCGCCCTTGCCCACCACGTCAATCAACTTCTTAACGTAGGCCCGGACGTCGTCCGGCGTGCCGAGTTTGAGCAACTGCGCCGGCACGTCGCCCATGATGCACATATGGTCGCCCAACACTTCTTTGGCCTTGAAGATGTCGGTCTTGCTGTCAATCTCCAGCACCGCCTTGCCGCGCGGCAGTTCGCGGAAGTAGCGCAGAAACGGCGTCCAGTCGGAGTCGAAGTGCAACAGCGGGGTGATGCCCGCCTCGATGTAGGCCAGCACGCCTTTCTTGATGTACGGCCAGGCAAAGCGCTCAAAGTGCTTGGGCGAGAGGAAGGTCGCCCGCGTCCCGGCGAAGAAAGCCGTGCGGTAGCCCCACTTCGTCCTCTGCTTGATTCCGGTTATGCCGCCAATGGCGGCGCCGATCAGCTCGTCTATGATCTTGTCCATCGCCGCTTGCACTTTATCCGGACGGCGGTAGAGGTCGAGGCTGAATTCCTTGATCGAGCGCGCCATTGAGAAGATTTCCACGGGCGGGACAATGGCGACTCCCGTGAAGGTGTGGATGCCCTTGCTCTCCCACTTGTGGGTATCGCGGACGGCTTGCTCGTCCCACGCCTTAAACCGCTCCGGGATTTCCTGCGGCGGGATGTTCGGGCGGATGCGGGGGAACATCTGGCCCCAGAACGGCATCCAACCGTTCTCCGCGATGAAGTCATAGTCTTCGACGGTCATCACCTCCCGCTCGTCGAACTGCCACTGCTCGTCCGGCGGCAGTTCGCGGCCGGGGATTTTGAGTAGCATGGGCAGCGTGAGCGTCCAGGCGAACTCGTTCAACCCGGTGCCCATCATGGTCGCATCCCACCCGCCATAATCCAGGAAGATCTGCTCAATCAGGTCGCGGGCCAGATCGCCGTCGTTGACGAACTTCTCCAGCGTCACGCCCTTCTGGCGGGCGCAGAAAAAATCCATCATCGGGATGACCGGCACGCGGTCAACCGGTTGGAGCGCGATGGCGGCGTCAATGCGCTCTTCAGACTGCATGGTTTCTTTGACAGCCATGTCACACCTCCACTGCGGCGAATTGCCGCGCCAGGTTTACGGCTTGCTGGGCATCGCGGCCACAGACGTCGGCGCCCACGTAGGCACGCACGCGCTCATCCACCGGCCCGCCGCCGACCATGACTTTGACATGGTCACGCAGGCCTGCCCGTGCGAGAGCCTCGACCGTCGCCTTCATCGAGTCGAACGATGTGGTGAGCAAGGCCGACAGGCCGAGCACCCCGGCGCCGGTTTCCTTGAGTTTCTCGATGATGCGCTCGGGCGGCACGTCTACGCCCAGGTCGTGAACGCGGAAATCCGCCCCGCGCAACATCGCTACGATGATGTTCTTGCCGATGTCGTGCACGTCGCCCTTGACGGTGGCGAAGACCACATCGCCAGCCTCGCCACCGCTCCCTCCGGTGAGGCGCGGCTCGATCTTCTTCATCGTCTGGCCGAAGATCTCTGCCGCCATGATCAGCTCGGTGAGGAAATACGTTCCCCCCGCGAAGCGGTTGCCAATCTCGGTCATGCCCTGGCGCATTTCTTCCAGAATCGTCTCGGGTGGCACCCCCCGCGCCAGTTCGTCAGAAACTAGCCTCTCCACATCTTTCTCTTCCAGTTCCAATAGCGCCGAAGCCAGATTGCCATTCGTCGCTTGAATCATTTTCCCGCTCCTTTCGTTTTCAGGTATGGGCTGTGCGCCCGGCTCATTGGGGAGTGTTGCGTGAAATGGTTAGTAACAGGGCGTAGGTCACCCCCTTTCACTGTGGGCCATGCCGGTAACGGCAGGTATCTCGCAGGGAGCAGTAGTCACACTGCGAGCCTTCTGCGGCCGTGAGCATCCCCGGCCCGAGGCCAGCGACGAATGAGATTGATTTCTTGGGGAGCATGGCGCATGAGTCGGTCAGGCGCACGCCAATGGTCTCTGCCGGGACGAGCGCGAAGACGGTTTTCTGTTCGGCAATGGGCCACCCGGCGTCGCCGGGACTTAGGGGAAATCCGAGCGGCCAGCCGCGCGCGGCGGCGAGGTTTTCGAGATGCGCACAGACTTGCTGGACGAGATTGGTTACTGCGGCAGTGCCGAGGCAGTCGAGCAAATAACCGTGGGCGGGTTGGCCGTTAGCGAAATACTGTGACGCCTGTTCTTCAAGCGCCGGGCCAATCGTCACGACGCCGACGACGACCTCTTTCGCCGGGGCCAAAAGCCGCGCCGCATCCGGGCCGCGCAGTCGGTGGCCGCCCTCCAGCGTGATACGGTCATGCTTCACCTCGGATACGGGGAAGAAGTCAACCACAACCGCCGGGGTAACGAGAGCCTGAGCCTCCGGCAAAAGCTTTTCGGCCAACTGACGGAGGGCAAGCCGTGGCTCGCGCCCGCCCTGCTCGTATTTCCAGACCTCGGTCAGTTCAATCGCAGGCTTGAGCGTGGTCAGTATAGGCATGGCACATCTCGCCTAAAGTTCCGGTTTTAGGCCGGAAACGTAAACAAAACACCCCCGGCCTTCTGACCGGGGGTGTTAGGGTGAGAACTCCCTGAGATAAAAATCTCATATTATTGAGTATACAACTCCCAGCAGGCTTTGTCATGTGATTTTCTTCCTCAATTTAGACAAAACCCTAATTCGGGGTTTCCCTCGGGTTGAAAAAAGTCGGCCAGGATGTCATCCTTGTTGTTGGCGCAAATGGAAACCCCGAATTAGGGCAAATGACAAATGGCACTTGTGGCGCCTGAAACACTTTTCTATAGTTAAAGTTGAAATCGTTGCCATCGGTATTAAGCAACGTGCGCCTTGTCTGACAGCTACTTTGGCTCCTAAGCCAAGATCGGCGTGAAGCAATGGCCAAGGTGATGGACGCCTCTACATCTAAACACTTTGCGGCGCCCACCGCCCTTGATACAAGGTCGTGTGGGCGCAGTTGTTTTAACTACGCTTGTTCATCCAAAAACTCCAGATGTTTTTGCCGGTCACCGTATGGAAAGGAGGCCTTATCGGGGTAAGCTCAAAGTTCCGTCAACTTGGAAATTCGGCGCATGATTCAAGGAGAGTGTTCGATGCCAGCCAAAATTGAAAACGACAAACTACTGGCCATGTATAAGACGATGCTCAAGATTCGCCTGTTCGAAACGCGCGTGGGCGAACTCTTCGCAGCCGGAAAACTGCCCGGCTTCATCCACCTGTATATCGGCGAAGAGGCGGTGGCCACGGGCGTCTGCGCGCACCTGGGGAAAGGCGACTACATTACCAGCACGCACCGGGGGCATGGCCATTTGATCGCCAAGGGCGGCGACCTTAAGTTGATGATGGCCGAACTGTATGGCAAGAAGACCGGCTACTGCAAAGGCAAGGGCGGCTCGATGCACATTGCCGACGTGGACCTGGGCATTCTCGGAGCGAATGGCATTGTGGGCGGCGGCCCGCCCATCGCCAGCGGCGCGGCGCTCGCCCTTCAATATCAGGGCACGAAAGGCGTGGTGGCCTGCTTCTTCGGGGACGGCGCTTCCAATCAGGGCACCTTCCACGAAGGCTTGAACATGGCTTCCATTTGGAAATTGCCCGTCGTCTTCGTGTGCGAGAACAACTACTACGGCATCTCGCTCAGCCAGGCCAGGCACCAGACCGTCGCCGACATCGCCGACCGCGCCAAAGCCTATGATATGCCGGGCGTGGTCGTGGACGGGAACGACGTGATGGCCGTCTACGAAACGATGACTGAAGCCGTGAAGCGCGCGCGCGAGGGCAAAGGCCCCAGCCTGATTGAGTGCAAGACTTATCGGCATCGCGGTCACTTTGAGGGCGACCCGATGGTGTATCGCCCGAAAGAAGAGTTTGAGCTGTGGCTCAAGAAGGATCCGATTCCGCGCTTCGAGGCAACATTGCGGGAGATGAAACTACTGACCGACGCCCAGCGCGCCGAGCTCAGGAAATCCCTCGTCGCCGAGGT
>Ga0315281_10003661_pt1 | contig 22497 bp, 22 predicted proteins | sample YL17G07_0_MG_FD_204540 | JGI IMG/M metagenome (GOLD analysis project Ga0315281, IMG submission 204540) | Sediment microbial communities from Yellowstone Lake, YNP, Wyoming, USA - YL17G07_0 | ecosystem: Environmental > Aquatic > Freshwater > Lake > Sediment | place: USA: Wyoming | collected... | reverse complement strand
TAGTAGCAGCGACTGAGCGCAAGTTCGAGAGTCTTTTCATCGTATTCTTGTTTATCCAGCATGTCCTCGAACTTGCGCCAGGCTAAGCTGCACTCCTTGAAGTTACATGTCTTGCCAAGTACATCAATAATCACCAACAAGACCGCCATGGTCAGCAACGCGTCGTCATGTAATAGTTGCAACGTCAGCGAATAGACCCGATCGACGGCATTGGCGCTCGATACAGCATCGACAAACGCCATTAGCGTATCGCCAGGCATGTAATTTTGGGCAAGGGCCTGTTCAAACGCAGCGGCCGCGACAGTGAATCTCTCGATATCCATCAGGGCAAGGCCCAGATTGTAGTATGCCCCGCCAAAATCCGGTTTGCTCGCAAGTGCTTGTCGATAACGCCTGATGGCAGTCTTTGGGTCTTTGAGCTTGTGCAAGGCAACGCCGAGATTATTAAATGCCGTCGGCTCGGAAAAACCGGATGCGATTGCCTGTTCCAGCACTTCGCGCGCTTCGGCCCAGCGTTTTTGCTGCACGCGTAGTCCGCCGAGGCCGGCCAGTGCGGGCGCCAGTCGCGGGTTGAGCTTGAGTGCGCCGTGAAAGGCCTGCTCCGCTTCATCAAATTCATCCTGCGCATACAGGACATTGGCAAGATTGGATTGGTACAGCGCATTCGCGGGGTCAAGAGACACTGCGTCTCTGAATGTTGCCGCCGCGCCGGCGAGATCGCCTTGCTCTTTGAGAGCAATTGCAAGGGTGTTATGTGCGTCGACGAATCGGGCATCCAACTCGATCGCGCGCCGGGCACTTGTGGTGGCTGCTGGAATATCGCCGCGTTCACGTTGTATCAGGCTCAAGCTGTTGTACAACGCAGCATTGCCTGGTGCGGCGCTAATCGCTTTCATTATTCTTGTCTGCGCTTCTGGCAAATGCCCAAGCCGATGGCTGACAAGACCGCACAGGTGATTGGTTTCTCCGTGCTCGGGAAAATCCTTCAGTGCCCGCGCGCAGGCTGCCTGAGCCTGGGCATATTGGCCGGATTCAAACGCCTTGAGCGCGACCTGAAAAGGATCGCCGCCAGCCTGCGGTGATGCACCGCTGGATGCGGCGAGTCCGCAGCATTTTTTATACTTGTTGCCGCTGCCGCACGGACAGGGGTCGTTGCGATCGGGTTTCATGCGCTCAGCATTGGGACAGGAAGATAGACAATCTTAACGCAGAAACAAAAAGGCCGCCCACTGGGCGGCCTTTTTGTACGGTAAAAAACGGGATCAGCGCTTCGAGTACTGCGGACGCTTGCGCGCGCCGTGCAGGCCGACCTTCTTGCGCTCGACTTCACGCGCGTCGCGCGTGACGAAGCCGGCCTTGCGCAGCGCCGGACGCAGGGTTTCGTCGTAGTCCATGAGGGCACGGGTAATGCCATGGCGAATGGCGCCGGCCTGACCGCTCGGGCCGCCGCCGGCGACGTTCACGTTCACGTCGAACTTGTCCGTCAGTTCGAGCAGCACGAATGGCGAACGCACCATCATGCGAGCGGTTTCGCGGCCGAAGTACTCATCGACTGGGCGGCCGTTGACGAGAATGGCGCCCTTGCCCTTCTTGAGGTACACGCGCGCGGTCGCGCACTTGCGACGGCCGGTGCCGTAGTTCGGGGGGGTTGCTGCTGCGCTTGCCTTGGCCATGCTTTTTCTACCTGTCGTGGCGCCGGGGGTACCGTGCCGTAAATAAAATTAAACTTTCAGAACCTTCGGTTGCTGTGCCTGGTGATCGTGCTCGGCACCGGCAAACACCTTGAGCTTGGTGATCATGGCGCGTCCGAGCGGGCCCTTGGGCAACATGCCGCGCACCGCGGTTTCGATGATGCGTTCCGGGTGACGCGCGAGCAGGTCTTTGAAGGTCACGGTCTTGAGACCGCTCTGGTAGCCAGAGTAACTGTGGTAAACCTTGTTCTCCGCCTTGGCGCGCGTGACCGCGACCTTGCCGGCGTTGATCACGACGATGTAATCGCCGTTGTCCACGTGCGGGGTAAAATCAGGCTTGTGCTTGCCGCGCAAGCGGCGTGCGAGCTCGGTGGCCAGACGGCCGAGAACCTTGTCGGTGGCGTCGACCACAAACCAGTCGCGCTTTACGGTTTCGGGTTTGGCCGAAACGGTGGTCTTGCCCATAATGGCTGTCATGACGAAATTCCTTGCAAACATGCCTCAAAAGGTGGCTTGGCGGAAGGGGTCACCCCCTTCCGCCCGCCTCCGATCCGTACGTGCGTGTTTCCGCGCATACGGCTCATAGCTAATGAATACGCCACCCACCAAAGGGCGGCGATACTATCAGTGTCCGGCCGTAATTACTAGCCGGGAAAGTCCCTGAAACTAGCGTATCTGTCGGTAACCCAACAGCTCAGCTTTCAGGCGCTTCCGACGCGGTGTACCACATCGTGACAGTGCCGATGAATCAACTTTTGGTTGGTCATCTTGTTATTCTGATTGTCCCCATCTTTGTGATGGATTTCCACTCGATCGTTCCAATACAGAATACCCTGACACTTCTCACAATGGTTTGCTTGCTTGGCTTTCAGTTTCGCCACCAGAGACGACTTGCTGTTCCGTATTGCTCTTCCGGTCCAGTAAGCCATGTCTCCGTCGAAAGGTGAGCGATTCCCGACCACCTTCTCATGCCGCACGATTTTTGTGTCCACATGATTTTTCAGTGTGTGTTTCCCCACCCTGAACTCCCAATGTGATTCCGGGTGTGACCAGTACCTGAGAAAGGCCCAGCCATCCGTTTTATTGGGGTGTCGGCGCATCGCCCAGCGGCGCAAGACCCAGTGAAGCTGATGGTCCAGCTTCGAAAAGGCCTGTTTCGAGACAACATGAAGATAATAGTTTGACCAACCCCGTATTCGGGGGTTGAGCGCCTTGATCACCTTCTCTTGCGTTGCTCCCCGAAGTTTCCGGAGAAGTTCTGCAAGTTTGTCCCGGTGCCACTGGATACCCTTCTTGGCTGGCTTGATCAGCAGTTTCCGACCCGCACCTGATTTCTTCGCATAGTGCCGCACGTTAAACCCGAGGAAGTCGAATCCCGGAGGATTCTGATCCAACGGATCCATGGTGTGCACGATACGCGTCTTTTCAGGACTGAGTTCGAGACGTACTGATTTCAGCCAGCCCTCAATGCATTGCTTTGCCTTCATCACAATGTCGAGTGATTCGTGAATGACCACGAAGTCATCGGCATAGCGAATGATGGACAGGGAGGCCGCTGTTGCCTCACGGCTCCCGCTTCGGTTCTTTTGTTTGAAGCGCTGTTTAAGGTCTTCAAACAGCCGAACCTTCAGGTCCGTTTCCATGCCGTGCAGAGCAATGTTCGCCAACAAAGGTGAAATAACTCCCCCTTGTGGCGTACCACCGCGTGCATGCACGAAAACGTCACCATCCATTGCACCAGCTTTGAGCCACGCCCGGATTTGTCCGAGCATTCTGCCTTTAAGCTGGAGCTTGGCGAGCAATGCATCATGCGAGATTCGATCGAAGCATGCCGAGATATCGGCATCCAGCACGAAGGCCGTTTTCTTGGCCAGCGCATGGAATATAGCTCCAATCGCATCATGGGCGCTGCGTCCCGGCCGGAACCCGTATGAGTTGGGCTCGAATCGAGCCTCCCATTCCGGTTCCAGCGCGAGTTTCACAAGCGCCTGGGTCGCACGGTCCCGCATGGTAGGGATACCAAGGGGACGTTTCTCTTTCTTTCCGGGTTTCGGAATCCAGACGCGGCGGACCGCACTGGCTCGATACCGGAGCTTGAGAGACTGGGTTAACGTTAGCCGCTCCTCAGGATCGAGACTGGACACCCCATCCACCCCCGGCGTTCGTTTGCCGGAGTTGTCCTGAGTGACCTGTCTGACCGCAAGAAGCTTTGCAGCGTAGGAGCGAATCAGAAGCTTTTGAAGGCTCCTGACTCGCCCGATTTCATCGCGTCGCGCTGCCTGATAGATTCGCTCTTGAAGTCGGGCGACATGGGCTCGAATGGATTTCCAGTCGAGTTCTGCCCAAGCCACCTGTGGACCGACAGACCGTATTGCTGCGATCTGTGTCACGGTCACGCTCCTGTTTGCTAAAACTATCGAGGATCATCGCTTGAGGTCCGTCTGCCCGTCTGTGACTACCAGACGTTCCGGCATCGAGCCGGATATCTCAGGCATTACCCTGAGCATTCTGCTTCTGACCCCATCCTTCCATTGACGAGCATGCGGGCTGACTGAGCCCTACTCCAGTTACAACGTTACAACTGGAGAGCTGATCAATGGTTACCCCGTTCGACCTGTCCCATTTGCGTTGCCTTTAGGTGGCAGCTTTACGCCGGTGGCTCCGAGACATACTGCCAGATGACTCATTCTGACATTCGGGTGTGCCACGTACCGTTTTGGTTAAGGTGCGATGCTGCAAGCCTCTTTCACCTTGTTATGCTAACGGCGCTTCAACTACTGCTTCCCTTTCGGTCACCATGGGCAACTATGCTTGGTGGGATATCCGCATTGAGGCTCGCAGAGTCCACCGTTTCCAGCCGCTTCACACCCGAGAAGAAGTCGATCTCGCGCATGGGCTGATGCTGTCACCGCTATGTCAGCGGGGTGAGAATTGCACTCACTGGGTACTGGTGCATGGTTATCGGCTTTGAGTCCACGTATCCCGTTCTGGTGGAATACAGACGCGCGCCAGAACACACAACGGACGTTGTGTGTTTGATTGAATAGCGCACGCCTGACTGAGGACTCAACCCGGCGTGCGCCGGGATTCTATGACCATCCACCGACCGAAGCCGATAGATGTTTCTACCTGCGATATTCCGCAAGCGACGCCTGAGGCTTGCGTCTTGTTAGTCTAGGCGGCTCCTCAGGCCGTCTGCTGATGGCTGATCCGAAGATCCCCATCAAACGCCGTAACGTGGCGGAAACGATGAGACCCGTATCTCATAAGCCGATACCTTCGGGTCGCACGAGCCGGGCATATTACACAAAGGCAGGCACAGGTTACAAGCCAAAAGATGTGCTTCGCAGCAGATAACTTGCACCGAAGGTACCCGGAGATGATGGCGCACGGTATGGACGTGACTAAATTACAGGCAAAAAAAAGGCGTGGTGTGAACCACGCCCGAACCACCACTAGGAGGATGGAGGAGCCTTGCAGCATCCAGCTTGTCGGCGCTGGCTGCCAAAACCTTGATAGGCGGTAATGAGCAAATTCCAAGCCAATCTGAAAATTGCCGCTATCTGCTACATCATCTGTATATAATTAAACACTAATGTTTATATCGACGTCAACAAAAATCAACTTTGAGCTTATTGATTGCGTGTGGTCACTAACACCTAACCTATTCAGGACCAACATATAGTTCATATCAAGGCCAGGATTTGGCTGATAAAAAATAATCAGAGGTAGTTCTGGCTAGACATGCTGCGAGCCCCCTCATTCAGGCGCGCCCTGTCTCAGCTTGGGGGGTATATGACAAAAAAACGTCGATACCTGCCTGGAATCCGGCATTCTCTGGAAGATCAGATTTTCAGCCGCTCCACCGGCCGGCCGTGCACCAGGTGTTCGTCGATGATGGCGTCGATGTCTGCTTTGCCCGCATAGCTGTACCAGACACCTTCCGGATAGACCACGATAGTCGGGCCCTGCGCGCAACGGTCGAGACAGCCGGCCTGATTGATGCGCACCTGGCCCTGACCGGCAAGGCCAAGGGCTTTCACCCGGTCCTTGGCATAGTCGCGCATGGCAACCGAACCCTTGTCGGCACAACACGGTTTGCCGCCTTCGCGCTGATTGATGCAAAAAAACACATGGTAGCGGTAATGGGGCTGGGGCATGGTGTGGGTGACCGCGGACGGAGTGAATGTCGAGTGATTGGAGATAGACTATCTCTTTTGCCCGAAGCCGCCCACTGCCCGTGTCCGACAACGTCCCACTCGATAATCGTCCTGCCGCTCGCGACTCGCGCTTTCCCTCACAGGCGCCGTTCCTGGCGCAATGGACGGTGGAAGAGGCGGATCGCTGCGTGTTGTGCGGCTTGTGCCTGCCGCACTGCCCGACCTACCGCAAGACCGGGGACGAAAATGAATCGCCGCGCGGACGCGTGGTGCTGATACGCGCGCTCGCGAGCGGCGCCTTGCCGGCCAGCGAGCGGCTGATATCACATCTGTCCCAGTGTCTTGGCTGCCGCGCCTGCGAGCGCGCCTGTCCATCGGGCGTGCGTTACGGCCAATTAATCGAGGCCGGGCGCGCGCTGGTTCGCACGCAGCAACCGGCTACTTGGCTGACGCGCATCGGTCTCGGCCTCAGCGCGCATCCGCACCTGCTGGAAAGAATCGGCACCGTGCTGCGCTGGTACCAGCGCAGCGGATTGCAACGACTGGCGCGCGCGAATGGTGTGCTGCGCTTACTGCGCATGCAACACCTGGAATCACTGCTGCCGACGCTGCGCGCGCGCCTGCCAAAACAAGCTTTCCATCCCGCCCAGGGCACGCGGCGCGGGCGCGTGGCGCTGTTTCTCGGCTGCGTCGCGCGCGCGCTGGATGCGGGCACGCTCGCGGCCGCGATCCGCCTGCTCACGCGCCTCGGCTTTGATGTCGTGATTCCGCACAATCAAACCTGCTGCGGTGCGTTGCAGCGCGAAGCGGGGCAACCCGCACAAGCGCAGGTGCTCGCTCGGCAAAACCGCAGCGCGTTTGGCGCGGCTAGTGTGAATACGATCATCACGGTTGCGAGCGGTTGTGGAGCGGCACTCGCCGAATCTGACATAAATGAGGAAACGGGCACGGAGCGCCGCGTTCGGGTACTGGACATCCACCAATTTCTGGCCGACGTCGCGTTGCCCGAGCCCATGACGCTCGCAGCGCTGCCGGTGACCATCGCCGTGCAGGATCCGTGCAGCCTGCGCAATGCATTGCGCGCGGAGCAGACGGTGTATGCGCTGCTCGGGCGCATCCCCGCTGCGCGCATCGTGCCGCTGGCGGAAAACCACCTGTGCTGCGGCGGTGCCGGCGCCTACCCGCTGCGGCAACCGGCCATGGCCGACCTGCTGCGCGCCGACAAGCTCGCGCACCTCCAGCAGTTCCAGCCGGCGGTGCTGGCCACGGCCAACCTCGGCTGTGCCCTGCATCTGCGTGCCGGCCTGGTCGCGCAGGGGCTGAACATCGAGGTCGTGCATCCGCTTGTACTGTTCGAGCAGCAGTTGCGATTGAAATTGACGTAACAATCCCATCGGGAGTGTGGATCGGTGCGCAAAGCGCACCCTACAAAGTCCTCTGCGCCCGGAACGATTTTGTAGGGTGCGTTTCACGCACCACTGGCGGCATGCGCAGGTACTACGGTCGGATCGTCGGAACACACTACAGCGCTTGTCAGCGCCACGAGCCTTCCGGTAAGGTGAAGCCATGAACTCCCGCCAGTATTCACCGTTCGACCAGTTCATACACGGCCTCGATCAGGCGCTGCACACCATTCTGGGCCCTGCGCCGGAAGCGTCGCGCCCCAACCCGGCCACCGCGCAGACCGACACCGAACTTAGTGCCGCCGAACGCGAGCTGGCCGGACGGCTGATGCGCGTCAATCATGCCGGTGAGATCTCGGCGCAGGCGCTCTATCAAGGCCAGGCGCTGACCGCACGCCTGCCAACCGTGCGCGGCAAAATGGAACAGGCGGCGGTCGAGGAGAACGATCACCTGGCTTGGACCGAAGAACGCATCCGTGAACTCGGCACACACACAAGCCTGCTCGCGCCGTTCTGGTATGCCGGATCGTTTGCGATTGGCGCGCTGGCCGGCATCGCCGGCGACAAGTGGAGTCTCGGGTTCGTGGCGGAAACCGAGCATCAGGTGATCCGGCATCTGGACGCGCACCTCGCGCGCTTGCCGGAACAAGATGCAAAGAGCCGCGCGATTCTCGAACAGATGCGCACGGACGAGGCGCGCCACGCCACCGCCGCACTGGCTGCCGGCGGCGCCACCCTGCCCGAGCCAATCCGGCAGCTCATGGCCCTGACATCGAAGACCATGACCACAACAGCGTACTGGCTCTGAAATATCAAGGCCCCGTTGCCGGAGCAACGGGGCCTCAGGAATCATAAATAATAATTCGGGGAATCAGTACGCGCCGAGGTTGGCGCGAATGTTCTTCTCCAGGTTACGGACCCAGCCATTGTAAGTCTTGTGAATGACACCGGCGGCCTTGTCGTAATTCAACTCCTGACTGTCCTTGTAGCCAATGCGCACGTTCTTCGTATCGAATCGCACGTCGATAACGGCGACGTGCGTCTTGTCTTTGCCACTCTTGGTGTGTTTGCCTTGCAGATGGCCGGGGCCAATCTCGCGTATCTCCCATTCCTTGTCGAACATTGCCTTGCGAATCGCCTTCCTTACTGCTTCCGTGCTCTTGCCGGCCGCTATCTGAATCGGCTCGGGTGCATAGATTGGCGCGGTGCCGGCAGCCTGCGCCGGGGTCGCCAACAACGCGACAAGCGGCAAGACGGCAAACAGGCGAATGACGGCACTTGTCATGGTGGTTCCCTCCTGATGGGCGATCACGGGCAATGTGGCAAAACCATGCTGCACAAAAGGCCTGCATGGCAACCATCGCGCTCAAGCGCGCGGCACAGGCCTGAGGAAAGCACGGTAGAAACCTTGCAGATAGAGTCCGCGCGACAGCAGCTTCCAGGCGACCATGCGAATGATGCGCAGGGTGTCGAGGTGGCGATAATAGCTGGCGCGTGCGCCGACCCGGTAAAGCGCCGAGATCGGCACCATAGCGCAGCGATGCCCGTGACGCGCAGCCTCGATGAGTATTTCGCTCTCGAAGACGAAGCTATGCTGGCGATCATGGGAAATGTTGATCTTTCGAAACAACTCGGCCGGATAAACACGAAATCCCGACTGGCTGTCGTCGAGCCGCTGACCACAGGCCCACGACAACCAGAATACGGCGGCGCGATTGGCGAAGTAGCGCAGCCTCGGTATGGCACTGCGATCTGCAAGACGCGCGCCGATCACAATGCTGCCGGGATTCTGCTGCGCCGCTGCCAGCAGGCGCGGTATATCTTCGGGTGCATGCTGGCCGTCACCATCCAGCGTCACGACCGCATCCACGCCGGAAGCCAGCGCTACCTGCGCGCCGCGCCACAGGCTTGCCGCCTTGCCGAGGTTGCAATCGTTGCGCAGCAATTGCACTCCCAAGCCGTCAAGCGCCTGGGCGGTGCCGTCCACTGAACCGTCGTCCACAACAACTACCTGCGCGCAAACCTTGAGCGCACGCGCCGCGATGTCGCGTATGGTCGCGGCCTCGTTGTAAGCGGGTATGACGACGGCGAAACGGGTCACAGTTAAGGAAGGCGCGCCTGCACAAGAATCGTCATATTAGGGAAGTAGGCTTGCACAACGATAACCATACTCAGGAAGGCAGGACTGCACAATAACAACTATTCCAGTCAGACCATCCCGCCGTTGATGGAGATTACCTGGCCAGTGATATAACCGGCATCCGGCGAGGCGAGAAATCCGACCAGCGCCGCCACTTCCTCGGGCGTGCCGGCACGCTTCACCGGCACCAGGGCATCGATCTGCTCTTTGCTGAATGCTGCTTGCGCCATCGGCGTCTGCACGATGCCGGGCGCCACCACGTTCACCGTCACGCCGCGCGAAGCCACTTCGAAGGCGAGTGACTTCGATGCGCCGTGCAACCCGGCCTTGGCCGCCGCGTAATTAGCCTGACCGCGATTGCCGGTCACGCCGGCAACGGAAGAAATGCTGATAACGCGCCCCCAGCGGGTGCGCAGCATGGGCAGGAGCAATGGCTGGGTAACGTGGTAGAACCCATGCAACGTGACGTCCACGACCCGGTGCCACTGCTCAAAGGTCATGCCGGCGAGCGGCGCGTCGTCATGGACGCCGGCGTTGTTGACCAATACCTGAATCGGACCGCCATGGAGCAAGGCTTCCATTGCCTCGGCACTGGCCTTGCCATCCGCCACGTCGAAAGAAGTGGTTTCCGCCGAACCGCCAGCGCTGCGGATTTCGCCGGCCACAACCTCGGCGTGCTCGCGATTGCGATTGGCGTGCACGATCACATGCAGACCATCGTGAGCCAGGCGCCGGGCGATAGCCGCGCCGATGCCGCCACTGCCGCCGGTGACGAGCGCGCGCTTCATGCTACAACTCCCGCTGCCAGCAACTTGGCCGCCAGGCGCCCGCTCAACAGCGCGCGCGCGCCGGCATGAATTTCAAATTCATAAATGAACCCGCTGGCGTCGCCGCTCAGGCGACGCGCCGTGACATGCAGGTCTTCCGCAACGGTTCCGAGGTCTTCGAGTTCGAGTTTCAGGTCACGCACGCTGGCAAGATACCCCATGGCCGGCTGTGTGTCAGTTGCAGACAGCAGATTGCCGTGCAGCGCCATGGCCTGGGCGGCGTACTCGACACCCGCGACCGCATGCAGGCGGCCGCCGCGGCGCAGCGGATTGTCCGTGTCGCGATGCGAGGTCGCGATACAGGTAATGGTGTCGCCGTCCCAGGATTCGAGGCGCTCCAGCAGGCACATGCGCCCGGCGTGCGGCAGGCGTGCGCAGATGGCTGCGTGGAGCATAATAGGGCTATTTTTGTGCAGGCTTGCTTTCCTCAAACTGGTTGCACGTTCACACGCAGCGCCTGGCTGTGCACGTAGGGCAGGAACAGTTCGACCGCCTCGCGCCGCGCCAGCGCGGCGAGCAGCGGCAGGCTGCGCGCCGCCGGATTGCCGGTGCGCAGGCCATCGAGGCCGGCGTCCGGCAGGCGCGAGAGGGCGTGCAGCGTCGGCTCGATAGCGACCACCAGGCGCGCCAAGCTGCGCGCGCTGCGCGCCGGTGCAAGCACCAGCGCCACGCCGAAGAGCGCGTTCATCGGCCGCACGCTGTGCAGTGGCTCGGGAAACGGCGCATCGTGTGCCACCAGCAACACGCTGCAGCGTTCCGCGCGCACCTGCACGCCCGCCTCGATGAGGCCGGCGCCGAAGCTGGCATCGAAACCGGACAGGCTGATCGAAGGCGCATGCGACTGCACCGCCATGCACCAGTAACCGGCGGGCGCGTTGGTCACCGAGTTATGGAAGCGCGTGGGCGAAACCTCCGGAACGGCCTTCGCCACTTCTTCGCAGATGTTGTGACTGATGGCGCCATCGCTTTCCGAGGTGGCGAACACCGACCAGAGTGCCGCGGCATCGGCCTGCGCGTGCCGCACCGCCTCGCCCGCCACCTCGACCGCAAGGCGGATGTGGTCGGTGGTGCGCCGCCGCACGTCCGCTGGCAACAGCGCGGGCGCCAGTTTCGGCGGCTCGGCCGGTGCATACGGCTGCCGGCCCGCGAGCACCGGTGCCGCCTGCTCCCAGCCAATCAGTCCGGGCGCAAAAATGCCGACGCCTTCGATCCAGAGTTCGGTCATGGGTGCGCACCGAAAATCAGGCTGCAATTGCTGCCGCCGAAGCCGAACGAATTGCTGAGCACTCGCTGCACTGCTCCGCTCTGGTTTGAGAGCAGCACCTGGCTGGTGAAGCCCGGATCGATGCTGCGCGTATTCAGGCAACCCGGCCGGATGCCGTTCTGGATGCAGAGCGCCGATATCACCGCCTCGGTGATGCCGGCAGCACCGAGCGCGTGTCCGGTCCAGCCCTTGGTCGAACTGCACGCGGTATGGCTGCCGAACACCGCGCTGATGGCCTTGTCCTCCATCGAGTCATTCACCTGGCTCGCGGTGCCATGCATGTTGATGTAGTCGATCGCCGCCGGTGCGAGCGCGGCGCTGGCAAGGGCGCGGCGCATGGCCAGCGCCGCGCCTGCGCCTTCCGGGTGCGGCGTGGACATGTGATAGGCGTCGGAACTTTCGCCATAACCGAGAAGCGCCACGCCGCTGTGGGAGGCGGCCTGTTCCGGGCGCTCCAGCAAGGCGAAACCTGCTGCCTCTCCGATCGAAATACCACCGCGCTGCGCGTCGCACGGCCGGCACGGTTCGCGGCCTACCAGATCAAGCGAGGCAAAACCGTACAGGGTGTTCTGACACAGCGAATCGACGCCGCCAACCACGGCGGCGTCGCACAGACCCTGCTCGATCAGGCGCCAGGCACTGGCAAACACCTTGGCGCTCGACGAGCAGGCAGTGGAAATCATGACAGCCGGACCTTCGAGATCGAGATAACGGCGCACGAAGTCGGTGCTGGCATAGAGGTTGTGCGTGGTCGCGAAGCGGTAGCTGGCCGGGAGCGCGCCGGTCCGCGCATCGCGCTGCCGGTAGGCGTGTTCGGTTTCGAGAATGCCGGAGGTACTGGTGCCGAGAATCACGGCGATGCGGCGCGGCCCGTATTTCGCGCGGACCTGGGCGATACCTGCCGCGAAACCATCCTGCTCCAGCGCCAGCTCCGCAAGGCGGTTGTTGCGGCAATCGAATTCAGCGAGCCGTTCGCACACGCTCAGCTCATCCAGCCCCGCGACTTCGCCGACATACGTTTCGAGCCGCACCTTCTCGAAGGTGCAGGGCTTGAGACCGGTGCGCGCCGCAGTGAGCGCCTCCAGCACGGCCGCATTGCCGCGCCCGAGGGCGTTCACGGCCGTGAAGCGGGTGAGAACGAGTGGCGTCACGTCAGGATTTCCTCAGAATGTCTGCGCGCGCTACGCCGGACGACGTACCAGGACCTCGGGCTCCAGCGACGGCGCTGCGCCCCAATAGTCGTAGAAGTTGAACCAGTTGTAGGGTGCCAGACGGCAATAATACTCCAGGCGCTCGGCGTAACGCCGCACCCATTTCTCCAAGCCAGCTTCGCGATTGCGGCGGTCGAGCTCGATATCCTCGGCAAACAATTCGAAGTGCTCCTTATAGCGATTGCCGCCCAGGTAAAGACAGGTAAACAACACCACCGGCACCTTGAGCGCGCTCGCCACCAGGAACGGCCCGGCCGGAAAGGCCGCCTCGCTGCCAAGGAACGGCACGCGGATCAACCGGTCGTTGGCCACCACCCGGTCGCCGAGGATGCCGACCCATTCGCCCTGATCGAGCCGGTCCTTGGCGCGGATCAGCGAATCCACGGCGCCGATCGGAATGACTTTCATGCGCCGGTGGCCACCGAAGCTGGCGATAACGGCGTTCAGCTTTCGCGCGTTTTCCTCGTACATCAGCATGTTCACCACTACGTGCCGGCGGCGGTGACCGATATCGCGCGTGACATCGAAGCTGCCCAGGTGCGCGCCAAGCAACAGGCTGCCTTGTCCCTTGTCCGCCAGGCGGTACACCAGTTCGCGATTCTCCACCTCGACATTGAGAGACTGTGGCCGGCCGGCCAGCATGAAGGCGCGGTCGAGCAGTACCGAGGCGAAAACGAAATGATGCTGAAATACTTCGCGCCAGGTGGCCGGCCGGCCAAACACGCGACCGAGGTACTGACGCGAAGCACGCACGCCGGCACGCGCGAACAGCACGAAGTACAAACACACGGGATAAAGCAGCACGCGGCTGACGCGCCGCCCGAACCTGAAGGCAATCCAGGTGATCAACTTCATCGCGAACACCGACCCGCGTTCGCGCTGTGTAGCCCAATGCCCGCTCATGTTTTTACCTCACGCCTTGGCGTGAATCCCTTCGCAGGCCAACGTGCCAGTCGCCAGTTTTTCGCCATCCGCCACGACTTCGAACGTTATCTGGTCCGGGCGCTTGGCGCTGAACACAATCTCGAATTCCTGTTCGGGCAACAGCGGCGCCAGAAATTTTACCACCGGAAAACCGGTGACGCGTGCCGCAGCACCCGCAAACTGCGGCAGTGCCGTCAGCACTGCTTCCAGCAGCACCACGCCCGGCACGACCGGATGACCGGGGAAATGTCCGGGCAGCGCCGGATGGCTGGCCGCAATGTGCATATCGGTTAAGGAAGGCAAGCTTGCACAAAAAGAGCCATTCTAGGAAAGCAGGCTTCCACAAAAATAGTCAAAATTAAACCGGCTGTTGCTGCACATACGAACGGCCGCGCCGGAACATCCGCAGGCGCAGCCGGTGCACGCCGGCGAAGAAGAACATGAGCCACATGCGCAGCTTGAGCCGGCGCAGGTTGCGCGGATCGTACAGATCGGCGGCCAGCATGGTAGTGATTGCCGACTTCAGGCCGAAGATGTTCTTCGGATAGAAAAACAGGTCGAGGAACGCCGGGTCATACCAGCCCTTGATGAACTTGAAGAAAATCTTCTGGGCGGCGCGGATGCGCTTCTCGTAGTCGGCGAACTGGTGCGCGGAGAAATCGTTTTCGCGAAACGAGCGCAGGATGTCGCGCGCCACCAGCTGCGCCGACTTCATGGTCAGGAACACGCCGGACGAGAACACCGGATCGAGGAACGCACCGGAATCGCCGACCATCACATAACCGTCGCCGGCGTAGCGATCCATGATGTACGAGAAGTTGGCGATCGAACGCGCCGGGAACTTCTGCTTGGCATTTTTCATGCGTTGCGCAACGTACTCGGTGTCCTCGATGGTCTTCCACAGGAACGCGTCGTTGATCGCCTCCTCGTGCCCGGCCACGGCGGCGTTCGACTCATCGTGCCGGCCGCGTTCGCCGGGCCGGCCAGCAGCGATCTGGTTGCGAAGCTTGAGATAGCCGTTGGTCACCACCATGCCGACGCTGGTGGTATTGCCCTTGAAGGGAATCATCCAGAACCAGCCGTGCGGGAAGGCAACAATCTGGATGTCGCCCGCGCGGTCGCCTGGATCGCGCTCCACGCCCTCGAAATGCGAGAAGAACGCGGTGCGCGAGTCGATGGCGACGTCCTGCTTGATCCGCTGGCGGCTGCCGATGAAGGCCGCGCGACCCGAACAGTCGGCCACTACCTTGCAGCGCACCGTAACCGACCCGCTGCCGTCGTTGGCCTCGGCACGCACCCCCACAGCCGTGGCTCCCTCGTACAACACCTCGCGCACCGTCCAGGACATGTAGCTCTGCGCACCGCTCTTCACGGCGTTATCGAGCAACATCTGATCCAGCTCGGCGCGCTCCACTTCGTAGCAGTACGGGTAGTCGTTGTTGAATGCGTTGGCAAACGGGTAGCGCGACTGGCGTGCTCCCCAGCGATCGGAAAAATTGGCGGCATACTTGCGGATGAAACGCTTCTCCATCTCCGCTTCCACGCCCAGCTCGCGGAACAGTTGCATATTGAGCGGCAGCAGGGATTCACCGATGCGAAAACGCGGGAAGGTCTCGCGTTCGAAGATAATGACCTTCTTGCCCTCGCGCGCAAGATAGGTGGCCAGGGCGCTGCCCGCCGGGCCGGCGCCAATGATCGCGACATCGACTTCCAGGTGGCCTGGAGTATGCGTGGACTGATTTGATGCAGCAGACATAAAACCTCGTCATCTGGGCGTGCGCACGGCACTGGCTGGCAGCACAGGATCGCACAATTTTCACGGCATTATCGGGAAATCCCGCAGGCGCAGCAAGCGAACGCCGCGCCCGGCCGGAAAAAGCTGCTCCTGCGTTTGTCCAGTGAAGGAGGCCTCATTCACTGACGGCTTCGCACTCCCGCCATCCATGGCGGTCGGCCGGAAAACTGCTCCTGCGTATTCCGCACTCCCGCCATCCATGGCGGTCGGCCGGAAAACTGCTCCTGCGTATTCCGCACTCCCGCCATCCATGGCGGTCGCCTGCGAGCGGCGGGCATTCCTGTTATCATTTCCGCTCGCACACTCAGGATTTCCTTGCTCGCTCCGCCCGTGAATACTGCGCCCCTGATCGAGATCACCGGCCTCACCAAGCTCTACCACGGTGCCCAGCGCCCGGCACTGGATGAGCTCACGCTGGCTATCCGGCGCGGTACCTTTTTTGGCCTGCTCGGGCCGAATGGTGCCGGCAAAAGCACGCTGATCTCGACTCTCTGCGGCCTGCTCGCACCCACAGGCGGTTCCGTGCGCGTATTCGGCGCGGACGTGCAGACCGATGCGGCGCTCGTGAAATCGGCCATTGGCCTGGTGCCCCAAGACCTGGCGCTCTATCCAACACTCACAGCGCGCGAAAACCTTTCTTTTTTTGGTCGCATGCAGGGCCTGGGCGGTGTGCGTCTTAAGGAACGCGTGGCCGCCTGCCTCGCCGTCGCGCGCCTCGAAGACCTGGCCGACCGGCGTGTCGACACCTACTCCGGTGGCCTCAAGCGCCGCCTGAATCTGGTGATCGGACTCATCCACGAACCGCAATTGCTGATCCTGGACGAACCGACCGTGGGGATCGACCCGCAATCGCGCAACTTCATCCACGAAGCCTTGCGCACACTGCACCAGGCCGGCATGACCATCCTCTACACCACCCACTACATGGAAGAGGCCGAAAACCTGTGCGATGACATCGCCATCATCGACCATGGCAAGATCCTGGCGCGCGGCGCGGTGCCGGAGCTGCTGCGCGCGCACCGCGCCGGCACGATCGTTGCGCACCTCGACACCGACCTGCCGGATGCCGTCGCGCAACAACTGCGCGCGCTGCCGCAGGTTCGCACCGGCCGTATCGAGGCGCGTTTCATCGAGGTTGAAAGCGACACTCCGGATGCGACACTCGCCGCAATAACCGAAATCTTGCGCGGCGCGCGTCTGCCGCTGGTGTCACTCAGCCTCGGCGCCATGAACCTCGAGCAGGTGTTCCTGGCGCTAACCGGCACCCGCTTGCGCGATTAATATGATCCACTGTGTCCGCCCCTAACGATGATCGCACTCCGCCAACTCATTGCCGCCGTTGCCAAGGAATCGCGCCTCATCCTGCGTGACTGGCACGCCCTGGCCGTGCTGTTCGTGATGCCGGTGGCGTTTGTCACCATCATGTCCCTGGCGCTGCGCGATGTATTCACCGAACGCGCCGGCGTTACCTTCAGCGTCTTGATCGTGGACCAGGACGGAAAACTGGTCGGCGAAAAACTGCGTGAGTCCTTCGCCAAAGACAAACACTTCCACGTCGAACTGGCCAGCGCGCCGCTGCCGGATGCCGCTCAGGTGGAGGCACAACTCACCGCCGGCCGCTACAAGTTCGCACTGCTCATTCCCGCCAAGGCCACCGAGCAGGCACGGCGGCGCGCGCTGGAGCAGGTACGGAGCGACGGTCGCGCCAGCGGCCACACCCCGTCCATTGGCATGCGCCTGCTGTCCGACCCCACGCTGCGCGCCGATCACCGCAGCATGCTGGTGGCCTTCACCAACGGCGCGCTGCGCGCGATTGAATCGCGGCTCATCGCCGAACGCATCGTCGAGCTGGCGCGCACGCCATTCGGCAGCTCGGCGGTGTCAGCGCCGGCACTCGCCGCGCCGGAACTGTTCCGGGAGGTGAGCGACGAGCATGAGACCGGCGGAACGCGCACAATGCCCAATCCGACTTCGGTGCAACAGAACGCCCCGGGCTGGACGCTGCTTGCCATGTTCTTTCTCGCCATCCCGCTGTCCGTGACACTGATCAAGGAACGGGCGCAAGGCAGCCTGCTGCGGCTCCAGTCCATGCCAGTGCCCACCTGGGTGTTGTTCTGCGGCAAGATCGCGCCCTATCTGGTCATCAACCAGCTGCAGCTGGTGCTGATTCTGGCCGTCGGCGTGTGGGGCCTGCCATTGCTCGGCGGCGACCGCCTGTCGCTGGGGAACGCACCCGAGGCAATCGCCCTGCTGAGCGTCAGCGCAAGTCTCGCGGCAATCGGTTTCGCCCTGCTCATTGCCACCTTTGCCCGCACGCCGGAACAAGCAACCACCTTCAGCGCTACCACGGTCATGGTACTCGCCGCCCTTGGCGGCATCATGGTGCCGAAGATGGTCATGCCGCCCGCCATGCAACAGCTCGCCGAACTGACGCCGTTCTCCTGGGGGCTGGAGGGCTTTCTCGACATTTTCATTCGCGGTGGCGGAGTGCGCGAAATTTTGCCCGAGGCCGCGCGACTGGCTGGCTTCGGCATTGCCTGCTTCACGCTCGCCATTCTGCGTTTCAACGGGCGCCTGCGCCACCACTGAAAACACATCGAGACTCTCATGCCCTCCGGATCCCAGGACAACGCCTTCAAGCTTGAGCTCAAGAAGCTCATTGTCGCCGCCTGCAATCGCGACACCGCGCCCGAGACCATCGGCGATGACGACATACTCATCGGCACGGACTCGGTGCTCGATCTCGATTCGCTTGACGTGTTGCAGCTGAACGTGGCCATCACCCAGCACTACGGCATCCGCATCGACGATGGCAAACATGCGCGGCGCGTGATGAAGTCGGTCAACACCCTGGCCGATTTTCTCCGGCCCGCCTGACGTCCTGCATGCCGGCAATCCACATCCGCGGCCTGGGACTGGTATCGTCCTACGGACGCGGCGTCGCGTGCGCCGTCGAAGGCGTACGCGCCGGTCGCACCGGCATCACGCCGCTCAGCCTGTTTTCCCTGCCATTCCAGAACCAGATCCAGGTCAACCAGTATGACCATGCACCCTTCCCGCCGGGCTCGGCCTGTGCCACCGCGACCATGCAAGCGGCGGCGCGCGAAGCGTTGGCCGAAGCGCAGCTCGATGCCGCTGCGCTGCGAGACGCGGCACTCATCATTGGCACGAGCAGCTTTCTGTTCGCAGGCGAGGCCGATTACCGGCGCACTCTGGCCGACACTGGCGAGGCCGTCATGCCGCCGCTGCCGCCACCCGGGCAGGCGGCGCTGCACGTGGCCGGGCTGCTTGGTATCGAAGGTCCGGTGCTGACGCTCAGCACTGCCTGCTCCTCCAGCGCCAATGCGCTGCTGGTGGCCGCCGCCATGCTGCGGCGCGGCGAAGCGCGGCGCGCGCTGGTGATCGGCGTCGAAGGACTGAGCGCCATCGCTTTGAGCGGTTTCCATTCGCTCCTGCTGCTCGACCCGGAGGGCTGCCGGCCGTTCGATGCCGGACGCCGCGGCATGCAGATCGGCGAGGCCGTGGGCGCGGTGTTGCTGGAGGCGGGCGATGCGACACACAGCGGCGACCGCCTGCTCGGCGGCGCCAACCTGTGCGACACCCATCACATGACCAGCGCCACGCCCGACGGCAGCGCCATGCGCAGCGTGATGGAAATGGCGCTCGCCGACGCTGGCCTGCAAGCGGCCGACGTAGCCGTCATCAAGGCGCACGGCACCGGCAGTCTCGACAACGACACCGCCGAGTCCGCAGCCATGCGTGCCTTGTTCGGCGATGATCTGCCGCCGTTCACCGGCATCAAGCGTTATCTCGGTCACACACTCGGCGCCTGCGGCGCCGTCGAGCTTGCCGTGTTCCTCGGCTGCCTGCGTGCCGGCTTCGTGCCGCCGACTGCCGGATTCGCGTCTCCCGATCCGGCATTGCGCATCACGCCACTCGCGGCAATGCAGTCAGCACCCAAAGGTCCGGCGATGCTCAACTTCTTTGGCTTCGGCGGCAACTATGCCTCGCTCCTGATTGCGCATGGCTAAACCCGTCTTCATCCATGCCGCCGCCGCGCTCGGACCGCGCGGCGACACCGCCAAAGCGGAACGCCGCACGCTGCACGGCGATCCGCCGCCGCTCGAACTGAAAGCGCTGGTGAAAACGGTCGTGGGCGTGTCGCTGCGTCAGGCCTCGCACCTGGTGGAGCTCGCCGCCATCGGATCGCAACTCTGTATCAAGCGTCTGCCCTGTCCGCTTCCGGAGGACAGCGCCGTCTATCTCGGCACTGGGCTCGCCGAGGTGCGCAAGAACGAGGCGGTTTTCCGGCAGGTGATGCCACCCGGCCCGGGGCTCGCCTCGCCGTTTGATTTCATCAATGCCGCAAACAACATGGCGGCGTTCTATGTCGCCAAGCTCGCGAACCTGCGTGCGCGCAATCTGACCGTCAGCCAGGAAGAGCATTCATTCGAGTGGGCGTTGCACCTGGCGGCGGCAGATCTGCGCGCTGGTGAAATTCGGCAGGCGCTGGTCGGCGGCGTGGACGAAAATTCCCTGTCGCGCGAGGGTCACCTGCGGCGAATCGCCTTGCGCGACGATCAACCGATGGGTGAAGGCAGCGGCTGGCTGGTGCTGTCCGTAGATGCCGAGCAGGCACGCGGCGAACTGCTTGAGGTAAAGCGCGTGACACGTGACGCAGATGTGGCGCAAGCCCTGCGTGCCTGGCAGCGGCCCAATGAATCACTGACCCTGCTGCCGGGCCTGCGCATCGAACCGTCCGAAGTCCGGCATCTGGTGCAGGCACTACCGGGCCTGCACGTACAGGATTACCTTGGCCTGTGTGGTGGCTTTCACACCGCTGCCGCTTTCGGCATGGCGGCCCTGTTCGATGCGCCGGTAGCGCCCGGACTGTTTGTGCACCTCAATCGCGATGCCAGCGGTCACGCCATGTTCTGTGCCGTACGTGTCCTGCCGATCTGATCGTTTCTACGAAACTCACGGGTAGTCTGATATATTTATTCACATGAGCGAAAAACACCCTCCTGCGTCCCTGACGCCGCATCCGCCGCTCGCCGACTACTACGCCACGGCCGAGAACCGCCGCGGTTTTGTGCGCGACATCTTCAACAACACGGCTCCGGACTATGATCGCGTCGAGCGCGTCATGGCATTCGGCTCCGGTCCCTGGTACCGGCGCCGGGCACTGATGCGGGCGGGATTAAAGCCCGGCATGCGCGTGCTGGACGTGGCCATGGGCACCGGCCTGGTGGCACGCGAGGCCATGACCATCGTGGGCGCCTCGGGCCAGGTGATTGGTCTCGATCCGAGCATCGGCATGGTGAGCGAAGCGAAGCGCACGCTGGAACTGTCCGTGGTTTTGGGACGCGGTGAACTGCTGCCGTTGCAGTCGCAGACCTTCAACTTCCTGAGCATGGGCTATGCGTTGCGGCACGTCAGCGACATCGATGCCGCCGTGCGCGAGTACTTCCGCGTGCTGAAGCCCGGCGGACGCGTGTGCCTGCTCGAAATCACCCGCCCGCGCGGCCGCTTCGCACTGTTGCTCTTGCGCCTGTACATGAAAGGCGTGGTGCCGCTGATCACGCGTGTGGTGGCGCGGCACGCCGAGACGGCGCGGCTCATGGAGTATTACTGGGACACGATCGCGGCCTGCGTTCCGCCCGAGACCATCCTCGCCGCGCTGAAACGCGCCGGTTTCCTGCATGTGCGGCGCCAGACCGATCTCGGTATTTTTTCGGCGTACGTCGGGGTCAAGCCGCGAGACTGAAATCTGACCGCGCTTTGGACAAACAAAAACCCGGGCTCGGGTTTTTGTTTTTTGAATCAGCAATAACCGGACGATTTCACACGGCGGTCTTGAGACGGGTGAAGATTTCCTGTTCGCGTTCCGCGCACTCGCGCAGGATGGCCGCGAGCCTGATGTAGGCGGCGCTGTCATCGTGTTTGTTTTTCACCAGCTGCGCGCCCTGCACGGCGAAGTCGCGCCAGCGGTCGCCGGTAACGGTGAGATCGCGCGCCGCTTCCGCCAGCGCCGGCGTCTTCAGCAGCTCCGCGGCCTCCTGCAGAAACGCCGCGTACATGAAGCGGAAGCCGGCGCCGCCGGTACCGATCTCCTCCTGCATGCGCACCACGCTGCTCACCCACTTGCGCGCCTGTTCGCTGCCGAGTTTTTCCGGCCAGCGCTCCAGTTTGTTGGCCAGTGAGCGGATACCGCGTACACCAAAAAATGGAATCGGGATCCCGGTCATGCGCCTGGCCGTGTGGCGAATGGCATCGCGCGCGGCGGCCTTCAGGTCCGGATCGGCGGGGACATGTTCGGGGTAATACGCCAGTCCGTGTGGCGCGAACGGTCCCTTGGCAAAACGCGCGCGGCGCAGATCCTCTGCCAAACAAGTGACGGATGCTTCGAGCACCGGGTCACTGACCAGGTAATCCTCGCCTTGGCGGCCGAAGGCCACGATATTGTGGCCGTTGAAATGAAAGCGCATGTCGATGGGGAAATACGACAACCAGTAGATGCCGGTCTGCAGACCGACCGGCCGGCCGGTTGCGAGAAAACCGTCAAGCGAACGCATTGCCGACTCGGCACTGCGATAACGATGCTGGCGCCAACGCACACCGAGGCGCTTTTCCATGTTCTTGATGATGACCCGCGGCGCGTCGCGGTAACTGGTGAGCGGTATACCGCCCATTTTCACGAACGACAGGTGCAGAAAAAACAATCCGCCGCCGATACCGAACACCATGGGCTCGCTCAGGTTCAGCCCCTGGTGGCGCAGCAGCGCGGCGACAGTGCCGCTTTCACAGTGCGCGGCGTGCTGGTGTTCAAAGTCGCGCATGCGCCTCTCCCTCCGGCACGCGACACAGCTCATCAGCAGAAATTTGCAGGGCCTCGGCATAACGCCGCAACATCGCCTCCGGCAAGCGCGCGAAAGGCCCGGGCCGCAGGTGCCAACGGATGCGCAGCCGCAGAATTCCTGAATAGGCGGACAGCATTGCCGCGTCCATCTGCCGCCGGGCCATGTGATAGCCCAGCGGGCTCATGGCGCCGGCACGAACCTGAGTCAGTGCCGTGGCGATGG
>Ga0315281_10003658_pt1 | contig 22506 bp, 25 predicted proteins | sample YL17G07_0_MG_FD_204540 | JGI IMG/M metagenome (GOLD analysis project Ga0315281, IMG submission 204540) | Sediment microbial communities from Yellowstone Lake, YNP, Wyoming, USA - YL17G07_0 | ecosystem: Environmental > Aquatic > Freshwater > Lake > Sediment | place: USA: Wyoming | collected... | reverse complement strand
TGCGTTTTTTCGGTTTCGGAATGGGCGTGATGAACTCCGCGCGCCGACGGTTCTCGATGATCTTCTGCGTCGGCTGACCTTGGGCGTCAAGCTCCCAATGTCGTCGCGGGCATTCATATGGCGAATTCAGGATTGGGTGATCGAAAAATGGGTTGGACATCGTCAACTCAGCCTGATATTCATGAAGCCTTATCTCTGATATTCCTTTTGACCGCATCCCAGTCTTCAAATTGATTATCGCCACGTTCCTGCATCGCCTGCCGTTCCGCCAGCACCTCTTCGTGCCAGGCCGGAGAAGACATGCCACCTGCCTTGTCGCACAAATCGTCCCATAGCAATTCCATTACCTGGAGTTTTTCTTCCACGGACATTGTTTCCAGAGATAAGGTGCTTGCCATGATTGTTCCTGTTTGTGTATCTGTGATACCTGTTCGATCAGGTTACTCCGGACGGACGGCGCAGGGAAGTTCCCGCCGGTCGCCGTGAAAACTTGAGGTCACAAATTGTGAGCGCATGGTCTCGCGAGCTGGCGCAATGCTTGGCGAACTTGAAATGCCAAACTGGCATCTCAAGTTATCCCAATCGTCCGTCGCAAATCGGAACATGAAATCGCTGGGGAACCGATCAAGACTGCGCCGTTGTGCAGAACAATGGCATCAGTTCTTCCCCGGCAGGATTCCCATGTACTTGCAGATGATCCCCAGCATCACCTCGTCCGCGCCGCCGCCGATCGACCCCAGGCGGCCGTCGCGCAGTGCGCGGCTGACGCGGCTTTCCCACATGTAGCCCATGCCGCCCCAGAACTGCAGGCAGCTGTCGGCGACCTCGCGGGCAAGCCGCGATCCCTTGAGCTTCGCCATCGACGCCAGCATGGTCACGTCCTCGCCCTCGAGGTAGAGCTCGACAGCGCGATACACCATGCAGCGGAGCGCCTCGACCTCGGTGCGGAGTTCGGCGAGGCGGTAATGCACGTACTGGTTGTCGAGGATCGGCTTGCCGAAGGCGATGCGCTCGCGCGTGTAGTTCGCCGTCTCGTCGATGATGTTGGCGAGCGAGGTGCCGCGCGCGGCGGCCCACAGCCGCTCCTCCTGGAACTGCTGCATCTGGTAGGTGAAGCCCATGCCTTCCTCGCCGATGCGGTTCCGCTGCGGCACCCGCACGTCGTCGAAAAAAATCTGCGCCGTGTCCGACGACCACATGCCCAATTTCCTGAGCTTCCTCGCCACCTGCACGCCCTTGGATTTCATCGGCACACAGATCAGGGATTTGTTCTTGTGCGCGGCGCCCTCGGAGGTATTGGCGAGCAGGCAGATCCAGTCGGCCTGAGTGCCGTTGGTGGTCCACATCTTGCCGCCGTTGATCACGTAGTCGCCGCCGTCCTTTTTCGCCGTGGTCTTGATCGAGGCGACATCCGACCCCGCGCCGACTTCCGAGACGCCAAGGCAGGCCACGAAATCGCCGGCAATCGACGGCGCGAGGAATTCCTTCCGCAATTCATCCGATCCGAAGCGTGCGAGCGCGGGGGTCGCCATGTCGGTCTGCACGCCGATCGCCATCGGCACGCCGCCGCAGTGGATGTGGCCCAGCGCCTCGGCCATCGCGATCGCGTACGAATAGTCGAGCCCCTGGCCGCCGTATTCGACCGGCTTGTTGACGCCGAGAAAGCCGAGCGCCCCCATCTTCCTGAACAGCTCGTGCGCCGGAAAAATCTCCGCGTCTTCCCATTCCTCAACGTGGGGATTGATCTCCGTATCAATGAATTTCTTCAGACCGCGCTGCAGTTCCTTGTGCTCGTGCGTGAATAGCATTATTCGGACTCCAATTGGCTAACAGCTAAATCCAAAAAGCAAAAAAGGTTTACCCCGAGATCGTCGATTGTGCACGGATGGCCTCATCATCCGTGCGCAAGCGATGATCCGCGCGGACGGCTGCCGTCCGCGCAAGATTGGCAAAGGCTTGCGCGTAGCGTGCAAAGGCTTGGGCGCTGCCCGCGCGAACCGAGTCCGCGCCGGTTTTCGCACCCGCTGCGCGGGCCAACCACGTCCGACTTGTACGGATGCACGGCATCCGCACAAGTCGAACGCGGTTTCTGAGGTAAACCATGCGCAAGTTCGGAGCCAAGCCGATGTTCCTGGCACTGAGTCTCACGGCCGCGCCACCCCAAACTGCACCGGCCGCAGCACCCGCGCCTCGGCCTCGCGACACATCGCCAGCGTGAAGGCGAGCACTTTCCTGGTGTCGCGCGGATCGATCACGCCGTCGTCGAGCATCAGGCCGCTGGTGACGAAGGCGCCGGACTGGCCGTCGAAGTTGTCGACGATCTGCTTTTTCAGCGCTTCGAGAGCTGCAACGTCGACCGGCTGGCCTTTGCGTTTCGCCGTGGCCTCGGCGACGATCGCCATGGTCATCGCCGCCTGCTCGCCGCCCATCACCGCGGTCTTCGCGTTGGGCCAGGCGAACACGAAGCGCGGATTGAACGCCTGGCCGCACATGCCGTAGTTGCCGGCGCCGAACGAAGCGCCGCACATCAGGGTGATCTGCGGCACGTTGGCGTTGGATACCGCCTGGATCATTTTCGAGCCGTGCTTGATCATGCCGCCCTCTTCGGACGCCCTGCCGACGATGTAGCCGGTGGTGTTCTGCATGTAAATGATCGGCGTTCCGGACTGGCAGCAGGCCTGGATGAAATGCGTCGCCTTGACGCTGCCCGCCGGATCCAGTGGGCCGTTGTTGGTGATGATGCCGATCGGCCGGCCCTCGATCGCGGCGTGGCCGGCCACAGTCTGCGGGCCGTAGCCCGGCTGGAAATCGAAGAAGCGCGAGCCGTCGACGATGCGCGCGATCGCCTCGCGCATGTCGAACGCCTTGCGGTAATCGAGCGGCACCGCGCCGGCGAGTTCGTCGGGATCGTATTTCGGCGGATCGAATTTGCGCGCGTCTGCCGCGGCCGGAACGGCCCGCCAGCCGAGGCTTGCGACGATGTCGCGCGCGTAGCGGATGCCGTCGGTGTCGTCTTCCGCGAGATATTCCGCAAGTCCCGAAATGGTCGCGTGCATTTCGGCGCCGCCGAGTTCCTCGTCGGTCGCGATCTCGCCGGTCGCCGCCTTCAGCAGCGGCGGCCCGGCGAGAAACGCCTTGGCGCGGCCGCGCACCACCACCACGTAATCCGACAGACCCGGCATGTAGGCGCCGCCCGCGGTGCTCGATCCGTGCACCACGGTGATCACCGGAATGCCTGCAGCGGAAAGTTTCGCCAGGTTGTAGAACAGGGCGCCGCCGGAGATGAAGCCCTCGACTTTGTATTTCAGGAGGTTCGCGCCGGCGGACTCGACCAGATGGATGAACGGCAGCTTGTTCTCCATCGCGAGCGCCTGTGCCCGCAAGGCCTTGTCGCGCCCCATGCGCTGGATCGCGCCGGCATCGATGCCGGAATCGCTCGCCAGCACCATGCAGCGGGTGCCGCAGACGTAGCCGATGCCGGCGATCATGCCGCCGCCCGGAACGCTCTTCGCCGGATCGGCGTCGTCGACGCAATAGCCGGCGATGCTGGAGATTTCGAGGAAGGGCGCGCCGGCGTCGAGCAGCCGCGACACCCGTTCGTGCGGCAGGATCTGCCCGCGCTTGTCGAACAGCGGTTTCGCCTTCGCCGAGGTCTCGCGGGTTTTCGCTTCGAGCGCGCGCAGTTCGGCGATCAACGCGAGCATGCCCTCGCGGTTCTGCCTGAAGGAATCGGCGGCGGTGTTGATCCTGGAATCGATGGCTTGCATCAGGAGTCTTCCCGCAGCACCTTCGGCAGCGACGCGAGGTGAAAGCCGTCGTACGGCTTGGAACTCGCGTGCTCGGGCATCGCATGATGCAACTTGCCGTTCGGCGCGGCGCCGTCGACGCGCAGCACCGCGCCGCTGATGAAGGCCGCGGCGTCGGACAGCAGGAACACGATCGCGGCCGAGACTTCGGATTCGGTGCCGAGGCGCTTCAAGGGCACCGACTTCCGGAGGTTTCTCAGCATTGGCTTCATGGCCTCGCCGTAGGTGTCGAGGCCGGACGATGCGATCCAGCCTGGCGCCACCGCGTTCACCCGCACGCCGGAGGGCGCCCATTCGACCGCCGCGGTGCCGGTGAAGTTGATCATGCCGGCGCGTGCTGCGCCCGAGTGGCCCATCCCCGGCATGCCCTCCCGGATGTCGGCGACGATGTTGACGATGGCGCCGCCATGCTGCTCCATCCACTGTGTGTAAGTTTCGCGCGCCATCAGGAAGCCGCCGGTGAGGTTGTTCTTCACCACCGTCTCCCAACCCTTCAGGGAGATGTCCCGGAGCGGCGCGGGGAACTGGCCGCCGGCGTTGTTGACAAGTGCGTCGATGCGGCCGTGCGCCGCCAGCACCGCGGCGACGGTATTGCGCACCAGATCTTCGTCGCGGATGTCGCAGGCGTGGCAGCTCGCGTTGCCGCCGGCTGCCGCGATCTCGGCGCGCACCGCTTCGAGCCGTTCGATGCGCCGGCCAAGCAGCGCGACGCCGGCGCCGAGCGCCGCCAGCTCGTGCGCGGTGCAGCGCCCGATGCCGCTGCCGCCCCCGGTGACGATCGCCACCTGGCCCGCGAACAGGCCGGGCCTGAATATGGTCCTGTAGTTCAACGCAACCCCTCCTGACGCAGATTAGCCAAATTCAAGTGGGGGGGCAAGATGGCAGCGGAATGCGCCGCCATCGCCTTGACTTGCGGTTGTTCGCGCCGTCTAATCGCGTCGCAGGGCCGGCGCGGCCAGATGTGGCGCCCGCCGTGCGGCCGGCGACATCGGGAGAACGACAATTGGCCACGGATCAGCAGCGAAAGGCAGCGCTCGACGTGCTTGCGGAGCTTGTTCCTGCGGGAGTGCTGAGCAGGGCGCGCGAGCTTGTCCGGGAAATGCAGCGGGAAGAGACTGTGCGCAGCCATCTGGCGAAGAATGCAATCGGGATCGTTGCAGTGGGTCTGGTCGCGATCCTGGTCAGCACGGCTGGGACCATGCTGTTGCTGGGTTATGCGTTCCGGGAACTGGGGCCGGTCGCGTCGTGGATCCGGATATTGATCTTCGGATTCGGCGTCGCGCTGTGGCTGGCTGGCGTCCTGATACCGCTGTTTTTTTACCTGTCCGGGCTGCAGCGCGAGGCATTGCGCGGGCGGGAATCGGCGAAGGAACATTGAGGAACGCATGACGGGATTGCCCACAGTGCTGGCGGCGGCGCTGGCGTTCATCCTGCCCGTGAACTCCCAGGCGCAGGAAAAAGCGAAAAACGCGCCGGCGAATTTCGTGCAATGGCGCGACGGCCTCGCATCGGCGGGGCAACCGGACCGCGCCTGGCTCGCGCTGGCGAAGCAGAAGAAATTCGACCTGATCGTCAATCTCGCGCCGCCGCAAAGCGAGGGTTCGATCGAGGCCGAAGCCGCCATCGTCGGCCGGCAGGGCGTCGCGTATGTCAACATTCCGGTGGATTTCAACCGGCCGGCGCTGCGCGACTTCGAATTCTTCAGCGCGGTGATAAAGGGCGCCGCCGGAAAAAATGTGCTGGTGCATTGCCAGGTGAACCTGCGGGGATCCTCCTTTGTCTACCTGTACCGCGCCATCCACGAGGGCGTGCCTGCGCGCGAGGTGGCGGCAAAGCTGGCGGGGGTCTGGGTGCCGAACGCGGTGTGGCGGAAATTCATCGAAGACACCATGGCGCACTATGGGAAGAAGGCAGATCTCGATTGAGCGGGCAGGTGAAATCGTGATGCCCGTGGTGCCGGGCGTCGAAGAGCGCCCGCAGACGAGAGGCGAGGAGATCGCCAACAGCGTCAGCCACGGCATCGGCCTGCTGCTGGCATTGGCCGCGTTTCCGTTTCTCGTCGCCTCCGTCCTCACGCGCGGAGACACGATGGCGATCGTGTCCGCCAGCGTGTTCGCCACCACCATGGTGCTGCTGTACGTCACCTCCACGCTGTTTCACGCCTTCCCCGCGGGCCGCGCCAAGCGCGTGTTCCAGGTTCTCGACCATTCCGCAATTTACCTCCTGATCGCAGGCACCTACACGCCGTTTGCGCTGGGCCTGCTGCGCGGGCCGTGGGGCTGGACGCTGTTCGGACTCGAATGGGGCCTCGCCGCGACCGGCATCGTGTTGAAGTCCTTCGGCGGCATCCGCTACAACACGCTGTCAACCTGGGTGTACCTGCTGATGGGCTGGCTGATCGTGATTGCGGCGGTGCCGGCGTGGACCCTGCTGCCCAGGTGGGGGCTGATCTGGCTGTTTGCCGGCGGCATTGCATACACCGCGGGAGCGCTGTTCTTCCTCGCCGAACGCATCAGGTATTTTCATTTCGTGTTCCACCTGTTGGTGATCCTGGGCACCAGTTGCCATTTCATCGCGGTGTTCTTTTATGCAAAATGAAAAGGCAGTCGCCGGGTGAGCTGACCGCGGCCGGCCGGGTTCAGCTCCGCCGTTGCAGTCACTTCACGATCGCGGGCGGCCTCGGGTATTCGACGATCTTTCCTGCCTGGCGCTCGAACGGATCGCGTCGCGCCAGCAGGTGTTCCTGCGCGGCGGAGATGAGCGGGGTGTGCCTGAGAGAAGCGAGCCGGTTGTGCGCTTCCCAGCACGCTTTTTCGTTCGACACCCAGAGCGCCGGATCGATCTTCCGCAGGTCGAACGCGCCGGAATAACTGCGCAGCGTCTTGCGGCCGCGCTTGGTGTAGTACTCGTGGAAATACGACATCGCGAGTTCCCTGAGGCTGCGGTAGACCGGATCGCGATATCTGAGCGGCATGCCGTTGGTCTTGGAGATGGCGCCCCAGCAGCGGCCGCGGCGGAACAGCGCGAGCACGTGGGGGTAGTCGCTCTGGTGCGGGTCCAAATGCATCACCAGCGGCGGCTCGCCGTGAATCCATAGCGCGCACGCGGCGAGCATGGCGCCTTCGATGCAGTGGGCGCGGCCCTGCCGCAGCACCTCGCGCACCGACAGCACAGTCTCGCCGCCGATTTCGAAGTTGATCGGCACCGCATTCAGGAAAGCCTGGATTTTCTGCGGCGTGGACAGCCGGCTGAGGCGCAGGAACTCGCCCTTCGACAGGCCGAGGTCCTCGCGGCGGGCGGTGCGGCGTTTGTTAAGCGGCATTACTCACCAAAGGTCAGCCGCGCCAGCTCTTCCTTGAGTTGTTTTTGCTCTTCAGTGTTGCGGGACTGCACCAGACGGTCGGCCAGATCGAAGAAACGTTTCCTTTCCTGCTCGCGAGCCTCGATGCCGGACTCGATCAGATCGACAATGATACGGTTGGCGCTTGAGCTGCTGGACTTCGCGAGCGATTTCACCCGGCGGGCGACGCGCGCGGGGAGGCTGATACTCTGACGGACGGTTTTTTCGGTGATCGACATGCCATCAGAATACACCATCTTTCACCAGAATGCACCAGAAACGACAATCGAGTGCTTGCGGCGGCCAGAGATGACTGCGTTGATTTCTTCAGACGGGCTCCCAGCCTTCAATTGCAATGTGATATCTGGTTCCGCGTCCGGTCCCGGTGGCTTTCAGCAGGCCCTGCGCTTCCAGGCCGACAAGTTCACGCGACGCGGTGGCGCGGGAGGTGTTGCCGGCACCCTGATATTTGCTGGTACTCATGCCGCCCTCGAAGCCGCGAGGACCTGCGTCGAGCAGCAGGTTGACGACTTTTCGCTGCCGTTCCGTCAAATCGGCGCCGGAGTGATTGGCCCAGAAGTGTCCCTTCTCCAGAGACAGATCGACGACGGCCGATGCGCGCAGGCAGGCCTGGCTAAATTGTTCCACAAACCACAGCACCCATTCGGTGACGACGAGGCCGCCGTGTTGCGCCGTCTCGAGGCGCCGGTAGTATTCATCGCGCTGGTCGAGCAGTTGCTGGGAAAATCGAAACAGCCTGCTCGCTTCCCCTGCATCGCGCGCCAGCGCCAGATCGATGATCGCGCGGCCGACGCGGCCGTTGCCGTCCTCGAAGGGATGCACGGTCTCGAACCAGAGATGCGAGATCGCCGCGTGCACGATGCTGCCAGCGTCGTGCGGCGCGTTGAACCACGCAAGGAATTTGCGCATTTCCCGAGCCAGCGTCGCCGATGGCGGGGCGACGTAATGCACCGTTTCGCCACCGACGCGGCCGCTGACGATTTGCATTGGCACTGCATGCGACCGATACGCCCCGACGGCAATTTTCGCGATGCCGGAGTAGCCCGTTGGAAACAGCGCGGCCTGCCATCCGCAGAGCCGTTCATCCGTCAACGGATCGTTCGCGTTGCGCACGGCGTCCTGCATGATGTCGAGCAAGCCCTCGACCTGTCGCGGCGCGCGTCCGCCTTTGCGCTGGGCAGTGCCCAGCCTGCGCGCGATGGATGATCGCACCGCCTCGAGGTTGAGGCGTTCGCCCTCGATCTCGGCGGTGGCGACGGCGTCTCGCGCCCACGCCTCGGCAACGGCCTCCAGTCGCGCCGCAAGTCCGACCGCTACCAACTTTCCCTCGGCGACGCCCTGGACGCGCCGTGCGCCAAACAGGGCAATTGAAACCGGCGCCGGGTCATAGCGGAAATCCGGCCAATCCTTGTGCCGCCAGATTGGCGTTGGAGTGCGCGGCGTTGGCGTCCGTCGATTTTGAGTCGATTTCATGCTTTTACGCATCAAAAAGTGAGTCGATTCGAAGAATATACGAGTTACGATTCAAAAAGTGAAGCGTAATTGGCTATTTTCGACTCAGACGTTGGCGAGGCCTGCACGGACAAAAAACAGTCCGTGAGGATCGTCGTTCGGGCACGGTCGACGAACCCATCCGCGCACAATCGACGATCTCTTGGCAAATCATTTTCCGTACTTCGAATTGGACTCTCGGTTCTTGTCGCTGAATCCGATCGACATATGCGATCCATCGCAACAGGGCTTGTTCTTCGATGCGCCGCAGCGGCACAGCGTCATGCGGTTGCGCGCTTCGTATTCGAAGCCACCGGCGCCGATCAGCTGCACGCCGCCGCGCAGCCACACCGGTCCGCACGAAGTTGTCGCCGCGGTGTAAGAGTAGGGCCCGTCTCGCGGGCGCGCAGCACGCGTATTTATTTCCTGACCGGCATCCGCTCCAGCATCTGCGGCGCGTCGGCAAGAAACCAGGTGAGCACCGCGAACACCGCGACCTGCCGGCGCAGGTTTTCGGGATCGACCTTGTCCAGCGTGTCGGCTGCCGTATGGTGATAGTCGAAATAATTCCGCGTGTCCAGCAACGGTTCGAAGCCGGGGATGCCCGCCTTCTGCAATGAACCGAGGTCGGAGGCGACCGGGTTGATTCTCATCTCCAGCACCGTCGCGCCGAGCGGGCGCAGCGCGTCGATCACCGGCGCCAGCGCCGCCACCGCTGCCGCCGAAGCATAGGCCTTGATGCCGAGCGGCCGGCCCGCGCCGTTGTCGCCTTCGATCACCGCGGCGTGCTTGGCGAACGCGTTCTGGTGCGCGGCCGTGTAAGCCTTCTCGCCGCGCGCGCCATTCTCTTCGTTCATCCAGGCGACGAACCGGATAGTGCGGCGCGGCGTCAGGCCGAGCGACTTGATCGCATAGAGCGCGCCCATCGCGCCGACCACCCCCGCGCCGTCGTCGATCGCGCCGTGGCCGATGTCCCATGCGTCCAGATGCCCGGAGACGAGGACAATCTCGTCCTTGAGATCGCCGCCCGGCAATTCGGCAATTACGTTGGCGCTCTCCACGTCGGGCAGGGTCTGCGGCGTCAGCAAGAGTTTGATGGTGACCGGCCCTTTCGAAGCGAGCCGGCCGATGAGCTCCGCATCTTCGGAGGAAACTGCCGCAGCGGGAATCGGCGCCTGCCCTTCGTCCCAGCCGGTGACGCCGGTGTGCGGCATGCGGTAGTTGGCGCCGCTGATCGACCGCACCAGCACCGCGCGTGCGCCGAGCTTGGCGGCGACCGCCGGCCCGGGAAAGCGCGCCTGTCCCGCCTGCCCGTAGGCGGCGCCGGCGTAACCGTTGTCCTGCAGGTGGGTGTCGAAGGGGGTGTCGATGAGCACGATTTTTCCGGACACGCCCGCGCCCTTCGCCTTTAGTTCATCGAGGCTCTTCACCACGACCACCTCGGCTTGCTCGCCCTGCGGCGGCGTCGCGCCAGAGCCGCCGAGCGCGGTCAGCACCAGGCGCTGGGTGAGTTTGCGGATCTGCCCGGGAAAGGCGACGATTTCCGCGCGCTCTTCGCCGCGCACCCAGTGCGGCACCATCACCGGTTCCAGCCTCACTGTGAATCCCTGCTGGCGCATGGCGGCGGCGACTTGTTCCACCGCGGCCTCGGCCTGCGGCGACCCGGACAGGCGCCCGCCGATTTTGTCGGTGAGGTCCGCGAGGCGCTCGTAGGCCCAGCCTGACTGCATCGCCGCGTCGCGGATCCGCGCGAGGGTGGCGGGATCGGCGGCGGCATCGGCGGCCGAGGCAATGCGGGCGAATGACGAGAACAGGAGGACGAGCAGGGCTGGGATGCGCATGGAGAATTCCGGGAAGTTTGTGGATCAGTTGACGAACGGGATCAGCGCAGGGACCTCGGATCGATATTTCGCATAATCATCGACAAACGCCTCGCTCATCCAGCGAAGACTTGTAGAGCAGGTCCATTGCCTGCCCTCCCGCAGTTGCTGCATCTGCACTCGAGGTTCGCGGCTGGCGTCAGCAGCGTACCCCCGGGGATTGACGAGGCCAGGCTCGACTCGACCGCTTACTTCGGTTTGATCGCGGCGGCGGCGTCCTCGCGCCCGGCGAATATCCGGAACAGCTCGGTGAAGGCCGCGATTCCAAACAATCGCAGCACCTCGCCGCCGACCCCGCAGAGCGCAAGCTCTCCGCCGGCGTGTTCGCAGAGTTTTTTCGCGATCAGCAGGGTGCGGAATCCCGCGCTGCTGATGTAGTCGACATCCTTGAAATCGACCACCACGCGGGGGTTGCCGCCATGCACCAGGCTCGCCAGCTTGTCTCCCAGCATCCACGCAGTGGTGCTGTCGACGCGGCCCTTGACCGCGACCGCGACGGCGGCATCGAGCCTGGTTTCGGTGAGTTCCATGGTTCCTCCGGATTCCGTGCAGTGCCGCCCCGGCCTCAGAGCGCAGCTTTGCGCATGCCGGCAATCGCGAGTTCGCGATTTGGATAAATCGTGAACATCTGGTCGAGAGAAGTCAAATCAAACAGGCGCTGGACCTCCCCGGAGAGTCCGCACAACAACAGCCTGCCGGAACGCGCTTCGAGCAGGCGCGCCCCCGCAAGCAGCGCCCAGAAGCCTGCGCTGCTCACATAATCCACGCCGTGCAAATCCACCAGCAGATTGGTGGTGCCGGCGGCGATCAGCGCGGTGAGGCGCTCGCGCAGCGCGCCGGCGCCGGTGCTGTCGATCTGCCCGCTGACCTCCAGCACGGTCATGTCCCGCCCCCAGATCTCGGTCCAATCGAGGCACATGCCGCGATCGGTGCGGCTGGCGCGGTTTCCCGACGTGCGCTTGCGCAATTCCAGGCGGTTCATCGCGCCGTCGCGGCGGTAGCGAATGTTGTCGATAACGGCGGCGACGAAGTGCAGGCCCAGTCCGCCGGGCGCGGGCCTTGCGGTTTCACGGTTGATGGGAACGAGTTTCTGCCGTGCCGGATCGAAAGGCCTGCCGTCGTCGATGACGTCGGCGCAGAATTCGCCGCCGTCAATGCTGAGCCGCACTTCGATCCGGTGGCGGCCACGGTCGTCATATCCGTGGTGGATGATATTGCTCAGCACCTCATCCAGCGCCACGTGCATATCGTTGACGACGCGCGCGGTCAGCGCGCATTCGCGCCCGAACTCATCGACCAGGTCTGCAACCCTGGAGATCTCGCCGATCTGGTTGTCGATGGTAATGGCACTTCTCTGCATGAGCGCGGGGGAGAATTCGGCTGAAATTAGAATGCTATCATGGGACAATAAAGGAAGGGACGCTCCGCACCGCCTGCCCGGAACCCACATCCAAAATGTACAAGGAACGCGAATTCGTCTATCGCCGTGCCGAGCGCAGGGGCGCTGGCGGCGCGGCGGCGTTCCCCATCGTCCTGCCGGGCGGCGCGCGCGTGGACGCCGACCGTCGCCGGGCGGCGGAGCGCCGCCAGGACGCGCGCCTGCTGGGCCTGGAACTGTTCGAGGACATTCCCGCGGCCATCATTCAGGAACTGCTGGCCACCTGTCCGGTGCGCGAGTTCCTGCACGATACCGTGGTGCTGGCGGTCGGCGAACCCAACCAGCACATCTTCGTGTTGTTGTCCGGGAAGCTGCGCGTGCATCTGGATGCGGTCGATTCCAGCAACGTCATCACCATCGAGCCGGGCGGCTGCATCGGCGAGCTGTCGCTGATCGACGGCAAGCCGGTGTCGGCCTTCGTCGTCGCCGAGCCCGCAAGCCGCGTCCTGGTGATCCGGCAAGAGCACTTCTGGTCGCGCATCCTGCCGCACCCGGGCGTAGCGCAAAACCTGCTGCGCGTGCTCGCCGAGCGCATGCGCAAGAACAACGACGATCTGGTCGAAGGCATCAAGCAGCAACTGGTGCTGGAGCACATCCAGAAGGAGCTCGCCACTGCGCGCGAAATCCAGGGCAGCATGCTGCCGACCCGCCTGTCGACTCCCGAAGGTCATGCCGCGGTCGAGGTATTCGCCGCGATGAAACCGGCGCGCGAAGTCGGCGGCGACCTTTACGATTATTTCCAGATGCCCGACGGCAGGTTCTGTTTCCTGGTCGGCGATGTCTCGGACAAGGGCATGGCGGCGGCGCTGTTCATGGCGCGGACCGTCGACATCGTGCGCGTGGTGACCAGGCTCTTGCGCAATCCCGACGGCAGCACCTGCGGGCCCGATCAGATCATCGCCACGGTCAACCAGGAGCTGTCGCAGAACAACGCAAGCTGCATGTTCGTCACCATGTTCTTCGGCATGATCGATCCCGCGCGCGCCGAGCTCAACTACTGCAACGCCGGCCACAACACGCCCTACCGGGTGAGCAAGTCGCGCGGCGTCGCCGTGCTGGATGGCGCGAAAGGGCTACCGCTGGGCGTGAAACGCGATTCCGCATACCGCGCGCATGCCGTCGCGCTCGATCGCAACGACCTGCTGTTCGTGTTCAGCGACGGCATCACCGAGGCCGCGGCAGGGGACGGCAGTTTTTTCGGCGAGCACAGGCTGGAGACTCTGCTCCGCGAATCGCAGGCGGCCGGCCCCGCGGAAATCGTCAACGAAATCGTCACCGCAGTGAGCGGTTTCGTCGGCGACGCGTCACCCTCGGATGACATCACCGTGCTGTCGGTGCGCATCGGACCGGCGCCGCCGGCGGGTTGAGCCGATTGCGTTGGCCGAAGCAAAGTCACGCTGCCCCGTTTTACCCCTATTCACCCCGTGGTCTTCAGCCGCGCGGACCGCCCGCTACGCTGGCGCATGGCGCGTTTGCCGGTATCATCCGGGTCGGATGGAGGCAAGCGGCCCGCCCTGGTCTCGAAATCGACCCGGGCCGTCTTCAATACGGGCCGCAATCCTCCGGCGCCGCGTACACCAAGGGCATGACGATGAAGCGTGTGGATGATTTCCGGCTGCGGTTGGGGCGGCATGAACTGGTTCCGATCGTGGTCGGTGGGATGGGAGTCGACATCTCCGCGGCAGGCCTCGCGCTTGAAGCGGCGCGTCTGGGCGGGATCGGGCACATTTCCGACGCGATGGTGCCGACGGTCTCGGACCGGCGGTTCCATACGCGCTTTGTGAGCCAGAAGGCCAAGCTGTACAAGCACAACGCCGCGAATTCCGACAAATCGTCGGTGCAGTTCGATCTGGAGAGACTCGCGGAGGCCACGCGCAACCATGTGGGACGGACCATGGGCGCCAAAAGCGGCAGCGGCCTGATCTTCGTCAACTGCATGGAGAAGCTCACCATGAACGCGCCGCGCGAGACGCTCGCCGTGCGCCTGCGCACCGCGCTCGACGCCGGCATCGACGGCATCACGCTCTCCGCCGGCCTGCACCTCGGGTCTTTCGCGCTGATGCAGGACCATCCGCGCTTTCGCGACGCCAAGCTCGGCATCATCGTGTCGTCCTTGCGCGCGCTGCAGCTGTTCCTGCGCAAGAACGCGCGGCTCGACCGCCTGCCGGATTATGTGATTGTCGAAGGCCCGCTCGCCGGCGGCCACCTCGGCTTCGGCATGGACTGGGCGAACTACGACCTCAGGACCATCGTCAACGAAATCCACGCCTGGCTGAAAGCGGAGAACCTTGCGATCCCGATCATTCCGGCCGGCGGCATTTTTACCGGCAGCGACGCAGTGACGTATCTCGAAGCAGGCGCGGCCGCGGTGCAGGTCGCGACGCGGTTCACGATCACGCGCGAATGCGGCCTGCCGGATCCCATCAAGCAGGAATACTTCAAGGCGAGGGAAGAGGACATCGAGGTCAACATGATTTCCCCGACCGGCTATCCGATGCGCATGCTCAAGGGCAGCCCGACGATCGGCGCGGGCAACCGGCCCAACTGCGAGGCCTATGGCTACCTGCTCGACGGCAAGGGCAACTGCGCGTACATCACGGCGTATAACCGCGAAGTCGCCGCCCATCCCGGCGCGAAGAAGATCTCGGTGATGGACAAAACCTGTTTGTGCACCGCGATGCGTAACTTCGACTGCTGGACCTGCGGGCACAACGCCTACCGGCTGAAGGAAACCTCGCGGCAGCTGCCCGACGGCAGCTACGAGCTGCTGAGCGCGGAGCAGGTGTTTCAGGACTACCAGTTCGGCTGATCGCCGTTCCTCAGCTCACCAGCACCTTGATGTCGGGATAGCCCATCAGTTTCAGGATGAAGTAGTTGGCCGCCGCTTCGCCGGGATCGTCGGAGTAGCAGACCAGCTCCGCATAGCGCGGCACCCCGGCCTTGGCGAGGATGGCCCAGATGTCCTTCGCGGCCTTGGGCGTGCCGTCGGCATTGAGAAGTTCCGTGTATGGGATGTGAACCACCTTGCCGTCCTGCGCCCTGGCGGGCACATTCTTGCCCGAAGCGATGAACACCTTCGGAAACACGCCCTGCGTGCTCTTCGGGTCGGCGATGATCACCTCCTTGCGGACGCTCACGGGATAAACGGTGGGCGGAATGGCCATGTCCTGCGCCGATTTCCTGGGGCCCACGACCGTTGCGTCCTTGGTCAGCGGCAAGCCGCCGAGTCCCCAATCGTCGACCGAGTCCGTCAGGACCGACACCTTTCTCTGTCCCAGCTTCTCCAGCATGAGGAAGGCCAGGGCCGAGTTCGCGTTCAATCCGCCCTCGGACACGATCACCGCTTCATGCGCCGCATCGACGCCCGCCGCGCCCAGGATTTCGGCCAGCTTCGCCGGATTCGCGAGATGGCTCCTGAACACGTCGGCGGGGATGTTGAGCGCGAACGGCACATGTCCCAGCTTGAACGATTCGGCGGAACGCACATCGACGACGCTCAGTTTCGCCACGCCGAACATCCTCATCATCTGGCCGCCCCATCCGTTCAACCATTGCTTTTCGCGCAACTGGGCCGGTGCGTCGTAAGTCCAGAAGGGCAGCCCGCGGTCGTCGCGCAGCCATTCCAATTGGGATTCTTTGTAGAGTTTGACCCTGGGGTAGCTCAACATGAACTTGGTGGCGAAAAATGGCACGCTGGCTGCGATGCCGCCCCCGCAATGGGAAAGGATTTGCTGTTCCGGCTTGACGCCCAGGTAGTCCATCATCCTCTGGATCTCCGCGGCGGATTTGAATGTCTTGTCCGGATTGAAGAATTCCGCGTTCGGCAGATTGATGGCATTGGGAACGTGGCCGGTGCGGTCGAAGAACTTGGCACCGCCAAAGTGGTAGTTGGCCTCCAGCGCCTCGATCAGCGCGTTGTTCGCCGGGTCGCCGGATGCGACCAGGAACTCGGGCAACCTGACCCGGACCTCTTCATGCAATTTCGCGATCCGGAACGATCCCTTCGCCGGCGTGGGTGTCGGGTCTTTCGTCACCGTGCCGCCGGCCGCCTGCCACTTGGAGAGTCCGCCGTCGAGGACGAAAAGGCCGGCCGCCGGGAACCCATGATAGTAAAGGTCGAAGAACAGGCTGGTCGCCCAGAAGGTGCCGCCCTGGTCGTAGATCACGATGGTCCTGCCCTTGCCGACGCCCCACGACTGCATGCGCGACTCCATTTCGGGCAGGGGAACCTCGCGGCCGCCGAAGCTGATCACATCGACGTTGACCGCGCCGGGCATGTGCTTCGCCATGTAGAGTTGGGCGGGCGAGGCGTCGAGCAACAACACATCGGGATTGCCGATGTTCTTCTGCAGCCACTCGACGCTGACGAGGTTGCCGTTGATGCCGTCGGCAGCCACCGCGCAGTGCGACAGGCACAGGCAACTTGCAAGGGCAAGAATTCGGGCGGTCATGTTGATTGGATTCATGTTCGTCTCCTCTGCTTTTACTGCGGTGTTACAAGGTCACGCTTTGCACCAGGCGGCGCCGGTTTCGGTCAATGCATGCCGGCGCAGTCGATCAGATCGGGTCGCGATACCGGCGCATCCAGATCACCGCGGCGATGAGCGCGACGGCGGCCAGGAGCCCGAGCCACAGTCCGGGGCTGCTCAGGAAATGCATGGGATCGGGGATCGCTTCGGGGATGTGCATCTGCCGTGGCGCGCCCTTCGCAGCGGGGGCCGATCCGGCGTTGACGACGAAAGCCTGCGAGAAGCTGCCCGTAAGGCGGAACTTGAGCATGGACCAGAAGATGGTCGTGTCGAACGCAAGCTTCTCGAAGGCGGAGACCGCCAGCGGCGGCAGCACCGCCCACAGCAGGGTCGAGCGCTGCGCCCAGCCCGAGACCAGCAGCAGCCAGCCGTAGACCGGCGCGAACCACAGCGCAACCGTGGCGAGGCCGTAGAGCAGTACCATCGACTCGTGGAACACTGTCCATTGCGTCCACAGCATGCCGGCGCTCAGGTCGCTCCCCATCAGGATCAGGGAGCTCACCAGCAGCATGATGAGCTGCGTGGCGACGATAACCGCGAACGCGACCAGCGGCAGCACCGCCATCGGGATGATGAGCTTCGACAGCACGGTGGTGAGGTCCGACACCGGCAGCGACTTCCAGAACAGGATGCTGCGGTCGCGGCGTTCGCCGTACAGCGCGTCGAGGCAGTAGAACATGCCGACGACGACCGAGGTCAGCATGATCACGACCGCAGCCACGCTGAACGGCATGGTAATCACGGCGTGCTGCTTCAAAGGTTCGAGCGCCATCGCGGCGCGCATCCTGTCCGTGAGATCGACCGAGCTGATGAGGAAGCCGAACAGCACGATGCCGGCGGCGAAGAGCGGGGCAAGGTAGATGGAGCGGTTCTCCCACAGTTCGCGCCGCACCGACCAGACCATCGGCCGGACTTCCCTCGTGGCCGGCGCCGCCGCGGCATTCGATTCATTATTCATGGTGTGGTTCCTTTCCCCGCGCCGTCCCGGTTGCCGATCACGGCGACGAACACGTCGGCGATGCCGGGCGTGCGCACTTCGCCGAGTGCGGCGAGCGCATCGCGGTCGGCATGGTCGTAAAGCAGGATCGAGCGGCCGAACACCTGGCGCTCGTGGATCGGATCGAGCGCCAGCGCGGCGGCGCGTTGCTCTGGAAGCACCATCACTTCCAGGTAGCCCGCTTCGAACTGTTCCATGCTCGCGCCGAGCACGATGCGGCCGCGGTCGATGAACATGACGTCGGTGAGGACGTGCTGGACCTCTTCGACCTGGTGCGTGGTCACCACGATGGTGCGGTTGTGGTCGAAGTAGTCGTTCAGCAATGAATCGTAGAACTGCTTGCGGAACAGGATGTCGAGGCCGAGCGTCGGCTCGTCCAGCACCAGCAGTTTGGCGTCGATCGCCATCACCAGCGCGAGGTGGAGCTGGGTCACCATGCCCTTCGACAGGTCGCTCACCTTGCTTTCGCGCTTGATGGTGGTCTTCGCGAGGAAACCTTCGGCCTTGACGCGGTCGAAGCGCGGGTGCACGCCGGCGACGTAGTCAAGCGCCTGGGTCACCCGTATCCAGCGCGGCAGCACGGCGACGTCGGCAATGAAACAGACGTCGCGCATCAGCTGATCGCGCTCGGTCCAGGGGTCGCGCCCGAGCACCGTGAGTTCGCCCTGGTAGGGTGTCAGGCCGAGGATCGCCTTCAGAGCCGTGGTCTTGCCCGCGCCGTTGAGGCCGATCAGCCCGAGGATGCGGCCCTCTTCGACGCGGAGGTCGACGCCGTCCAGCGCGACGGTGTTGCCGAAGGACTTGCGCAGGCCGCGCGCTTCTATGCATGGCATGGCTTCATCGCTCCTTCTTGGTGGTCGGTTTGGCGGATGCGGCATCCAGCAGTTCCTTGGGCGTGAGGCCGAGCCGCTGGATGACCGCATGGATTCTGGGCCATTCTTCCGCAAGAAATTTCCGGCGCTCGCCCTGCAACAGCAGTTTGCGCGCGCCCGCATTGACGAACATGCCGATGCCCCGTTTCTTCTCGACCAGCCCTTCGTCGGCCAGTTGCTGATACGCCTTCAGCACGGTGAGCGGATTGATCCGGTATTCGGCCGCGACATTGCGCACCGAGGGCAGCGGATCGCCTTCGTTGAGCACGCCGTCCAATATCATGGCGACGACGCGGTGCCGTAGCTGCCGGTAGATCGGCTGACTGTCGTTCCACTCTCGTTCCGTCATGGGTTCCGGGCGGGGGCTTGCGCCTCTGGCCTGCGGCTTCGCCTACTGAGTTGGTGTTATACACTACTATAACACTTAGGAGAATGCAAGTCCCTTGTGATTCGGGTCTTGCGCTAATGGGCTTGGTTCCGGCTACGCCCCGGGGATGCCGTCCACGGTGCCCGCCACCAGCCCGTCGCCGAGGGTGGCGGTGCCCGCGAAATCGAGCGAGCGGCGAATCATGCCGCCTTCAACATAAAATCCACGTGCAGCGCGTCGAAGGGGAAGATTATCTTTCCCGCGTTCGTCTTCTGCAGCACGCCGGCATCCAGCAAGGCCTTCACATCGCCATGCACGGCCTTGACGTCACGTTCGACGCGCCGCGCGGCTTCACGAATCGTCAACGCCCCGGCACCCGTCATCATGCAAAGCAGTTCCCAGCGCTTGCCGGAAAGCACCTTGAACAGCAGCGCCGGGGTCTCGAAGCTGATGCGGGGCGCGCTCGCCTTCCCGGATTTCCACGTTTCCGAAAAATCCGACAGGGACGTCCGCAGCGGGCGAACGTCGATGATTGCGGTCCTAGCCGTGGTTTTCATTGCGCCACCTCTGCACGTCTTTGAAGAAATCGCTCACCAGGTCGTCGATGGTCGTAAAGCCATACTTCATTTCGCGGCCTGCGCGACGCCTGTGGTCGCCCTTGCCGGACTCATTGTCGTAGCGCAGGACGCACTTCCCGGAAACGACGAACGCAAGGCGATAGCGGAATTGGTGCGCGCTGCCTGGATGCGCGCGGGCCAATTGCCAGATCACCAGCTCTGCGAATTCGTTCGCTGACAGCACGACCCGGCGGTTGAGGAGTTCGCGCGCCTGCATGTTGGACAATTTACCAACACGCCACGATGTTGTCAATCACTCCAACGAATTTCCGGGGGGAGGCCCCATGTCGACGCGTCACTGCAGAAATGCGGCGTCAGTGCCGCATTCACAACCCGGCGAAGGGGTCCGACGCAACCCAGGCGACCGGCAGGCGGACATCCACCTTGTCCGCCTTGCCGCGCCCATAAATCTACAACATTACTTTCGCAAGAAGCGCTTGCAGACTGCCGTCCAGACATACACCGGTGTCAAAACAGACAAATCGTAGAGAGCCGCCAGCCACGGCACAGTGCACTGAATGGACCGGGATTGTTGCCATTGCCCGCCTACGCCTCTGGAATGCCGTCCGCCTTGCCGGTCACCAGGAACACGCCGCTGGCGCGAACGATGCGCTCGCTTCCCACCGAGATGTAGCAATTAGCAAATGCGAGCCGCGACCCCTGCCGCTGGATGTCGACGCGCGTCTCCAGCCAGTCGCCGACGGCGGCCGTGCCGGCGAAATCGAGCGAGAGGTTTGCGGTCACCATGAGGGCCGGCGGATCGGCTGCGTACGCCATGGTGTAACCCAGCGCGCAGTCGGCGAGGGTGGCGAGGATGCCGCCGTGCACCGCGCCGCGCGCGTTGCAGTGCTTGGCCTCGATGCGGAGGCCGAGCGAGAGGTCCCTGCCTTCGCCGCGGTAGTAGATCGGGCCGATGAGGTCGAGGACGGGGCTCGAGCGGAACAGGGGTTTGAAACCGGCGGGGATGGTCATCGCGGACCGGGACTCAGCCGGTGGCCTCGTCATTTTGTTTTCCTGGGCCCAACCGCTTTGGGATCTGCGGCACGGCGTTTCCTGGCCGCGTCAATTTCCCCTCGCGAGACTTTCCTGCCGGTGAGCTTTTCGAAGAACTTCGCAATTGCTTCCGGATCGGTGGTTTGCGAGCCTGCCATCAGCGTCAGCCTGGGTTTGCGCGGGGGCATCCTGTTCTCCCAGTGTTTGGAATAAACCGTCAATCCTTCGCGGGGTTCCCGGCCTTCCACGCCATCGCGGCGTGGACTCGCTGGTAGCCGCTCGGAAATTCATAGAATATCCATTCCTCGACGGGACCGGGCTCGAGCTTGCGGGACTTTCCCTGTTTGAGCGCGATGTCTGCGAGCCCATCCGGCTCGCGCGCAATCCTGAGGCTGAACTGGTCGGCATCGATTTCCTGCGAGCGGTTGGCCGTGTGGTGCAGCGGGACCGTGAGGCCGAAGATCACCGTCAGCAATGCCCACAACAGCGGCAGCCCGCCGATGTCGGTGTGGTCGACAATGTTCCAACCCGATCCCCAGCGCCGGAGGACTGCGCCAAAGCCGAATTGGACGAAGGCGAGGCCGGCGGCAAGCACCAGGATCGTGGAAAACAGGTTAATGACTGCGTGATGCATCGCGACATGCCCGATTTCATGCGCCACCTTCGCGCGGATTTCCGGGAGCGAGGTTCGCAGCAGGTTGTCGGTCACGGCAAGCGACGGATTCCATATGTAACCCGACACCTTCGCGTAGGCTATGGTCGAGCGGCCCATCGTGTCGATCTGGAATACATTTTCCGCGGGGATGCCGTTCGCGCGCGCCAGCGAAAGGATCGCCTCCTTCACGGCTCCGGCCTCGATCGGCTTATGGGTTTCGAACAGGGGATCCATGGCCGGCCAGAGCAGGTTCGAGAAAGCAATGATGGCGCTGCCTGCCAGCGCTCCCCACCACCAGCCGTTCCGGCCGGCGCGCTTGAAGACGACGTACAACGCGGCGAACATCGGTGAAACGAAGACGACGCTGACGACGAGCGCCAGCAGCTGTTGGCCGATCCACGGTCCGAAGCCCTGCGTCGTCATGCCGAATTCGCGCTCGCGGAAAAAATCCTCATAGATCGACTCGGGCAGCCCCAGCAGCCAGAGCAGGGCAAGATAGGTGGCAATCACGATCAGCGCGGCAACAAAACGCCGCTTCGTCACACGCTGCGCCCAAGCCGCAAGCGCCGCCGAACGGCCCCGCGCAAGCATCAGCCAGCTAATCGCGACGAAGAAGATCAAATTCCAGATCGCCAGCCAGTTCTTGCCTTCGGAATAGGCATCAGAGCGCGCGCGGAAATCCGGCGACACGCGGGCGAGATAGGCCTGCGTCGCGAGTTCCGGATCCCTGGGCAGCGCCTTGCGCCATGCGTCATCGACCTGCGCGATGCCCTCCATCGCCTCGCCCGCGGCCGCGTTGCGCACATCGACGGCCAGCACCTTTTCGAGATGGACCGCGGAGTCCGCCCATTGGTGCTCCTTCCACTTCACGGAGAACAGGCCCATGCGCGCATCGACGTTGTTCGGGGCGAGGCGCAGCGCGTTTTCGAATGACTGCGCGGCGCGCTTCGTGTCGTTGCCGGCGGTGAGATAGAAGTTGCCTTCCGCGATTTGCATCTCGATGTCGTTGGGCGCCAATGCCCGCGCGCGCTCGATCGCATGGCGTGCCTGCTCGACGCGCGCCGACGTATGGTCGATCCCGCTTTCATGAATCTGCGCGTGCTCCGTGCCGAGCCTGGCCCAGGCAAGGGCGAATTTCGGATCGAGTTCCACGGCCCGTAAAAGGGGCGCGATGCGCTCCTTTGCCGTCGCCGCCGAATCGGGTGACCCTTTGGCGCGATTGGCGAGTTCCTGGTAGCGCAGGAAGCTATCGTAAGCAGCAAGATCTTCGGTAGGCTTTCTGGCGAGCGCCGCCTCGTCGTGCGCGCTCAGCGAGACTTTCAGCGCCCGGGCGATCTCGCCGGCCAGCTCGTTCTGGATGGCGAATATGTCTTTCAATTTTCGCTCGTAGCTGTTCGCCCTCAGGTGCTTGTCCGAGGTCGCGTCGATGAGCTGGACCGTCACGCGCACGATGTCTCCGGCCCGGCGCACGCTGCCTTCGAGCAGGGAGCGCACGCCAAG
>Ga0315281_10003657_pt1 | contig 22508 bp, 23 predicted proteins | sample YL17G07_0_MG_FD_204540 | JGI IMG/M metagenome (GOLD analysis project Ga0315281, IMG submission 204540) | Sediment microbial communities from Yellowstone Lake, YNP, Wyoming, USA - YL17G07_0 | ecosystem: Environmental > Aquatic > Freshwater > Lake > Sediment | place: USA: Wyoming | collected... | reverse complement strand
CGCCGGTCTTGATCATCTCATAAGGCCGGCCGCATTGCGGGGCCCGCTCGGGCGTGAGGCAGCAGACGTGGTCGGGGGCGAATGGTGAGCAGCCGACGCACTGATAAAAGTGGTCCGCGTTCTCCTCCGTCGCGGCGGCGATCTCGGCGGAACGCTGCGCCTTCTCCGCCCGGACGAGCGGCTCGGTCCGCTTCAACTCGGCAGGATCGGAGATCACCTCCACCTGGATCCGGTCCAGGCGGGGCCAGTTTCGGCGGATCGCGGCAAGAAGCGTTTCGCCGACCTGTTCGGGCGTCAGGTCAACCTAGCGGGGGCAGGATTTGATACTGATTCGTCGAGTTTGGACATCGACGAATGGGCGGAAGTGGCCGTTGCGTAGCCGATACCGGCGTCTGCATTCCGAGGGCGTCGGACTGCTCCCGACTAATGGCTTCCGAAGTGACTACGCCCCATTCATGGCCTCCCCAGTGATAGGCCAGCGATGACCACCGTGCGTGCGGCCCTCTGGTTCTACTCGCGATAGCGTCCGGGCGCCCAAGCGGCGAAGCCCAAGGCCATCCCGCAGGATAGGCCCATCCAGCAGTGCCGCCCGTCCACGTACGGACTTTATCGCGGGCATGGGCCGCATCCTAACGTAATGCCGGGGATTCCGACATATCGGCGAGATCGCGATAGCCGTGGCAAAATTTTCACTTGACAAAGGCTTGGTGATTTGGCAAACTACCCAATGTCTGACACGTTACACAGGGTGAGGTGGTGAGCGATGGATAAAGAAACGAAGGCCCAGTTCGAGGCGCGTGCAGTGGTCGTCAAGGCGATGGCCCATCCGACCCGCCTGTTCATCGTGGACGAACTGTCGCGCCGGGAGCGATGTGTTTGCGAACTGCGCGATATGGTCGGCTCGGACATGTCCACCGTCTCGAAGCATCTTTCGATACTCAAGAACGCCGGGATCGTGGCGGATGAGAAGCGGGGAAGCCAGGTATTCTACAGCCTCCGCGTCCCCTGCATCCTGAAGTTCTTCTCCTGCGTGGAATCGGTCTTGCAGGCTGCGCCAAGGTACGTGGGCGCGCAGACGAAGTAGCTTTTCTTTTGGCTCAGCATTGGCGACTTTGCCAAACGGCCACGCCTTGCGGCGACAGGGTCTTGTGGATGTAGCGCAGATGATGCTTGGCGCGAGAAGAGACGAGATCGGCAGGCTCTTGACTGGTCGGTATGCGCAGCAGGCCGAGGTCGTGAAAGCACTCTCTCACCCATTCCGACTGGCCGTGGCCGAATGCCTGAAGGGCGGCGAGCGATGCGTATGTGAGATTGCGGAGTGTGTCGGCGCACGCCAGTCCAACCTCTCGCGGCACCTGGCCATGATGACGCACGCGGGGGTGCTGATCCGTCAGAAGCGCGGGATGAAGGTGTTCTATCGGGTGCGGAGCAAGCGCGTATTTGCCGCCCTCCATTGCGTGGATCGGATCTTACGACAGCAGACAGCGGAGCGAAGTGCGCTGCTTGAACGGCGCTGAGCCTTTGATAGCCATTGACAGTTCTTGGGAAGGAAACGCGGCATGAGCGTGGACTGGAAGTCGGAATGGAAGAAGTTGGTTCTCCTTGTCGCGGTGTTCCTCGTGGTCTTCTGGCTTCCGGTCGGAACGCCGCGCTTCGACAACGCCGTTTCGGAGTCCCTGCACCTGCTGAAGTGGTATGCGCAGGAGCACGTCTTGCTCTGTCTGGTTCCGGCGTTCTTCATCGCCGGAGCGATTTCGGTTTTCGTCAGCCAGGCGTCGGTGATGAAGTACCTGGGCGCGAAAGCGAACCGCGTCCTTGCTTACGGTGTGGCCTCGGTCTCCGGCACGATTCTGGCTGTCTGCTCCTGCACCGTGTTACCCCTTTTCGCGGGCATCTATCGCATGGGCGCGGGGTTGGGGCCGGCCATCGCATTCCTTTACTCCGGTCCGGCAATCAGTGTGCTGGCCATCATCCTCACGGCGCGTATTCTCGGACTTGAAATCGGCATTGCCCGTGCCGTGGGGGCGATCAGCTTCAGCGTCATCATCGGCCTGATCATGCACTTCATCTATCGGAAAGAGGAGAACGCCCGGGCGGAGGCTCAGGCGGCTGCGCCTGAACCCGAGGCGGGAAGGCCGCTCTGGCAGACGGTGGTTTACTTCGCGCTCATGATCGGCGTATTGGTCTTCGCCAACTGGGGCAAACCGCAGACGGATAATGCCTTCTGGAGCGCCATCTATTCCGCAAAGTGGGTCGTTACAAGTCTCTGTGCGGCGGGCCTTGCGGCTGTGCTCGTATTCTGGTTCGAAGTGCGCTGGATTCTCATGGGCCTGGCCGTGGTCCCGGCGGTGGTGCTGGCGTTCCTCTTCCCTCACGAACCCATGATCCCGTTCGCAGCGGCCGTGGTGGGTCTGTCCACGATCACCAGCACGAACAAGGGCGCGGCAGGCGACTGGTTCGCGGCGACATGGCAATACACCCTGCAGATCGCGCCGCTGCTCTTCTTCGGCGTGCTGATCGCCGGGGCGCTCCTGGGACGACCGGGTAATGAAGGACTCATTCCGAACGCCTGGGTGAGCGCGGCGGTCGGCGGGAACAGCCTGCGGGCGAACCTGCTGGCGTCCGTTGTGGGCGCGTTCATGTACTTCGCCACGCTGACGGAAGTGCCCATCGTCCAGGGATTGATCGGCTCGGGGATGGGCAAAGGTCCTGCGCTGGCCCTTCTTCTGGCGGGTCCGGCGCTTTCGCTGCCGAGCATGCTGGTCATCCGCAGCGTCATCGGGACGAAGAAGACGGTGGTGTACGTGTCGCTGGTGGTCGTCATGGCGACGATCTGCGGAATGGTCTATGGCGCGGTGTGGGGATGATCCGACCCATGTGGAAAACGGTGCTGATCGGCGCGTCTCTGGCCACGTTACTGCTGGCAGGCTGCGCCCTGACGGACTCGACAACTCCAGAAACGTCCTTTCGGTCGGCATACGGTCGCAGTCCTAATACGCCGCCCACGATCAACCGGGAGATCCTCCCGCAAGAGACCGCCAGCCCGGGCAGCTTGGAACGAGCGGTGGCCATCGCCCTGAGCCGCAACCCGGACGTGGGAGCGGCGGTCGCGGATGTTGACGCGGCAACGGCGCAGACGGACGTTGCCTCGGCGGCGCGTTGGCCCAGTGTGCACGGCGTCGGCGGATACAGCCGTTACCAGGACGACCAGCGGCTCAGCCCGGCCACGCGAAACGGCGAGCTTGGGGTTTTCACAGAGGACGTTTTCAACGCGGACCTTGTCCTGAGTTTGCCGCTCTACACCGGGGGCCGAATCACGAACGAGATTCGCGCTTCCGAGCTTCTCCGGCAATCGGCCGAGCACCGCATGGCGCGGACGCGCGACGAAATTGTGTTCAACGTCTCCAGCGTCTTCTACAGCATCCTGGGCCAGCGCCACGTCATCGAGTCGCTGGAGTTCTCGCGGAAGACGCTGGACGAGCACCGCAAGCGCGTCAACGACCTCATCGCCGCGCAGAAGGCGGCCAAGGTTGACCTCCTTCGCACAGAAGTTCGGCTGGCCGACCTCGATCAGCGCATCGTGCGCGAACGGAACACCCTGGCCGTCCAGCAGCGCGTCCTGCTCAACCTGATGGGCGTTGAGGACATCCAGGAGCGCTTCGACGTGCAGGGCGAACTGACGTCGTCCGAGGTGAAGGTGAACCTCGAAGAAAGCCTGGCGGCCGCTCAAGCACAACGGTCCGATTATCTCTCCGCGCAGGCCGGCTACGAGGCGCAGGCGCGGCGAGTGGACGTGGCTCGGGGCGGGCATTGGCCCACGGTGTCGCTGCGCGGGACTTACGGCGGACGATGGGCGGGACATGCCAGCGACGCTCCGGCCGGCACGGACCGTGTTGAGGACGCGGGGACCATCGGCCTATCCATTGACATTCCATTGTTCGAGGGGGGGCGCATCTCGGCGCAGGTTCGCCAGGAACAGGCGCGCCTTCGCGCCGCCCAGGAGCGCCTTCGCAAGCTGGAACTGCTCGTCGCCCTGGACGTCCAGACGGCGGTGCTGAACATCACCTCAGCCCGTGAGCGCATCACCGCCACAGAGAAGGCCATTGAGCAGGCCAAGGAAAGCCTGCGGATCGAGCAGGAGAAGTACGCTTTGGGGAAGGGGTCCATCACCGATGTTCTTGACGCGCAGACCGCGCTGCTGGAAGCGCAGACCAGCTACTATCGCGCCCTGGCGGACTACAACATCGCCATCGCGCAGTTGCGCCTGGCCACGGGAGAAAAGTCATGAAGAAGCTGTTTATCGTCGTTCTGGTTGTGGCTGGCCTTCTGGTTCTCGGCGGGCTGGCCCTGTGGAAATATGGCCCGAAGCGCTCCGCGCAGGCAACCGCCGCACCCGCTCCAAAGAGGCCCCTCCCACTGGTCATGACGGAGACGGTCAAGGCGCAGACCATCTCGCGGATTCTGGAGTTAACCGGCTCAGTCGAACCCGTGCGTGTGGCACGCTTGGCCTCGCCCGCCGAAGGCCCCGTTCAGAACCTCAAGGCGCGCGAGGGGGACCACGTCAAGGCCGGAGACGTCCTGCTGTCCATTGGGCGCAAAGAGGCGGCCGACGCCTGGCTGGCCTCGGCCCGCGAAGAGGTGCGCAAGGAGGCGGAGGAATTGAAGCGGGTGGAGCAGTTGGTCGAGAAAGGAGCGCTGCCAGGCGAACAACTTGACCGCGCCAAGTCTACTTATGAGCGAGTCCGCGCCCAGTTAATCAAGGCCGAAGAGAGCACCGGCGACTACCAAGTTGCCGCGCCCTGGGACGGAATAGTCAGCCGCGTCCTGGTCACGGACGGAAACTACTTATCGCCGCGCGCCCCGTTGGTCGAGATATTCGATCCAATGAGCCTGGTCATCCGCCTTGCCGTTCCGGAAGCCGAGGCTGCCGCAATCAGCCAAGACGTGGTTGCGTCCGTAACGCTGGATGCATTTCGCGGCAAGGAATACCAGGGAAAGATATCGCGCGTGTACCCGGAGCTTGACCGCCGCATGCGGACGCGGACGGTTGAAGTGGAAGTGATCGAACCCGTCGCGCTTGTTCCCGGCATGTTTGCCCGCGCGCGATTGCCGTTGCAGACGGTCAAAGACGCCGTCGTGGTCTCCGCCGACGCCGTCATCGTCACGCCCAAGGGCGGGCGCGTTGCCTATGTTATCGAGGACGGCAAAGCCGTCCAGCGCAAGGTCGTGACCGGCATTGAGGAAGGCGGCAAGGTACAGGTCGTGAGCGGCCTTAAGCCTGGCGAGACGCTTGTAATTGCGGGCAATGAAAAACTGAAGGACGGCGTTGCTGTCCGAGTTCCGGAGACGGGAAAGCCAGCCGCCGGAAAGCCTGAAGGCGCGAAGCAGCCCTCCGGCAAGGTTGGGGCACAGTCCGCCGCGAGTGCCGGGGGAGGCGTCAAATGAAGCTGACGCACTACGCCGTCCACCGCCGGCTGGCCTTATGCGCCATTCTGGTCGGGTTGCTGGTTCTTGGGTTGTACGGCCTGTGGCGGCTGCCGGTGGACTTCCTGCCGGACATCACGTACCCGATGATCAAGGTCCACCTCTGGTGGAGAGGGGCTACGCCGGAGGAGATTGACAAGAGCGTGGCCGACCCGATTGAGCGGCAAATGGCCACAGTGGACAACCTCGATTACCTGGAATCCTCCTCCATCGAGGGAATGTACACGCTGCTGGTGAACTTCAAGTACGGCGTGGACGTGGACGCAGCCTACCAGGACGCCCTGGCAGCAATGGCGCGCGTGGCCAAGGACCTGCCCAAGGACATCGAGCCGCCACTCGTCTTCAAGGCTGATCCTTCGCAGTTACCGGTCGTCCAGATCACGATCCGGTCGGACCAGTGGGACCTGGTCCAACTGCGCGAGTGGGCGGATAACTGGCTGCAAGACCAATTGATGGCCGTGCCCGGCGTGGCCGGAACCGAGATCGTCGGCGGCCTGAAGCGGGAAATCCGAGTCCATCTCGATCAGGAAGGAATGGAGAAGCACGGTCTCACGTTGGCCTCCATCATCAAGCGGCTGCGCGAGGAGAACGTCGAGCAGTTCGGGGGGCGCGTGACTTCCGGGCGGCGGGAGTTCATCGCCCGCACGGTGGGAGAATATCGCAGCCTGGACGAACTGCGATCCATTGTCCTGGCGCGCAACGGCGAGGCTAAGGTCCAACTCCGGGATATCGCCCAGGTGGAGGACGCGCACGAGGAGGTGCGCGTCAGCACACGTCTTGGCGGCGAACCGTGCGTCAAGCTGAGCGTGCTCAAGCAGGCCGATGCCAATACGGTCGAGGTCGCCAAGGCGGTCCAACGCCGGATTCAGGAGCTTGAACCGGCACTTCCGTCGGGCATTCAGTTGGGCATGGTCGAGAACCAGGCTGACTATATTGAGTCCGCCCTTGGCGGGGTCCGAAATGCCGCCATCGAGGCCGCAGTCCTGCTCATTCTTGTGGTTTACCTGTTCCTGGGCAGTTGGCGTCAGGTGCTCGTCATGGTCCTTGCCCTGCCGGCCACGTTGATCTTGAACTTCGGCCTGATGAAACTGGCCGGATTCTCCTTGAACATCTTCTCTCTTGGCGGCCTGGTCATCGCAATCGGCGTGCTGCTCGACAACTCCATCGTGGTCATCGAGAACGTCACGCGCATTCGACGCAACCGCCCGGACGACCCTACCTCCGATGTCGCCGTTGCGGCGACGTCAGAAGTCGGTCCCGCCGTCGTGGCCGCCACGCTGTCCTTCCTGGCGCTCTTCGTGCCGTTCCTGCTCGTGCCGGGGCTGACCAGCCTGCTCTTCAAGGAATTGATCCTCGTCATTGCGGGGATCGTCCTGATTAGCCTGGCTGTGGCCTTGACCCTGACCCCGATGTTAACCGCGACGCTTCTTGGACGGTCGCGGCAGGCGCGCAAGGCGACGCGCTTCGAGCGCTTCTTCACGTGGGTGACGGACGGCTACGGCTGGATGCTGCACGGCGCGCTGCGCGGACGATGGATCGTCGTGCCCCTTTTTGGCGTCGTCCTGGCTGCAGGTATCTACCTGCTGCCGCGCCTCGGCAGCGAGTTCCTGCCCAAGATGGACGACGGGCGGATCATGGTCAAGGTGAAGCTCCCTACCGGCGCGTCGCTGGCCGAGACCGACCGCGCCCTGCGCCAGATTGAAGAGAAGCTCGGCCAGGATGAACTGATCCAGAGTTGCTTCACGCTCGTTGGCGGCAAGGTCTGGGGCCTTTATACCTATGAGATCGCCAACGAGGGAGAGTTGGACATTCAACTGGTTCCCCGCGCCAAGCGGCAGCTCACGACGAAGGAGTACATCGAGCGCCTGCGGCCAGTCGTGGGGAAGGTGCCCGTCCCCGGCGGCAACGCAATGGTCATGCCGATGCCGATGAAGGGCATCCGTAAACTGGGCGAAGCCGACATCGAGGTGAAGATCAAGGGGCAGGAGATTTCACAGTTGTTCGACCTTGCGCAACAGACCGCCGGCGCGATGAACGGACTGGCGTATTTCAACAACGTCTACGTCTCGATGGATATGACCAAGCCCGAATACCAAGTGCGGGTGGACCGCGTGCGCGCCGCCGAACTGGGGGTTTCCGTAGCCGATGTGTCCGACACGTTGCGCTCGCTGGTGACGGGGGCGGTCGCTACGCGCTATCGCGACGGGGATGAGTACTACAACATTCGCGTCATGGTCCCTGAGCCGAAGATCGCCTCGCGGAAGGATGTCGAGAACCTCGTCCTGAATTGCGCCCAAGGCGGCTATCTGCGCATCCGCGACGTGGCGACGGTCACGCCTGCCGTCGGCCCCGTGGAAATCGTGCGCGAGGACCAGGTGAAAGAAGTGGTCGTGCGCGGTGACGCGGCGGGCGTTAGCGTCGGGCGGGCGCTGGGAGAACTCAAGGCGGCGCTCCAGAAAGCCGAGCGGCCCGTCGGGTACGAGTTCTCCTACGGCGGTCAGGCGCAGATGATGGCCGAAATGCTACAGACCGTGCTGGCCATCCTGGCGTTCGCGGTGTTCTTCTCGTTCATTGTCTTGGCAGTTCAATTCAACAGCCTGCGCCTGCCGGCGTTGATCCTCGGCAGCGTACCCTTCTGCCTGGCCGGACTCGTCTTCGCGCTGCACCTCGTCGGCCTGCCGCTGGGCGCCACCGTGATCATCGGCGTGTTGGTGGTCGTCGCAGCGACCGTGAACGACGGCGTCCTGCTCTTCACATTCGCGGACGAGCTGCATGAGCGCGAGAAGCTTTCTCCCTTCGATTCGGTTCTGCAGGCCGCGAAGATACGTCTTCGCCCGCGCGTCATGACGACGGTATGCACCATCGTCGGATTCGTGCCTCTCGCCCTGAGCCTGGAGGAGGGCGGCGACATGCTCCAGCCGATGGCTGCCGGGGCCGTGGGCGGGTTGGCTCTGGAGGTCTTCGTGGCGCTGCTGCTAATGCCGTGCCTGTATGTCATCGTGGGCGGGAAGGGGAAAGGGGCGCAGCCGGCATGAGCGCGACCCTCACCACCTTCGCGCAGCAAGACCTGTTCCAGCGGGCCGTCGCGTGGTTGGACCAGGCGGGGTTGCCCTATGATTCACTGATAGCACAACCAGGTTACGCCTGCGTCGGCACCGCCGGGCTGGTTGTTTCGCCGGAAACGCGCGGCGCGCTCATGGCTGGACGCAGCGACGATTTCCTCTGCTCCGGCTGGGTCGACTACCGTCCGCCCCGGATCACGGTTCCAGCCGAGGAACCGCCGGCCTTTGCAGAGGACGTGTTTGGACACGCTGCCATCATGGTGCTCGCCCCGTGCGTGGCCGATATGACCAAGATCAGGCTGATCGCGCACATTTCCGGCGACCTGATGGAGGTTTTCCCCTACCTCAACACAGTGATGAAGCAGGCATCGTACAACCGCCACGCGCCGACGTTCACATTCATGGACGGCTATCGCATGGTGAGCCTGTATCCGCGCCGGATCACCGTCGCCAAGGCGGATGAACTGGTAGACGCCTGGCGGACGCTGGAGTCCATTCGCCGGAAGGCTAACGAGGTCTGGGTGCGTCGTGGGGAGATCGAGCCGTCATATGAGCTGCGCGAACGTCCGCCGGCGCTGGAGATCTTCAAGCGCCTGCCGCGCACGAATTGTCGCGCTTGCGGTGAAGCGACCTGCCTGGCGTTCGCGGTGAAGGTCTGGCAGGGAGGCGCATTGCCGAAGGCATGCGCGCCGGTGTTTGCCGGCGAGTATGGGCACTTGAAGGATGCGTTGCTGGAAATCTGCAAGGGACTTGGCGTGGGCGAATAGTGGTTTCAGTGTTGTGGCCCATGCCGCGAGAAAAAGCGGATGAGTGGCCTGCATCCTGGGATGCAGGATCGCTAGTCTGGGTTTGGGTGCGTTGTCGCACCCAAGGTCAATGGAAAGGAGTTGCGTCATGTCCAACTGCTGTGGCGAGAACGCGAAGAAAGAAGGAAAGTCGTCGGAGTGCTGCGGAGGAGCCGCGAAGAAGAACGTGCTGCTGTATGCCTGCTCGGGTGGGGCGAACGTGGCGGAAATCTCGGACCGCGCGGCGCGCGAGCTGATGTTCTCCGGCTGCGGGACGATGTTCTGCCTGGCCGGCCTGGGCGCGGGCATCCAGGGGATGATCCAGACGGCCAAAGATGCCGACCTCAACGTCGTCATTGACGGCTGCCCGATGGACTGCGCCAAGAAAATCTTCGACAAGGCCGGCGTCACAAACTACAAGGTCATCCGGGTGACCGACCTCGGCGTCGAGAAGGTCAAGGGCGTGCGCTGCACGCAAGAGCAGATTGACCGAGTCGTTGCCAAAGCCAGAGAGGTTATCGCCCAAGCCTGAGGCATGAACTTGAGAGAGCACGACCGCGCGCGGGCGGGCGTCGTGGCTCGCCTGTGCTCGGCCGGGAGAGGAGAGGATTCCCCATGAAGAAGTTGCAGATCCTGGGCACGGGATGCCCGAAGTGCAAGAAGCTGTCTGAGAACGCCGAGGCTGCTGCCAAGGCGCTCGGCATCGAGTACGTGCTGGAGAAAGTCACCGGCATCAACGACATCATGAAGTTCGGCGTCATGATGACCCCAGCGCTGGCGGTGGACGGCGTGGTCAAGGTCGTCGGCAAGGTGCCGTCGCCTGATGAAATCAAACGCATGCTGTCGTGATGCTGCACGCCTGGAAGAATTGCTTGGAGAAAGGACATGCCCGAACGCAAGATTGTTATCACACTGAGTGAAAGCCACATCCAGGCCGTCGAACAGGCCGTCGTGGACCGGGATGGGGAAGCGGCGCTTGATCTGCTCAGGACAGTGGTCAAGCCGCAGATTGATGCTGCGCTCTACCAGGGCCACTGCAAGCCGGCCTTTGAGATCGAGCGCGGAACGGACTTGTCCGCCATTCGTCCGCCCCCGACGGCCAAAGAGTGAGGAGCCAGGAAGCCGCATGGACCCGGTCTGCCCCTGCAACTCGTCGGGCGGGAGCACGCTCCCTGGCATTCTGTTGGTGTGCGCAGTGTGGATCGGATTTCGGTGGTGGAGCAACAGACGCCATGCAAGCAAAGGGAGGGAAGCCGTGAAGCAAGAGGAACAGAATTCGCAAAGCCTGTTCGAGGGGAAGAGCCAGCCCCCGCCGTCGGAGGCGGAACCCAAGCCAACGGCTGCGGGAATGGCCAAGGCCGCGAAAGTCGCCATCGTCGTGGTCTTGGCGATTGTCGTCGTGGCGGTCCTGATACTTAAGAACAGAGGGAACGCCGGCACGACAGCGCCAGGGCCTGCGGAACCGGGCACGCCAGCCCCCAATGCCACACAGACCAGCGGTCTGCCGCGAATGATCGAGTTGGGTTCTGTCAGCTGCATCCCCTGCAAGATGATGGCCCCGATTCTGGATGAACTGCGCAAGGAATACGCCGGAAGGCTTCAGGCTGACTTCATCGACGTGAACCAGGACCGCGATGCCGCCAAGAAGTTCGGCATCCGCGTCATCCCCACGCAGGTCTTCCTGGACGCCGGCGGCAAGGAGTTGTTCCGGCACGAGGGGTTCTTCCCCAAGGAGGAAATCCTCGCCAAGTGGAAGGAACTCGGCGTGAATCTGGCTGCTCCGGCCCCCAGCGCTCCCTCTTCGAGCGCCGCGCCAACCTTTGAGCGCCTGCAACCGGCGCAGACCGATACTCGTGCCAAGGACAAGGTCTGCTACATGTGCGACGGGGACATCCAGCCCCAGAGCGCTGTGACGGTGCGCTCGGTCAAGGGAGAGGTGCGCCTGTGCGGGCCGCACTGCTACTTCATCATGTTCTCGTGCCTGACCGAAGACAAGACCGACTTCGAGAAAAAGGTCTTGATGACTGACCGCATCAGCGGTAAGCCCGTCCCGGCCACGGAGGCAACCTGCCTTTACGGCATCGATGAGAAGAACGGTCGGCCCACGATTGCGGCCTTTGCCGACAAGGCCGCCGCCGAAAAGGAGCGCCAGAGCCAAGGCGGGAACCTCCTGACGTGGACGCAACTTCAGCAAAAGGAACTCGCCACACGCTGTGGGTTCTGTGACCGCGCGGGCTATCCGGAAGATGCCGCTCTCGTTAAGGCCGATGGCCTTTACACGTGGGGCTGCTGCTCGCACTGCGCCATGGGCGTCGCCGCGCGCACCGGCAAGGACATCGAAGTCCATCAGAAAGACAGCCTCACCGGCGAGATGATCGTGGTTAAGACCGCCAACGGCAAGGTCGCCTCGTTGGAGCCGGCCACTGCCGTAGCGTGGTTCGGCCAGCGCAAGAACCCCGAGGGCAAGTGGGCCTCGGCGGGGTGCTTCCACCAAGGCTTCTTCACGAGCGAAGCCAATCTCAAGACGTGGGTTGATCAGCATCCCTTTGAGACCGGAAGGGAGATCAGCATTCAGAAGGCCCTGGATGACAAGCTTGCGCTCAATGCCCAGCAGATACTGAAGGCCTGCAAGATCGGTGAGTGCGCCCCGAAGTAACAAGGTGTTTCCCAGACATAAGGGAAGGCAGGAAGAGCAATGATTCGATTCATAATCGCGATTGCGACGGCGCTGGCGGTGACTACGGGGGTCTCGGACGTCTTGGCGTCATCCCCGGCGGCGGATGGCGGTCAAATAGCGGTTGTCGGCGACCTTTATTCGGGATTGGCGTCAGGCTGCCTGAATTATGCCAAAGCGGCCGACCTTCCCCAGGGGACGCTCATCAAGGCGGGCGCCCTTTCCCTCGGTGAGAAGGAAATAGCCGACGAAATGGCCAAGGCGCCGCCGGCGATGCAGGAGCAGCTCAAGAAGAATGCCTTCTTTCTGGCTGAGCAGCTGTTCACGCAGCGATTGATCCTCCAGTTGGCCAAGGACGAAGCCGTCCAGTCAAAGCAGGACATCACCAAGGCCGATGATCGCACACGCGTGCAGGGCTTTTTCAAGAAGATCACTGAACCGATCAAGGTGACCGACCAGGAAGTCTCGGACTTCTACAAGGCCAACAAAGACATGTTCGACGGGGCAACGCTGGACAAGGTCAAAGACCAGCTTGCCCCGTACCTGCTCGGGCAGAAGCGGCAGGAGGCCGTTACGCGATACATCGAAACCCTCGGGCAGAGGATGACCATCGAGGTTTCCGCCGGCTGGGCGAAGGAGCAGGCCGAGTTGTCGAAGGACAACCCGGTAGGCAAGGCCCGCGCCAGCGGCAAGCCGTCGCTGGTGGATTTCGGTTCGAAGGGATGCCGTCCCTGCGACATGCTCGCGCCTATCCTGGAGACCTTGAAGAAGAAGTACGAGGGCAAGGCCAACGTCCTCTTCATCTCCGTGCGCGAGGAACAGCTCCTCGCGGCCCGGTACGGGATCGAGTCCATCCCCGTGCAGATCTTCTTTGACAAGAGCGGCAAAGAGACCTTCCGTCACGTGGGCTTCTACCCGCAGGAAGAGATCGAGAAGAAAATGGCCGAACTGGGAGTGAAGTAATCATGCAGGAATTGTTTACCGCCTTGACTCGCGCCGTGGAAGGAACCCCCGCCATTGCCTTGGGGGCCGCTTTCGTCTGGGGCATCCTGAGCATCCTCCTGAGTCCCTGTCATCTCGCGAGCATCCCCCTGATTGTCGGGTTCATAGACGAGCAGGGCCGTATCTCCACTCGACGCGCCTTTACGATCTCCACCTTGTTTGCGGTAGGCATCTTGATCACGATTGGCGCTATCGGCGCGATCACAGCCGCCGCCGGGAGGATGATGGGCGACGTGGGCAAGTACGGGAATTACTTCGTGGCGGCCATTTTCTTTGTGGTGGGCCTGCACCTCCTCGATGTCATTCCTCTGCCCTGCTCCGGGCCAGGCCGAGTCGGCCTGAAGCGCAAAGGCATGCTCGCGGCGTTTATTTTGGGGCTCGTCTTCGGCGTCGCCCTGGGTCCTTGCACGTTCGCATACATGGCCCCGATGCTCGGCGTGACGTTTAAGCTGGCGGCCACGAGCATCCTTTATGGCGTGCTCCTGCTGGCCGTTTACGGCGTTGGTCATTGTTCGGTAATCGTCTTTGCCGGCACCTTCACGGAAGTCGTGCAGAGGTATCTCAACTGGAACGAGAAGTCAAAGGGCGCGTCCGTTCTCAAAAAGGTGTGCGGCGTTTTGGTGTTGCTCGGCGGCGTGTACCTCATATGGACGGGTTGACGAGGCCCTGTCAAGAGGCGTGAGTCATGAGCAGCGCAAATCCCGATAGGAGGTGACGTGCGTGCCGCCACTGTGGTCCATCGCGCCCTTCGTGCTTCTGCTGCTCATGATCGCGATCATGCCCATGGTCCGCCGCTGCCGGGGGTTCTGGGGCCGCAACCGCAACAAGCTTTTCGTGGCCCTGGCAATGTCGGTACTGACCCTTCTCTACTACTACTTCGTGCATCCCTCGCTTCCCGAAGGCGGGGCGGCCGGGGAGTCGGGCTCGCGGCTGGGGCTGATCAGGCACGTGCTCTCCGGAGCCATCCTGGAAGCGTACATCCCTTTCATCATTCTGCTGCTGGCGCTGTACACGATCAGCGGCGGCATCCGGCTGGAGGGGGATCTGGCGGCCCATCCGCTGACCAATACGACGTTCCTGGCCGTCGGCGGGGTCCTGGCGAGTTTCATCGGCACCACGGGGGCAGCCATGCTACTCATCCGTCCGCTCTTGGAGACCAACTCAGAGCGCCGGCATGTCAGCCACACCGTGATCTTCTTCATCTTCGTGGTCTGCAACATCGGTGGGTGCCTTCTGCCGATTGGGGACCCGCCCCTGTTCCTGGGGTACCTCAAGGGCGTGCCGTTCCTCTGGACCCTGCGCCTGGCAATTCCGTGGGCGTTCTGCACCGCCGTCCTCCTGGCGATCTACTACGTCTGGGACGTAGTGATGTACCGCCGGGAGAAGCCGGAGGATATCCGGTTCGACGAGGCAACTCGCCGGCCGCTGAGACTTACCGGAAAGAGGAACCTGCTGTACCTCCTGGGGGTGATCCTGGCGGTGGGGCTGCTGATTCCCGGCAAGCCGCTGATGTTCCTGCGGTCATTCGTGGTGCCGGAGTTTCTGCGCGAGGCGGTCATGCTGGCCCTGGCGGGCCTGAGCATGCTGACCACCCCGCGGGAAGTCCGCCAGGCCAACCAGTTCACGTTCGCCGCGATCGGCGAGGTGGCGGCCCTCTTCCTGGGCATCTTCATCACGATGCAGGCCCCCATCGAGATCCTGCAGGGCAAAGGACCCTCGCTCGGTCTCTCAAAACCCTGGCAGTTCTTCTGGGCCAGTGGGGGCCTCAGCAGTTTCCTGGACAACGCCCCGACCTACGTGGTCTTCTTTGAGACAGCAAACTCACTCACCCATGCCCCGGGCGAAGGAATCCTGCAACTGCTCTCCGGCCATTACATCCGGACAGACCTTCTGGTCGCGGTGAGCCTGGGGGCGGTCTTCATGGGCGCCAACACCTACATCGGCAACGGGCCGAACTTCATGGTCAAGACCATCGCTGAGGAACGCGGGATCAGGATGCCGAGCTTCTTCGGGTACATGCTCTACAGTATCGGGATCCTGATTCCCCTGTTCCTGCTGGTCACGATCCTTTTCTTCGTGATGAAACTCGGCCTCGTGTAGTGTTCGCTCTGATGACGTTTAACATGGCCCTGGCGCGCGCGGCTTCCGCTACTGCTTGTCGGCAGCGGCGACGAACAGCCGCACAATCCAGCAAACAGCGCAACTGCGCGCGCCGGCGAGGAGGTGCGAACGAGGAACAAAATGAAGAGAAACGGCGTATTGTAATCGGGCAGAGGCTCTAACAGGAATGTGACCGTGCGCAATCCGGTCCGGACAACGAGGTCCGGATCCGATGGAACGGGAGGTGAAACGGAGGAGAACGCTTTCTGTCGTGTTGAGCATGTGCGAGGTGGTGTGTGCAAAGGGATGACATCGTGTTCCAAGTGGAGGTAAGTTCATTATGAATACAGCGCGGAAATGGCTGCTCGTGGCTGCCTTGGCGACGTTTGTGGTGATTCAGAGTGGGTGCGCCTACATGGGCGACCGAGGGCGGGACTTCTTGGATATCACGGACTTTGGAATAACCGTTACAGACAAGGCGCAGCCGGACTTCGGACTGTACTTGGACTTCTTCAATGTCACACCACTCGGCTACTCCACGATTGACGGCAAAATGTTGGGCTGGGGCAACCGACAGATCGGCTGGCTGGACTACCACGAACACAACTGGGGCGCGTTGGCTTGGGGTAGCGAACAACAAGGGACCGGCGAGTTTGACCCGCGCGATCCCCACCAGACGCGCCTCGATCAGGTGGATGCCAAGGAGCCGCCGCGTTTTGATGCCGGCGTTGCCCGGCTAATCGCAGAGGACAACCCTCCCCCACTGCTTCAACACATGCAGTGCGAACGCGGCATCCACCTCGGATGGATCGGTGTGCATCTGACCTTCCGTCCGTTTGAGACCATCGATTTCCTCTTGGGCTGGACGACGCTCGACGTCATGGGAGATGACACAAAGAACCTTGAGAAACGCGCCGAAAAGGGCGCCAATCTGATCAAGAACAAACCCGGAGGCACTGAGAGGTGACGGCAAGGCTCGGGCGGGAACCCGTGAAAGACGGAAATTTCGCGGCGCGTAAGCTTGCAGACTGTGTGCCGGAGGAAAGTTCGACACTCAGGCGGCGCACCCACCGGGTTCCCGTACCCGTGCCCCCATATGATATGATCGACGTGGTAGCTCAAACGCCAGTTGATGGAGAACAAGATGAACGCGAAGGTGCGCATTGATGCAGGGATATGCGGCTTCCAGACAACCGCGCGCATAACCAGCGAAGACAACCAGAACGTGACGTTCGACATGGAGAGCGACTGCGGCAAGGTGCGCGCCTTCGCCGGCGTGCTGAAGAAGAAGGGGCCCGTGGACGCATTCCAGGAAATCAGCCCCGTCGCCGAGAGCGCCGTACTCTCGGCTGCAGGAGAGACGTTGAAAGGCTGCTGCGCCGCCTGTGCAGTCCCTGTGGGCGTGTTCAAGGCGATGCAGGTTGCCGCCGGGCTGGCCCTGCCCAAGGATATCGTCATACAAGTCGCAAAGGAAGAGTAGCCAATACTGGGGATGCATCCTGATGTGCAGAGAGAGCACTCATGGAAACGCGCGCCGAGAAAGCGGTTGTCCTTGCCGTCACAGACCGTGATTGTCTTGTTCGTATGGAGCCGGAGAGCGCCGACCAGTGCCGCCAGTGCGGACTATGTGTTCAGGCCGCGCAGCAGCAAGCGGAGCGGCGAACGTTGCGGGTTGCTTTGACGACGCCAGTCAAGGCGGGCGATAGGGTAGCGGTTGAAACTCGGATGCCCGATCCGGCCATCTCAGCGTTCGTGCTCTTTGGCCTCCCGATGATTGCATGTGCGTTCGGCGCGTGTATCGGTCTGATCATTGCAGAGGCAGCGGCCCGGTCGAAAGGGGTGATGGTCTTGGCTGGAATATGCCTCGCGCTACCGGTAGGTCTCGCGGTCATCAAGGCCATCGAGCGCCGATGGAAGAACCAAGGCGCTTTCACGGCACGCATCGTGCCCACTCCACTGACAGACGCAGAAGCCGAGAATGCTTCTGTCTGGAATGGGGAAGCAAACGTTCGACAACGATAAATCAAGACGGGGGCAATAACTGCTTCCCGCAGATGTGCAAGACGCCGCTTCGGTTCCGCTTGCGACTCAGTGTTGGCAGCGGCAGAAGCGGCCGTTGCTCTTGAGCTTGCCCGCCAGGTACGCGGCGACAGTCTCTTCCGGAGTGGCCTCGCCTTCCACCACCAACGTCTGGATGCCGCTGGCCTTCAGTTCTTCCGCCGCGCGCCAGCCCATACCGCCGCACAGAACTGCCCGGCAGTCGGACAGAGCATTCACCACCGCCGCATGGCTATGCTCCTGCCCGTGCTCGTGGTGCTCGCCGCTGCACTCACCCTTGGCAAAGGCTGTGTGGGTGTTGTTGCGCGTTTCTCTGCCGATGACTTTGCCCTCCTCCGTATCGAACACGATAAAGCAAGTGCTCCGGCCAAAGTGCGGAGAAAGGGTCGTTCCGTCTGCTGAGGCTACTGCGATCTTCATGTCAGGTCTCCTATTGTTTGTTCCCAGGTCAGCGTCCACCACGAACGCAGCGTCCGCGCCCCGCTTCACTGCGAGCGCAGGCAGCTTCCCGATGGATATTCCGGCTCTTGCACTCCGGGCAGCCGGCAGGCCGGCCCGTACCGAACGGCAGTTCCCACGCATGCCGGCAATCGTGGCATTTGAACTTGCGCATCTCAGGCATTTGGACTGCACCTCCTTCTATTCGTAACACTTTTCCCCGGATCAACGCCTCGGCAACCTTCTTCCGAGCGGACTCCACAATGCGGCCCAGGGTCTGTCGGGAGACTCCCATCTTCTCCGCAGCCGCCTCCTGGTACAGGCCCTCCAAATCAACCAGCCGCATCGCTTCGAGTTCGTCCAACTGCAGTACCACCTCCTCCAGGGACGACGCGGGAATACCGGCAGGTTTGAACATCGCGCAGTGCGGCGGCCCTGCGACTCGCCGACAGCAACATGGTCTGGACATTCGAATCCACTCCTTCCACCGCCTATTATGAGCATATGCCCATATCAAAGTCAAGGGCATCCGGCCCGCGCGCTGAACTCCACCTCCACCGGCTTCCCCGACCGGATCGCTTCCGTACAACCGGCGTCGTCGCGCGTCCACAGAGCATGCGGCGTCTCGCTCATGAGGTCTCCTTTCCTCCCGCCCGCTCGGCCTGCGCCTGTCCGAGTTGATCGAGCAACTCCAGAAGGCTTGACACTGGCAGACGCGCGGTGCTATACTTCGATACATCTCGAAGTATAGGAGTGATAACAATGAAAGAGTTCATGGCCGTGGCCAAGGCCGTGGCTGACGAAAACCGCGCGCGGATTCTGCTGTTTCTGCGCCAGGGCGAGCTTTGCGTGTGCCAGATTGTCGAGATGCTGGAACTGGCTCCATCCACGGTGTCGAAACACCTCAGCGTCCTCGGCCATGCCGGCCTCATCGAGTCGCGTAAGGATGGGCGCTGGATTTACTACCGGCTGGCGCGGAAAGACGCCTCTCCCGCAGCGCGCGAGGCGATTCGCTGGGTACAGAGCTGCTTGGATGAGGCCCCGCAGATTGTCGCGGATGCCAACCGGCTGAAAGCTGTACGGCGAACCAATGCCCAGAAGTTCTGCTGCCACTACCACAAGCGGTGAGTGTCCGGCCTGTGTATGTTCCAGGCATGGCTTTCTGAAAGGGTATGTCGTGGCCAAGAAGATTGAGGTGTTCGATCCCGCGATGTGCTGCTCCAGCGGGGTGTGCGGTCCGAACATCAACAAGGCATTGCCGAAGTTCGCGGCCGACCTGGACTGGTTGAAGTTCAAGGGCGCGACGGTCGAACGGTACAACCTTGCGCGCGATTTGCGGGCATTCGCGTCCAACGCCACGGTGAAGGGCATGCTGGCGGAAAAGGGCGAAGGGTGCCTTCCGGTGATCCTTGCCGATGGCAAGGTGGTGAGCCAGGGGGCCTACCCCACGCGCCCTCAACTGGCCACTTACGCTGGGGTGGATGCCGCTGACGCGAAAGCCGCTCATCCTGCACCTTCCTGCTGCGGTGAGGCCGGATGCTGCACCCCGAAACGTCGTCCACAGGAGAAGGCCCGTGCGAACGCTTGTTAGCCATGCCACGCGGCACCTCTTTTTCACTGGCAAGGGCGGCGTCGGCAAGACGTCGCTGTCGTGCGCCGTGGCGATAGCGTTGGCCGATCAGGGCAAGCGGGTGTTGCTCGTCAGCACGGACCCGGCCTCGAACTTGGACGAGGTGCTCGACGTGCGTCTCGACTCACATCCCACGCCCGTCCCGCGCGTGGATCGCCTCCAGGCCCTGAACATTGACCCTGAGGCGGCGGCGCGGGAGTACCGAGAGAAGATGGTCGGGCCGTATCGGGGCGTGTTGCCCGATGCCGCCGTCGCGAGCATCGAAGAGCAGTTGTCGGGCGCATGCACGACAGAGATCGCCGCCTTTGACGAGTTCTCGAAGCTGCTCGGAGACCCGGCGACGACCGCCGACTTTGACCATGTCATCTTCGACACCGCGCCCACCGGTCATACGCTGCGCCTGCTCCAGCTCCCGGCGGCATGGAGCGGATTCCTGGAATCCGGCGCGGGCGGGACGTCGTGCTTGGGGCCGCTTTCAGGACTCCAGGCCCAGCGCAGGCTTTATGCGGCGACGCTGAAGACCTTGTCGGACCCGGCGAGCACCACGTTCCTGCTCGTGAGCCGACCGGAGCGTTCCACACTGATCGAGGCCGAGCGAACGCGCGCGGAGCTTGCGGCGCTGGGCGTCAGGAACCAGCGGCTGATCGTCAACGGCGTATTCCGAGCGCATGATCCTGCCGATGCCGTTGCCGCGGCTCTGGAAGCGCGAGGGCGCGCGGCGTTGGCGCAGGTGCCGCCGGGGCTGGCGGCCCTTCCGCGCACGGAGATGCCCCTTTTGCCGTTTCAGTTGTTGGGGGTGGGTGCTTTGCGCTCGCTGCGAAATCCCGCTGCCGCGCCTGTTACCGGCCCGATGGTTTCCGCACCTCAAGTCACCCGAAACGGTTGGCTCTCCCTGCGCGACTTGGTTGAGCAGTTCGCCCGGCGCGGACGTGGGGTGATTATGACGATGGGCAAGGGGGGCGTCGGCAAGACGACCATCGCCTCCTCCATCGCCGTGGAACTCGTTCGCCTCGGACATACGGTCCACCTGACCACGACGGATCCCGCCGCGCATTTGGATTCGTCCTTGGCGCAGTCCGTGGCCGGCCTGCGTGTCAGCCGCATTGATCCGGTCGCCGAGACCCGCGCCTATCGAGAGGAAGTTCGAGCGAAGGTGGGCGACAGCCTTGATGAACAGGGGCTGAAATTGCTGGAAGAAGACCTGCGCTCCCCTTGCACGGAGGAAATCGCGGTATTCCGGGCGTTCGCCAGCCGTGTGGACGAAGGCAAGGACGGGTTTGTGGTCCTGGACACTGCGCCGACGGGGCACACGCTGCTTCTGCTGGACGCGACCGAAGCCTACCATCGCCAAGTCTCGCACAGCATGAGCGACCTGCCGGATTCGGTGAGACTGCTCTTGCCACGTCTGCGTGATTCGGAATACACGACCGTTTTCATTGTAACCTTGCCGGAAGCCACGCCAGTCCATGAGGCGGCGCAACTCCAAAAAGACCTGGCGCGGGCGCAGATCGCGCCGTTTGCCTGGGTGGTCAACCAGAGCCTGACGCCGCTCGACCTGTCCGATCCGGTACTGGCGGCGCGGCAAGGAAATGAGCGACCCTACATTGATGAAGTCGAACGTGAGTACGCCACGCGCGTGGCGCTCGTGCCCTGGATGAATGACGAACCTACCACGGCTCAAGGCTTGCTCCAGTTGGCTGGAGAGGCGACATCGGAATCTTTGACTGGGAGGATGCACTCATGAAGAAGGCGCTGGTCGTCGGCGGCGTTGTGCTGGTTGTTGCCGTCATTTTTGTTGCCGTGGCCGCTCAGAAGGGAGAAAGCTCCGCGTCGAACGCGCAATCGGCGGCATCTTCGCAGGCAGGTACGGCCATACCCACGCCCTCATCATCGCCTGCGCCCGAAGCGGTGAGCGGAGCATTTGCCGCGTCACCGGCCGAAGCATCGGATGGCGGCAGCGGCTTCGTTGCGCTTCGGCAGGCGGCGGAGGCGAACAAGCATCTCTTTGTGTTCGTGTACGCCGCTGACGACGAGCCGACCCGCGCGGTCAGGAAGACGGTAGAGTCGGCGATGGCGAAGATGCCCGACACGGCGCAATGGGTGGCCGTGGACCGACGCGCTCCGGCTGAAAAGGGCTTGGTGGACAAGTACCGACTTGGCAGCGCCCCCATGCCGTTAGTCCTCGTGGTAGCCCCCAATGGAGCGATCACCGGCGGGATTGTGGGGCCGCAGGTGACCGAAGAAACACTTCAGAATGCCATCGCCAGCCCGTGCATGGAGAAGTGCCTGAAGGCCCTCCAGGAGGGCAAACTCGTATTCCTCTGCGCCCAGAACAAGGCCACGAAGTCGAATGAGGCGGCGACGAAGGGGGTCAATGAGTTCAAGGCCGACGCCCGGTTTGCTCAGTTCACGGAGATCGTCCAAGTTGACCCGACCGATGCGGCGGAAGGCAAGTTCCTTGCGCAACTGAAGATTGAACCGAAAACCGACGAAGCCGTTACTGCATTTCTCGCCCCTCCGGGCGCGATCATCGGCACGTACAAGGGTGCGACCGACAAGAACACGCTCGTGGCAGCGATCACGGCGGCCGCGTCCGGCGGCTGTGGTTCAGGCGGCTGTGGCCCCAGCGGCTGCAAGTGAGGGTGAGGAACGATGAAACTGCAAACATTGGTATGGCGCGAGATTTTCGAGCGCAAGAACCAGTTGGCCACGAGCTTTCTGGCCATCGTCCTGGGCATTACGGCCATCGTCGCCATCAAAAACGTCACGTTCTATTCCGAGAAGGCCGTCGCCAAGGAACTCGATGCGCTCGGGGCCAACATCCTGATCCTGCCGAAGTCCGCCTCGGTCCAGGACTACTACAGTGCCGACACGCAGGGAGATGAGTTCCCCGAAGAGTACGTCAACCGCCTGACGAACTCTGGGCTTCAGGGGCTGGATAACCTTTCTCCGAAGCTCTCCGTGCCCGCTGAAGTGGCCGGGCGGCGCGTGACGCTGACGGGCATCCTGCCGAAGAACGAGTTTCAGGCGAAAGGTGCCTGGCAAGGCGCGGGCATTTTCGCCCGACCGGTCGGCTGCGGCGCTGTTGTGGACGTACCGGGGAAGACCGCTGCGCCGGCCAAGGAGACGCTGGTTCGCAAGCGCGTCATAGAGACCTTGGGCGACAGCGATGCCCTTGTGGGTGCGGACGTGGCAGCCGCCTTGAAGCTCAAGGAAGGCGACAGCTTGCAGGTGCTGGGCAAGTCCTTTACCGTCAGCGCCGTCTTGCCCGCCAC
>Ga0315281_10003656_pt1 | contig 22514 bp, 29 predicted proteins | sample YL17G07_0_MG_FD_204540 | JGI IMG/M metagenome (GOLD analysis project Ga0315281, IMG submission 204540) | Sediment microbial communities from Yellowstone Lake, YNP, Wyoming, USA - YL17G07_0 | ecosystem: Environmental > Aquatic > Freshwater > Lake > Sediment | place: USA: Wyoming | collected... | reverse complement strand
ATATTCAGCTATAGAATGAGACTCAGGAACAGGCAAATTATCTTCCTGAAGCCCCTTTATATGCAAATCTATGGCTTCATGCATATTCCTTTTCACCTCTTCAATAGTTGCACCTGTTGCAATACAGCCTGTTAAATCAGGTGAATACGCTGAATAGTTATTCTCAGCTTTTTCTATAACGATAAGAAATCGATGCATTTTATTCTTCCCCCTTTAATCTTGCCTGTTTAAAAATACTATTTAATGTACCTGATGCTAAATCGTCACCAAGATGACCGGCTATTGTTACTCTACCTTTCTTCAGTGGATGTTTATATTGCCTGTGACTGCCTTTTGTATCAACAATATACCATCCATCTGCCTCTATTACTTTAATAATATCACGTACTTTCACTTTTCAATCACTCTATCCGATGTTTTTACCATTTAGCAGCTCTTTTTACTTGGTTAACCAAACTGTAATCTCTTCTAAACTCTTTAACGCGACAAACGCTATAACGAGGCATGGGGTCTGCCCTTGAATCTTGACATTATCATCAATAGAGTTTATTTAGTTTATTTGGTCCTGATGGAATAGTTTCAGCATCCCACAGGATAAATTTATTTGGTTTATTGAATCGTAAAGGGTAAAGCACAGAGAGCAAAAAGTAGAACGCTATGATTATGGCCCAACAAACAAAGGGCATCATATGTTCAATGTTTTCCTTATTTTTTCTTTAACTGAACCAAATATTTCATCAGGCAATTTACCAATTTTCTTCTTTACAATCGACTTGTGAATAACCGCTATCTTTTCAGTTTTTATAACAGATGTTTTCTTTAGTCCTGTCTGTGCAAACCAGGGTTGATTTTTCTCTATTTGAAGCCATGAGTCTTCTATAACTTCCGGTATTTTTGAAAAAATACCAATTACAATAATATCATTCTTCTTTTCATTTATAACTAAAGCAGGTCTTATTTTTGAATCTGTAAGATTTGTAAAAGGAAAGGATATGAGAACAATCTCTCCGCTATTGTACATCTTCACGATAAATGTCTTCTTCAGCATCTAACCACTCCGAAAAAGCCGATTCAGCCGCTCCCATCATCATAGATGTCTCAATATATCTGTGGATTTCCTTGTCTATCTCTATAATTTGATCTTTAGAAAGTTTTGTTATAGCGTTTTTTATGTCTTCTACGGTTAGTTGTGCGGTTTGTGCCATTTAATATTCCTCCATAAAAATATTCTTGAGTAATTTTAACCTATTCCTCTATCAAATAAAAAGAGTCCTTGAAGAGGGGACGGGCTAAGTACTTCATAAGAGGGGGACAGGCTACTTTTCACTATAGTTTATCTGGTTTCTCTGGTCTATTTGGTTTTTTTAGTTTATTTAGTTTATTTGGTTTTTGAGATTTTCGTGGTTTTCCTGCCTGAGCATCTCTATCTCCTGTTTGAGTTTCTCATATTCCCCAAGCTTTCTATGAAGGAAGATGTATGTCTGCTTTATCTTTTCGGAAGGGAAAATCTGCAGCTTTTAACTTAGAAGTAAGGGGAACTATGAGAACCGTTGGTACTTTTTCTATACCAACTGCTTGCACAATGATAGCTGGCCTCAGTCCTGCTTGTTCATGTCCTCCAGTTGAAGGAAACTCAACCATGTAAATGTCGCCTTCTTGCATTATAGAGAATGCTCAAAGTTTAAAATAGCTTCATCACTGAGTCTGTCCCATTCTTCAAATTCCCTTTTAAGTTCGAAATCGTATTGCCTCTGGCGGATAAGCGATTCCTTAAATATACGGATAATTTTTATGAGTGTATCTATTTGTTCATCAGAAAGACCTTTGATCTTATTTAATATTTCTTCCCTATAGTTTAATGCAGTTGGCATTTTTTACTCTTTATAATTTACCTTTATTGAATAATTATATTTTCTACAACGACTGTTCCGTCGCTGATTGTTAAGCTCCCCTTGACTGTTGTGTATGAGGGATTACTTGTATAGTCAGCATCATATCCACCTTTCATAGTAATTGATACGTCACGGCCAAAATAAAGGTATTCGTTAAAGTCTATAGCTTGAATTTGAATGATAGCTCCAGTTGAGCAAGTATCATAAGCAGCTTGTATGGTAGAAAAAGAAGTACTTGAGATCCTCACAGGAAGCGTTTGAGTAATAGGGACTGAAAGCTGCTTTACAGCCGTGGATGAGTTTGCATCTGTTACCTGTACAGTGAAATTAAATATACCTGTTGCTGTTGGAGTCCCTGATATGACACCTGTTGAACTGTTCAGCGTTAACCCATCAGGTAACGTACCTGAGATGATGGACCAATTGTATGGAAGCACACCTCCTGTTGCCGTCAATGTCTGATTATACGGGATGTCGAATGTTCCTGAAGGCAGAGACGAAGTAGTAATAGTTAAAGTACTTGTTCCAATTAGATATGTTTCTGTTTTGACTGCTTCTTGATTGCCCGCCAAATCCTCTGCAAAGAACTTAAGCGTTGTACTCGCTGATACATTTATGGGGCTTGAATAAACAGACGAACCTGTTGTCGGATTAGAACCATCTGTCGTGTAGTAAATATTACCACAATTAGAACCAACACCATCATCACAGATCAAGCTTACAGACCGGCCTGTACTATACGTCCCACCCGGCGGTAAGGCTGTCGTTGTTGGTTGAATGGTATCAAGAACAATGGTATCGCTGTAAACAGTTGACCAGTTGCCTGCATTGTCTTTGAATTTTACAAATACTGTTTTTGTCCCATCTCTTGATGTCAATGTCCATGCCTTTGCTGTTGCATAATCCTCCGGAGTTGACCAGGTTGAGTTATCATTGTTGAACTGCATCTGGGTACAACTGCCCTCAGTATCTGTGCAGGAAAGGGTAAGAGTCACTGAGATGGACTTGGTATAGCTTGCACCTGCATTGATGGTTATTGAACCTGTGGGAGGGGTGGTATCAGGGTACAAATAGGTAATTCCATCAATATCATCCTGGTCTAATGTCCTCTTCTTAATTTCTCCGGCTGAAGCATAACCATACATTGTTTTCTCAGAATCTGCAGAATTGTAAAGATCAGCTAAACTCAGCGAATGTCCGGACTCATGTGTACCCACATTCTGCACATCATAGGCACCTGAAGAACCATTGGTCGCCCATGTATAGTTCGTATTGAACTTAATATCACTGTCTATAATTTGCCCTGAATTAGTATAAAACCAGAATGTGTTCTCTGCTAATGTTCCAGTTAATCCCATTGGCCCAAAACATACTATATTAACCCCATCATCTGTGCCGTATGATGTATTCGTTGTAGTTCCACCATAGACAAAGGTAAAATAGGATGTAACCACATCTGTCCATGTCTGCATTGATGCCTGAATTGCAGAGAGGTTTCCGGAAGGGCCTCCTGATGGATTGATATAGAAAAATACGTTGGAAGTAAACCACTTTATGTCTGCACCTACTGAAGTTTTACTGACTTGATACGCAGATACATTTGAAAGCCATAAATTGAAGATAAAAATGAGGGTGATGTATTTAAACAGGCTTTTCCCCCATTTCATTGTTCTATCTTGTTTATCTTTTCTATTAGTTTATCTACAGGAATATTGTTATCAATATCCTCTTTTCCGCCTGCAATAGAAAACCCGCTTTTCCTTGCAATTCCATCCGCATCTATCAAGTATTTACCCTGGCCCTTACCCACTATATTATAGGCACCACCATCTTTTTTGCTCTTTCCAGACCTGAGGAATAAGATTACCTTTTCTCCTTTCAGGAGCGGGGATTGATCAGATACTTTTAGACCTATATCTCCTATTTCTCCTCCTTCATACTCTACTATGATCCTTGCTTGAGAAGTCATACCTTTAATGACAGTATTAATTAAAATGTAAGCACTCGTAAAAATAGTCTTTCCGTCTTTACTCCACTGAGCTTCAGTATTTTCTACCTCTCCCACTATGACTATATCCGAAGCTTTTGTAAGTTCTTCTGTACTTAACCCTTTCATAATAGCTGATGATGAAGATGATAGAAAACATAACACTATGAAGCATAGAAACTTAACAGCAAAGGAAATTTTCTTCATTCTTTTCTTCTTCCTTTTTCTTATCTTATAATTTTTAACAATTCTTCTGATTTTTAACTACAGAGACTCTTGCAAAAGTCATAAAAGAGAGCTATATGTCATGCTGAATTTATTTCAGCATCTAACAAGATCAATAGGTTATGAGACCCTGAAACAAGTTCAAGGTGACAGAAAAAAGACTTTTGCAATAGCCTCTACATTATAACTATATTTTCCACTACGACTGTTCCGTCGCTGATTGTTATTGACCCATTAATGGTTGTGCTTGATGGATTAGTTGAATATGTGGAATTGAAACCACCCCTTAGTATGACTGTTTTATTCGTGTCAAAAATGAGATTTTCATTAAACTGCAAAGCTTGAATTTCGATAATATTCCCATCCCATGCCCAATAATAGGCATCCTGGATTTTTTTATAATAGTCTATATAATGCGCGCGCCAAATTCTTACAGGATCAAGTGGGGTCTCATCATAATCCAGCAAGATTGTGCCCAGTCCTCCAACAGCTGCAAATTTTCCACTGCCATGAGTTACTGCCTCAAGCGTGTAAATAGTCCCTGAGGTTCTTTCAGTCCAGCTTACCCCATCAGGTGAGGTGAAGATTCTTCCAGACTCCCCGACAGCGACAAAGGTGCCATTTTCGAAGGTTATTGCATGAAGCCAACCGGTCAATTCAAGGGCTCCTACAGTCCAGTTTATCCCATGATCTGAGGTTGCGATTGTGCCTGACTGTCCGACAGCTACAAAAGTGCCATTCCCATAGTCCACTCCTGTAAGGCACATATCAGTTCCTGAATCTTCTAAATACCAGTTCTCTCCATTCGTTGAGGTGAAGATTCTTCCAGACTCCCCGACAGCGACAAAGGTGCTATCGCCATAGGTTACTCCGTCAAGCTCATAAAAAGAGCCTGAGAATCTTTCAGTCCAGTTTATCCCATCAGGTGAGGTAAGGATTGTGTCAGACTCTCCAACAGCGACAAAGATGCTATCGCCATAAGTTATTCCGTAAAGAAAATGACGAGTTCCCGAAGTTCTCTTTATCCAGGATACTCCGTTATCAGATGATGTGAGAATCGTGCCAGAGACTCCTACAGCGACAAATATTCCGTTACCAAAGGGATTTCCAAAGGCTATTCCATTAAGGTGATAAACATCTACTCCAGATCCAGATGTGTTTGATGTCCAAACAACCCCGTCCGGTGAAGTAAGTGAAGTAATTGTACTAAATAAGCCTACAGCAACAAATTTGTTATTACCATAGGCAATTCCATAAAGCCAATTATCGGTTCCTGAGGTCACTGCTATCCAATTGTCAAGAGGGTCTGCCTGTGATGACTGTGGAAGAATTGTCATGAATATTAAAGAAAGGGCCAAAATAAATATAATAGATTTACCAGACTTCATACTGACCTCCTCTTAAGGTCACAAAGGTTTATTATTATAAGGGACGGTCAATATATTGAGATTTAGCCATACAGTCTATGTGTTATAGATAGCATTTTGAATTACCTGTGGAAACCCTTTTATCCCCTTATTTATGCATACCACAAAAGTCTTTACTTGTCAAATCATTAACCTCAACCCAGACCTTAACCTTAACCTTAACCTTAATTATCTCCCCAAGCGAACGAGCGATGCGAATGTAAAGCGTGAAGCGTAAGGAGTACGATTCTTGAGCACTTTAACACTTTACACTTTACTATTGACGATTAACATAATGAATTAAAGACATGCTACCGCCATTCAGGTCGATTCTGGCCTGTAAAAATGCCCATATCTGCTCTTTCCGATCAAATTCAGGGCCTTAACAAACTTTTACCAGTGAAGCCCCTTCAATAATTACTCTTGCCTGATATTCTATGGTATTAAGGAGTAATATTACTCTTTCAGTCCCCTTTATTATTTGTTTAAAAATTCCTGTAAGTCCTGAGAGGGGGCCTTCGGCTATCTTGACTGTGTCACCTTCTGTTATCTCTTCGCATCTCCTAATTATAAAGCCGTCTTTTTCATGACAGCGTATAAAATCGATAACCTCTTCTGCAACAGGCCATGGCCCATGTTTACTGCCAACTACCTTTTTTACCCCCCGCGTATAGGTAATCATCCACAGGTATTTATCTGCTTCAAACCTTACAAAAAGGTAACAAGGAAATAGTGGTTCTATAGCTTCACAGTATCGGTTTCGCACATATTTCTTTACTCTCATTTTCGGGTTGTAGACCTCTAATCCAGCCTGTCTGAGCTTCTGAGATACAATATCTTCAGCTTTAGGTTTTGTATATATAACGTACCAGTTCATATGGGAAAGATGACCTTAATATCTTTTTTATCTATTTTATTTGTTAAAAGTTCCTTATATATTTTTTCACTTTTTTTATAAGAGGTAATAACAATGCTGTCATGAACTATTGAGCTGATGTCTTTGATAGGCAGTATCTCTCTGCCAAAGAATTTTTTCCCTGCCTTTTCTTCATCAATAATTCCTGACAGTTCAAGCTCTGTTTCCTGAAGAGTAAGGTATGCAATCTCTGCAACTTCGTCTGCCCCTGCAAAAACAATCTTTTTTACCCCTGAAGACTGAAGTTCACTGAACAGGTTTTTAAGGCTACTCCTGGCCTGGCAATAAATTCTTGTATAGTTCTGAAAGAGGTGGTAGGTAAGACGTGTCTTTTCAGCAAATCCTTTTGGAGTAAGGTAGTATCCATACCGTCTCGGCGGGATAGATTTGACCTTTACATAACCTCTTGCGACAAGGTTTTTAATGTAAGAGTTAACAAGACCAAGTGCGATACCGAGACGGCTGCTGAGATTTCTCTGCGTTGTGGAGCCATTATCGGAAAGTTCACTGAGGATCTGTAATGTTTTATGGCCTTCAAGATCTGAAGAACTGTTCATTTTATGAACATACCAGAAAAAGAACGCCTTAGTCAACGGACATATGAAAATTTGCCATTGACCCTATGCAATATTTGAATTTTTTCTCTTGTATGTGGTATTGTGATATCCAAGTTTTTTAATCTTATGGATTTAATTGTATTAAAGGAGATGGATGGAATATCAAGAACAAAAGCCAGGTCCTGAACTTGATGAGATTAACTTACTCCAATATTTCCAGGTCATCTGGAAAAGAAAGTTTCTAATCATAGCAATATGTGTGGTAGCTGTTATTGCAGCAGCAATAGTAAGCTATAAAATGCCTCCTGTATACAGGGTAACGGCATCAGTAGCACCCGGGTGGATTTCCACTGATAGTGCCGGAAGAGGAATATTTATTGATTCTGCCGAGAATATGAAATCCCTTATAGAATCAGGCACTTTTAATACAAAAATTATAGATTCTCTGAAATTGGATCCTACATTGTATTCTAATATGAAATTCAACACTAAGCTGGCAAGAAACACTGAAGTTTTCTCTATTTTTTATGATACTACATACCCTGCACAGGGAAAGATAATTACAGGAGAATTACTTAAACAATTGACGGCTTATTATAAAAACAGGACAGAAACAGGGCGCGAGGCAATAGATAATTTAATTAATATACTGAAACATCTGAATGAAAGTAATGAAAATAAAAAAATACGAATACTGAATGAGAAAAAAAAGATGATGAGTGACATCGTACTCTTGAAAGAGAAATTAGACTTACTCAAGGTTACAGAACAAAATCTTTCCAAGCAGCTTAAAGGGGTTGAAGAAAATACCAAGGACATTATGCAGGAAAGAAATGAAATGCTCAAAAAAGGTGAAAAGGCTGATTCAGTAGCGCTGCTTCTCTATTCAAACACTGTTCAACAAAATATCTCTTACATTGACAATCTGCAGGCATCTCTACAGGGAAATAGACTTGATCAGGAATCAACAAAAAACACACTTGCAAGGACTGAGATAGAGCTTAAAAATAAAGATACAGAGTTAAAAGATGTTGATGCAGATACACTCACCAATTTAGACAAGATTCGAAACATGGAACTTGATAAGATAAGAATAGAAGGTTTTAAAATTATACAGGAGCCTTATTCAAGCACAAGACCAGTGGGACCACGAAAGAGGCTCAATATAGCAATTGCTGGTGTAACATCGCTTTTTCTTGGAATCTTTTTAGTCTTTTTCATTGAATTTATCAAAAAGGCAAAAGCTTACCCAGAAACACCCGGGTAATCCGGAGGTTAAAGGTTAAAAAGCCATCCTTTTTTTTATTCTTTATTTTTCTCCTACTATCATCAAATGCCTCTGGTTTCAGCATTCCCGAGAAGTTTCAGTATGACCTCACCTTGGGGGGTATAAAGATCGGCACTGTATCACTTGAAACGAAAGAGAGTGGTCCTTACGTCCAACTCATATCGAGGGTAACTTCTGTTAAATGGGTCTCTCTCTTTTACAAGGTAGATGACACAGCAGTAAGTTTTATAAGCAAACAGCAACCAAAGAAACCTGAAAAAACTTTTCTCTTTCATCCTGCAACATATCGAATTAACCTCAATGAAGGGGCAAACAAAATTTATAAGGAGTTTAGTTTTGATCACACAAAAAAGAGAGTGAGCTATATAGATTATCTGAATAAAGAAAAATTGTATTATATGCTAAAAGATTTAACCTTTGACCCATTGTCGAGCCTTTACTACATCAGGGGAACTCCCTTGCAGGTGGGAAAATCTATTTTTGTAAATATCTTCAACAATAAATTAATCTATAAGGTTGAAGTTCAGGTTTTGAGAAAAGAGACGGTGAAAACACCTCTCGGCACCTTTAATACAGTTCTAATAAGATCAAATATGACCTCGGCAGGTGACGGTATTTTTTATCTACCCGGGGATATTTATATCTGGCTTACTGACGATGAAAAGCGGATACCTGTTTTATTCGAAAAGAAGATAAATGCATTAGTTGAAGGAAAGTTACCAGACTTTCTTAAAAAAAAGATGCCTAACTTTTTAAAGAAAAAGATATCCACCGGCTCTATAGTAGCAACTCTTATAAAAAGGTAATTCTTCCTCTCATCCTATGATCTGATGAGTAATATTTTCTTCAACGGAAGTAAACAAATCCATATAATAATAGCATGAAAACATATCGAACATATGAACCCGATCAACTTTTATTGATACCGCATCATTGAGGGAATGGTTGTCGGAGGGCAGGACTTGTACAGCTTGACTATATATCACTTCCCGCGAGGGCGGATACCGAAAGGTCTATCAGTTGTAGACAGGATGAGGAGAAAACTGAGAACCAAACATGGACAAGAAAGATACAAATTAATTAACTTAGTGATTAATAAGTTTTTTTAAAGAAAAGCGAGGACTAATGCCTCTTTAACAATTCCTCAAAAATGGAATCCTGAGTCCAGAGTGTCTGCCATCCATGCCCAGCTGATATTCTTCTGCTGATATTTTTCTTGCAACTCTAAAGCACATTGAATTAAAATATTTTTTCTTTGTGGAGCAATTTCTATGTCTCATTATTTGACCCCTTTTAGATTGAATTGAGATTGGAAAATGATCAGGGCAGAGATTAGATGGTACCACGGCCCCGGAGATATGATGAGAAGCAGGCTGTTCAAGAGTGTCTGCAAAGTGTCCGCAAAATGCGTACACTTTTGACACCTTATGACACCTTTTGATACTTCAGGGAGTGTTGTAAGTAGTTGATTTTGCTGTAAAGTTACTACTGCCGGAGTGGCGGAATTGGTAGACGCAAGGGACTTAAAATCCCTCGTTCCAAAAGAGCGTACCGGTTCGAGTCCGGTCTCCGGCACCAATAAAATCAATGGGTTACGGTACTTATCTACTGCGTCTTTAACTCCTTTAAATATAGCGTGACAGTCAAGTTGAGAAATTGTGACAGTCAAGTTGAGAAATATGGAATAAAGATATTTTTAATAATCATGTGCAGCCCCCTATACAAGCTATAATGGAGTCGGCGTATAATCAACAAAGTTATATCCTATTTTGAAATTTCCCATTTATCTGACTGCATCTTTCAGTAGCCATCTCTTCGACCTCATTCTTTTATTTATTTTACTTTTTTATTTAAAAGCTCAACAACAGACTCTCTAAATATTCTCAAGGTACCTCCGCTGGGTTTGCTTGCTGAAAGCCTACCAAAATCAACCCATCTGTAGATTGTTGCCTTGCTTACATTAAAAAAAAGCGCTACCTCGTCAGGACGTAAAAGGTCTTTCCTGGGAAGGTCTTTTGCATTTGATAATGCATGGTCCATAATCTCTGTCACCGCAATCCCCGTTTCATATATTCATGTACCATCTCTTCAATGATAATTAGATTTTTTATATCACTATCGATTTATCGAGTCCCCGGAAATCGGCAATTTCAAACTCATATTCATGCCTTGATTTATACTGAATCTTATCGGCTATGAACATTTGCCCTACCCCTGGATTATCAGCTACAAAGAACTCCGGCTCACGCTGTCCGTTGATGTAAGCTGCTTCAAGAAGCTCTACCTCATTACCATCGGCAATCAATCCCCAATCGTCTGTATCGATAAAGAGCGGATTGGTGATAATGCGTTCATGATTTGCACCAAATTTGTTGGCATGTGGATTTGGACTGCTGGCTCCCGGCCACGGGCTATTCAATGTTTCAGCAGTTTCTCTGATATCTCGAGGACACCATAGATAAAGCGGGATCAGGGCAAGTCCTTCGCCGCTATCCTGTTCGGTCTGGGCATACATGGCTTTCAGGCGTGCTGTCAATGTGGCTATGCCTGTTGCATCCGCTGTAAGCCCTACTGCTCCAAGATTCCCATGAGACGCATCGAATAATGCGGTGCTATCACCTTTGAATGTGGCATTATCAATGATCTTGCTCCATGCCCTTTTGGCATGTGTCCTTCTGTGCGCCCTTCCCATTTTAGCCACTAACTGTATGATAGTCTTCAGGTCATCATTCAGAAGCACGCGCCGGGTAATTGTGAGTATCCAGCCTTTTTGATTCACACTGTATGTTGCCTCGATATCGGTAGGCATGGTAATTTCCTGATAATCACCGGATTCAGGATCTATATCCGGTACATCTCCGAAATAACCGACCTGGATTATCTCGAGGGGTTTGAAATTCTCGGCATTCCGTATAAAGGAAATCAATGCGTCCTCGCGATAATCTACCTGCTTGTATTCCTTGATCAGTCTGCGGTACATGGAATTTCCCAGAACGAAGCTGAAAGAGCTCGTGCTGTAGGCCGCGGGCAGGCGCATCATGTTCATGAATTTTTCGCCGAGCCTTTGCCCTTCCAATGAAGGAATACCTCTGATTTCACTGTCTCCTGTGAGACGCACATAGGCTCCGCGGAGCGAAGTGAACGCAGGCATATCGTCATACCTTTTGTCAACATCGGCGCCTAAAAGTTTATCGAGTGCTGCCTGGAGACGATCAGGCTCTCCGGCCACGACTTCTATATGTGTCCATCCTCTGTTGATAGGGGCGCTGTTACTTACAAATAGCTGACTATTCTTTCCCATTTCTTTTTCTCCTTTCTGTTTGTCTTGCTTAAAAGCATTTTAAAAACCCTCTAAGTCGCCTTTAATAAAAATGCCCGATGGGCCTTGTCGGCTTCATCGGGCATCGTGTGCCTCTCAATTTTCTTTTGAATTATTATATCATGTTACTCATCGTTATTCTTCAAGTCTATCTTCTGTATATACTTGCACCGAGGACATTTAACCTCACCTTTTGCGCTCTCAAAAGTCCCCAAAAGTCTATTGCATTTCTCACAGCGGACTCTCAATATCTTCTTATAGGGTCTCCTATGTTTTATTACCTGAGTCAATTCTCTCATTTCGCAATTGCCTTTAGAACGTAAGCCATTCAGACATTGCTTCTTTCATCTCTTTGAGTGTGGTTTGCATTTTTTTATCTGATTTAATTGCTCTTTCCACCTCCTTATTCTTAAATTTAGGAGTAATGTCGAAATGTACGAAATTTTTTGGATAAACTTTTTTGTTTTCCTCTTTATCCCAAATTTCATTTTTAAGGGAAACGTACCCAGGATTATTGTTAGCGATAATAATATGATCAACGAGATTGATGCCTAAAACTTTACCTGCCTCTTTCAGGCGCGCTGTATTTTCTATGTCATTATTAGATGCTTCATAATCATCAGAAGGATGATTATGTCCTACCAAAATACTATTAGCGGCCTTCAAAATTGCCATCCTGAATATTTCCCTTGGATGAATCAAAGTGCTGTTAAGAATACCGAGACTAAGAAGTTCTATATACATAACGACTGAACGAGCATTAAGCCCTATTACCCAAAGGTGCTCTTTGTCTTGATCGACCTCATTTTCAAGCAAAAGAATGCTCCTGAGAATATCGGCAGCTGCCTTAGGCTCCAGTATTTTTTGATCTTTTTCTTTTATATCTATTAACATTGTCCCCTCCTGTTTTCAAATTTGGTTTGATTTTTAGAGTTAAATCTCTCTTAGGTGCCCTATCTAATAAGGTGATGTCCCCTAAATCCTTCATTAGACCCTTTTAAAATCGTTTAATTTTTGTTGTCTCAGTTCATCCCTACACATGGTTGCTCCTGTCGTGATAGAATGGCTCAGAATCGTTCTGAGACAATTTTGATGATTTACGGCTTTGCATCTGCTTCAGTGCATGGATGACTTTATGAACCCTAATCTCATCGAGGAATTTCATATCAGATACATCAAAATATTTATACAGCCAACCTCTTAATTTTCTTTTTCGATCTTTTTCACTTTTGTTCGGGTTCAGGTCCTTCCAGATCGCTTCTATCATCCTGAGTTGTGACGGCTTTGCCATGCCCTCACGATTGCCAAGTTCTTCATATGTAAACTTGCCCTGCTTTTCGACCCACACACCTTGCTCAATTGCCATTTTCTTGAGACAATTGACAAATACTTCTGCATTGACGAAATTGAGTTCTTTCGAAGATTTGGCAGGATAAAAATTAATATGGATCAGGTTTCTGTAGTATTCGTCCGGCATTTTCATGAGACTCTTTAGCGTATGGATCTTTATGATCTGCTCCTTCGTGATTGCTCTTTTTTCTAATTCGTTAACATCCACCTTCCTTCACCCCCTTATTGCGCATTGAAGGCATTGTTTATAAAGCCTCAAAGTTTCAGGATTCCCTACCTTCATCCCGATATTCACTGCCCTTTGCCAGGTCTCGACACATCTATTCGGTGTGATAAGCCCAAGTATCGGGCAGGCCACGTTTCCGTCCTGTCCATAAATGGATGCGATTCTTTTCTCGATCTTCTCGGTGCCTGCAGGATATTTGCCCTGACAGACTAAATCAACTGCTGTTCTCGATAATCCGAGTTCTTTTGCCACCTGTTTCGGCCCCTTCATGTTGACCTCTTTTTTGAGTATCTCAAGCCACATAATCTTTTATGTCTACCTATGACCGACTTTCAGGGGTCTCCTGGGTCCTGGATCTTTAACGAGAACCCATATCACATTCCGGCCTCTTTCATGTAATGGTTTGATATAACCAAGCTTTCGATATGTTTTTGTGAAACATTTCACATTATCGATGCTCTGTTCGCAGATGATCGCAAGGTCTTCGCGGGTGAATCGCCTGAGCGCTCGTATTGCCTTCCACATCCTGTCCCAGCCGTTCTCTTTGCCATTCTTTAGTGCCATCGCCATCGCCTTTTTAGGAAGTAGTTTCGTATTTCTGTAGCAGATCTCTTTTGTCGGCCTTCCCTTTGAAAATCCCGGCAAGGGAGTCTCCCAGAATTTGATCCGCGTGAGAAGTCCTACAGACTCAAGTTTCCAGAGTCTATGCCTCACTGCTGCCCTTTTAAGTCCTGTCAATCCAACTATCTGAGAGAGAGTGTAAAACTGAGTGCCGAAGCTCAAACACGCTTTAATGATTGCTCTCAACATTAATGCCTCATTTCTTAAAATCTTTCGGGCTTATCTCTCTGAGGTTGTTCAATCGTGCTAAATATTCAGCCCGGTGCATGTACACAATGAGAGTTCTAAATTTCCCTGCTGTTTGCTGGCAGAGATAATCGATCGCTGCGTCTGATAGCTTTGCTTCGCACATCTGCGTTACTATAGATTGCACATCCTGGCGAGTGAGTGGCATGAATTTTACGATTTCAGAAAACCGGTCATAGAGATGGCGATATCTCATGAGCTTTTTGTCGGCCATCCCCATACCTATAAAGATTAAGGGCGCATGCGTTATGTCGTGAATATCTCTTAAGGTTTCAATTACCCGGGAATCATAAGTGAGATAGTCTACTTTGTCAACGAACACGGGTCTTGGTTTTGCCCTAAGTTGCTCTACTATTTGCCTGAATAGATCGGATGTTCGATACATTGGCGCTTCCCCGAGCTCTGCCACAAGTTCCTCAAGAAGCCACCTTCCCGACATGAGCTTTTTGGTTCTGAGATATACCCCTCCTTCTTTGGCTGCATACCATATTGCGGTCCTTGTCTTCCCAAGCCCCGGATCCGAGAATACAAGCGCCATAGAAGGAATGTCTTCCTTATAATTCTTGATTTTATTAATAGCTGAAATAAAACTTCTAACGTTCCCTGTCTCTGCAAATGCAGGTCTCATAGTTCATTCCTTTTTTGTTCATTTTCCGGATAATCATCTTGCTGCCTCAAATTCATAAATGCATCATATTCCCCTGGACAAATAAGTCCTTCCTCGTAGTCACGCATCCATTGTCTTTCTTCATCTGTTGGCTGTTGTCTTTTCATGAGAAATTCGTAACGCTCCCAACCGGACCGGAAAATAGGATCAGTATTCCGCTGTTGCTCTATCTCTTCTATTCCTCTCCTCGCCAGCTGCGCCCTCACCTCAAGGGCGAAATTCTCTACAAATACTTTATTAAGGCCGTTTGCCTCAATCTGTTCCTCTATCACCCCTCTGTTTTCCTGAGACAAAAATACACCCGGTAAATAGGTCATGAATTCCTTCATCGCCTCACTGAGAAATGAATACTGATCCGGGGTAATGTCAAAAGAGTCCTCAATCTCTCGTCTTACCCTTGATTTGATGGGTATGGAGACATTTGTCTCTCCAGCCCAGGGGATCGCTAAAGGACTGCCCATCTTCATGAGTTCCTTAACGCTTTGAGTGGTTTCCTTTCTGAGTCTCTTCTGAAGTGAGAGAGCCTGTTTTAATTCTTCCATGTCTTTTGGCTCTCCGAAATAGTTCGCCATTGGATGAACAGGCATGACACGGTTTGCATTACAAAGATATTCGCCTCCAATACTGTAGACCCTTATATAAGAGAGGTCAAAGAGGGAAAATTTAATAACCACATTCTCGTGAAGGCCGTAAAGGTTCTCGTTATAATAATCTGAATTTAGAAATCTAATGCCATTTCTCCCGATCTTGGATATTTTCATTGCTAACATGAGGTCATTAAGCTCGCTGATATCAAAGCCTGAACCCCTTCCTTCATCGAACACCTCCCCAATGATTTTGCCTTTTACATGAGGACAGGGCTGTGATCTATACCAGGTGAGCCAGAGATTAATAAACTGAATTGCCTCTTCAATCGTGGGAACATATTCATTATGGAGAAACTTATGGAGTTTTTCATGACTGAGTAACCATGCCGGCCGGTTAGGAATGGATGTACCAACAAAGCTTGGCATTAAACGTTCACAAGTGTTTGTGAATTCTTTAAAAAATCTCTCAATAATTTTTGCACGTGCATTATAGGGCTGCGCAAAGACAGGCACAATGCCGAGCCTTCCAAAGAGGCCGTAAAAACCAACTTCTTCAAAGCTTTCTATAGAAGTAAAAAATCTCGCACGAAATGCTTTTCCATTATCCTGGTATGATATCTTTGGAATTTTTCCAAGACGGATAATTGAGTTTCTGAGAGCTGATGCGATACATTGCGTATTTTCTTCAATCATGATTTCAAAACCTGCCAGATCATAGCTTTTCCAATCAATATAGCCTACAAGTACCGCTCGGCAGGGCTTGCCGGTAAAAGGATTGATAATTTGAAAGTTAAGCCGATGACCATCCGCCACAAAAACATCGCCTACATCCAGTAACGAAGAATCGCGCTTAATAAAAGGTTCGACTTTATCTTTTAGGGCTTTCTGCCCTTCCCTTGCCAGAACCCAGATATCATAGTGTTTCCTTTTGAAAACGTCAGCGAATCTTCTGAAAGTCCTCTCTGATTTATCTGAAGGAATGCCTATGCTTTCCAGACGAGCTTTTGTGAGACGCGTTGCCGTGCCTACTTCAAATCTCGCTGGATGCAAAAGAAAATTTAAAAAAGTATTCTTTTCCTCTTCATCTAATCGGGGGCCCTTTTGTTTCTTTTGATAAAAGCCTGGTATAAGTTTTATCCAGTCTGAAGTATTGCCGAGGACGTCCTTCCAACGATAAAGTGATTTCACTGAAACACTTCCTAAAATATCGTGGAGCTTTTTATTAATGAGGCTGTTGTTAAAAGCAATGATGAATTCCTTGCCGGCCTCGGTCCTTTTTACATTATTACTACGATAACCTTCCCACGCTTTTAATAAGTCCATTCTGGCAAGAGCAATCATTCTGGCTTTCTCAGAAAAAGAGCCAAGGACAGGAGAGGCTTGTCCCTGTCCCTGGCTGTCAGAAAGGGAGCTAATATGAGTTTCCGGGAAACTCAAAGCAGTGGATGGCTCAGGGGAAGATGCCAGAGCCTTATTCCCGTCCGCCGCCGCGGGGTTGCTATCATTATTAAGGTGGGCTTTAATTTCTGGAGGAATAGCGGGATCTGAGATATGTATCTGCCAAATCTTTCCACCCTGCCCGACTTTGTTATTATTGACTCGCCGAGCTGTTGGATACTTGCCGCGCTCACAGGCTTTTCGAATTGCTCTTTCTGTAACTCTCTTCCCTGCCATTTTGGATAACTCAGCAAGTTTGGGCACTGTCAACCATTCATACATTTACAGATTTCCTTAGTTATTTTTTCCTCGAAATTTTTAAATTCAACCCTTAAAACATTCTCGACAACTCGCATAATGGAATGTGCCAGGTAGAATTTACCTCTTGTTTCATTGGATATCGCTGGATCGAAAATACTTACCAGCCATGTCATGCCTTTTATGCCGCCGTGCCCCTTGACTTTGCGAACCTTAGTATATCTGCCAGATCTTATGTGAGTCGCGATTATAACCCTATGGCGATTCTCCAACCATCCTAACTGTCTTGTTGTTAGCCACATTTCCTTATTTATTTTCATGAGTTTTTAGATGCTCGTTAGATATTTTCTCTCCATGGTTTCTCTTCTTTTTATCATTGCATGGTATTTCTTGGCTTCCTGCTTAAATCCCCATTTACGAACAAGTCCCCAGGCTTCATTTTCTTGTCTACCATAATCTTCTGGTATCGGATCATGATTTAGTACCAAGTGCGCAATTTCGTGTGCCACTATTGCTAAGGTAATATCACCTGAGGTTTTTTCTAATAACGGGCTTAGGTAAAGCACCTTAGAATAAGGCATGCGCTTTATCCCACCTTTAGCCCTTGGGAAATGGGTAACAGAAAGTGGGACTATAAAGCCTTGAGTGTAATAATAAGGAATAAACCACCAAAACTCTTTGGAAGATTTTTCCAACTTTCGGTAATCTTCTTCAGGTATGGAACATAGAACCTCATAGATTGCCCAATGCCTTGTATCTTTTAAGGGATCAGGGTCTTCAAACCCTTCAGTAGGCCATAAACCATCTCTGAATATTTTATTAAGATTACGAATGAGCTTCCTACCCTTCTTTGTGCGTTCTCGTTCCAAATTTTTTATTAACTCGGTTTCTGGTATTACTTTTCTATTCATTATTTTTTCCCAAGTTCATGTTGATGTCGAGCAATTCTTCTGCAATCTCATTATCAAAAAGACCTTTTTGGACTGATAATCTTCTATTTAAAAAATTTTTATTTTTTGACATTTACAAGCCCCCTATAAATGGATAAAATAATGTGCTGAAGGGAGAAGTGATTTTGTTCAAATCTAATATTATTCATGTTTTCACTTTGGTTTCGGGCCATAGTTTGTCTATTTGCACATCGAGTGCATCGGCTATGGCTTTACGGATACGAATAGACCTCCATCTCAGGTTTATTACGCCACTAATGGCTTGCCTTGTTATGCCGATATTTCTCGCAATCTTCGCTCCATTTAAACCTTTCTGCATCATCAGTACCTTTATTTTTATCGTTGTTTCGTTTACCATGTCAAGAGTATGCGCCATTTTTGGCGTCTTGTCAAGAAAAAAATGAAAACCGGTCCAGACAAAATAAAAAAACACATCGAAATGGGCAATAGGTTCAGGCTGATACGTGGTCATCTTTCTCAGAAAGAATTTGCAAAAAAAATTAAAGTGCCATTTCGAACGTATCAGCGATATGAATCGGGCAAAAACATACCGAAAGCTATCGTTTTATTTAAAATCTCGGCGATTTATCAAATGCCCATTGAATGGTTTTACACTGGCAAAAGCATCAAATGGCCCTACGTAGAAGATCCTGCCGCCCTGAAAGAGTTGATGAAACTTGACCGTAAAAAGAAAAAAACAAATGAAGATATTGAAAAAACCCATGCGATATTAGATATAGCGTGGAAAGAAAAAATAACGAGAGGGCTATCTATAGAAGGAGCTACCACATCGCAAATTGAAGACTTTATTAAATCCCTGCCTAAGCCTCTGCATAGATACCTTGAAGAGTCCTCCCCTCTTCTTAGAATGATTAAGCAGCTTGAGCGTATATATAATGAAGGAGATAAAAATAAGATTGAAGCCATAAGGGCTCAACTTAATGTTTTGGATCCAGAAGCAAAGGTTAATGTTCCCTCCATTAAGAAAACTTCTAACTGATTTCTGGCCGTCGAAAATGAAAGAGGATAATCTTATCGTTTTGCCAAACGGAGACTATCAGCTTAACCCAGAAGCTTTTTGCCCCTTGACATTTTATAACGTATCTATGGATATCGTTCATTATATGCGGAGCTTGTTTGAAGGCATGGTTTCAGCTCCCGATATAATTAGTAAATTAACGATCATTTTTCAAACGCGGCAAGTCGGGATAAGAGAAATTGATAGTTTATTCCGTGGCGGTGAGAGTTGTTTTTTACAATCAGGTCTGAATTTGAAGCGCATATTGTCCTTAAATGAGGCTGAAGCGAAGGCCGAGCTATTTTTCTATGCCTATGCATCGTTTTATTTTAGATATAAAACTATTAAGAGAGCCGAGGAAGCATATAAATATAACGCTATTGAGGGTCTTGAGTATAATAAGTTTGATTGCAGATTGCCGGAATGTCAGGAAAGGCATGGAAAGGTCTTTTCAGTTGAGGAGGCAAAAAGGATAAAATTTAAACCTGGCTGCCGGTGCGATCTTCTGCCCTATAACAGCAGATGGAAGTGACTTCTTTAATAAAAGAAGGCCGAGGAACATCTCCTAAATTTCGTATTAGCATCTTGAACATTCCTTATGGCTTTTTTCACTCGTCAGTGTACGTAAGAGAGATATGGATTATCTTAAGATAAATGATCTTTTGTCCCTTAGGTTGTTCCTTAGGTTCCTTAGGGTAGGGGGCTAAGGAACCTAAGGAAAAGATATTTAAAGTGGCACAAAAGTTTATTTAATAAGGGTTAAGGGGATTTTTAAAGAGAATTTTAGGGGGAATAATTTCTCATTTTGACTGTCACAAAATGGCCGATTTTTCAATTTTTTCTCAACTTGAATTTTGACCGATTTTTTATTGCCTTCATCATCCCCTGGGCTGGCACGTCCTTTGGAAAATATTATTATTTTTTAAGTATTTACCGTTTATCAAGCGTTCACTTTTTTACGGAAATTTTTTAAGGAATTCAATGATTTACGATTTCTCACCCCCCCTGTCAATTAACAGACTGTTTGCCATTCAGATAGTATTCGTTTCAGCATTTTTTTCACTTTTTGTAATTCTAATCACTGAAATCTCTTAAATATTCTGTTAAAAAATGTGTAGGCATAAGTTACCCCTCTAAACCTCTTCATTTGAGCCCTCCATGTGAGGGCTCCTTCCCCTCCATAACAAATATCAAAATATTTGATATAATTTGGTCGGCATTTCAACTTTTTCTCGAATAATAAGGAGTCTAGCATGATAATAGGTGTTCCTAAGGAAGTCAAGAAGGGGGAGTTCAGGGTTGGGATGACGCCTTATGGCGTAGAAGAACTTAAGGGGGATGACCACACAATCCTTATTGAGACAGGTGCAGGAGTGGGTAGTGACTTTTTAGATGATGGATATCGTGATATGGGTGCTGAGATAGTCGACAGAAAGGTTTTATTCAATAAATCGGATCTCATTGTCAAAATAAAGGAACCTATTCCTTCTGAACACAATTTGCTCAGAGGAAGGCAGGTAATCTTTACTTTTCTTCACCTTGCATCAAACCGTAATCTTATCGATATACTCCTGAAGAAAAAAATAATTGGCCTCGGATATGAAACTCTGCAAAAGGATGGTACCCTCCCAATCCTTGCACCTATGAGTGAGATTGCAGGCAGGATGGCGCCCATTATGGCTGCATACTATCTTCAGAAGATTTACGGAGGCGAAGGGCTTTTACCCACAGGGACGCTGGGTGTAGAGCCTGCAAAGGCATTGATACTGGGTGCAGGTATTGTTGGTACAAATGCTGCCCGTGACTGTATCGGTCTCGGAATAGATACTGTTGTTATGGATATAAGAATGGAGAGATTACAAAAGTTGGATGAAATGTTCATAGGAAGGGTAAAGACATTACCAGCTACAGCACATAATATTAAGGAAGAGATAAAGGATGCAGATATTGTCATCGGTGCTGTACTTGTTCCTGGAGGAAGAACTCCCATTTTAATAACTAAAAATATGGTCAAGACTATGAAAAAAGGGGCTGTAATCATAGATGTATCTGTAGATCAGGGTGGATGCTTTGAGACATCAAGACCAACCACCCATGATGATCCTATATACGAGGTTGATGGAATTATCCATTACGCTGTTTCTAATATGCCTGGTGCATATCCAAAGACTTCAACCCTTGCTCTGACAAATGTAACCCTTCCTTATATCAAAATTTTAGCGAACAAAGGAATTGAAAAGGCAATCAGAGAAGACTCTGTAATAAGAAGTTCCCTTAACACTTATATGGGTGAAGTTGTTCATAAGGCACTGGCAGATTCTACGGGGTTTATTTATAAAAGTGTAGATGAAATAAGACCTTAGAATTTTAACTCCGAATTACCTCCGAAGTATGGCTAACAAGGCAAGCCGTAGTTTGTGAATAATCCACGTCTGGGAACATTTCAGAGATAGAGAACCAGATTCAATAGGGCGAAAGGTGTTATAATAAAAAATAGGGATGCTTCAGGAGGAAAATGCGATGAAGACATCAGAATGGTCATTTACTCCATTTAAAGGACTTAAAGAGGCTCTCGAAAATAATGAGTATACCTTTAATGAGAAAAATACTATTGAGAACAAGACAGACGAGGAGATATTCCTTGATGCTATGGCTGATGTCAGAGAGATAAGGGAATTCAGAGAAATTCCTTTTAAAAGCCCACCGAGGATTGAGCATCGCCATGTGCGAACAGACGATTCCCTCGAGGTCTTAAAGCAGATAGTAAAGGGGGAAATAAAGATAAGACTGTCTGATACAGGAGAATATATAGAGTGGATAAGCCCTGATATGAGAAAGGATATTGCCAAAAGGCTTCATCAGGGTGATTTTTCTGTACAGGACTACATTGACCTTCATGGAATGACCCTCCGTGAAGCAGAAGAGGCTCTTTCCCTGTTTTTCAAGGAGGCTATAAAGAAGCGACTGTTCTGCATAAAGGTGATACATGGAAGAGGGCTCAGATCTCCCGGAGGTCCTGTCCTTAAGGAAGCATTACAAAAATGGCTCCAAGGTTCTTTCAGAAAGTGGGTCCTGGCTTACTCCACTGCCAAGGACAGCGACGGCGGATTAGGAGCTACATATATAATCCTGAATTCAAGGTGATGATAATTCGGACAAGTAAATTCCGAGGAGACGAGAATAGTTAATCGTCTTAAAATAAAAATCTACTATGAAGACACAGATGCAGGAGGAGTTGTTTACTGCATGCGTGTGCTTGACAGACTTTTGTAGTAATTTTTATAATGTAAAACTTTATTTGTGGTCCTTTATAAAATATGAAAGTATCAATTCCAGAAATACCTCCACAAGGGCTTGACTTAGAACTACAGGAGACAATCGAATCAGATACCTTTTTCTCACCTATTAGGGCACAGTTAAGGATAGAGAAAGTGGATACCGAGGTTATGGTAAAGGGTAATCTGATAGCTGATGTAAAACTTCAATGTAGTAGATGTCTGAAAGATTTCTGGAGCGTGCTGTCTGTTCCGGTTGATGTTGTATATCATCCTGTTGAAGAGTTTA